>Ga0228710_1002647_pt1 | contig 28351 bp, 14 predicted proteins | sample MedpolnodulmetaG_FD_177995 | JGI IMG/M metagenome (GOLD analysis project Ga0228710, IMG submission 177995) | Root nodule microbial communities from Medicago polymorpha collected in Santa Monica, California, United States - pink nodules | ecosystem: Host-associated > Plants > Roots > Nodule... | reverse complement strand
TTTGAAATAATTTTCCGCTGCGATATAAATGAATTTTTGACAGGGTTGTTTTGATAAATAGTAACTTTACTCTATTTATGTTTTAAAAGTAGTGTGACATTCCATTTTACGTTGAATACTCTGATTACTTGTATTATTTACATTGTTGGGAAAACAGGGTGTTACAATACACATTGATAATGTCTTAGACTCATCTTCCTCTTTTGTTTTAGAGTCTGTTCATGACCCCCCATTTTTTTGCTCCACCAGTCAAGCATCAATTGAATTTCAAAACTCAGATACACCCATCATTTCACCTCAAACCATCATTGTCTCACCCCCTCCTACCCTTTTACTAGATTCTATTGTATTAAAATAGGTATGTTATAACCTTTTTGAGGATCTGAATAGCTTGGTGAAAGCTAGAAATGATCCTATTCACACTGAGAAATATGCAGATAAGTGGACTGCTCTAAGAGAAAGAGTAGACACAGTCTTGTGTGAGTTGCAAAGGCTGTCAATTGAAACTCAAAATCAGTCACTCTATAACTGATTTAAAGAAGTTGTCAAGAGTATGGAAGCTATGGAAATCAGAAAGGAAAGATTTTAAATCTCAGACTTTCCATTCTTCTTAGGTTCCTATTATATCATCACTTCATCTATCAAAGATGATTTGAATATCTCTTGGTTAACTAAAATGCATGTCAAGCCTCAAATTCCAATCCTTGAGAAACTGAAGATGTCAGAGCCTGCAAACGTAAAAGGGTTGAGAAATTGCAACAAGAGTTATTTGATCAAAAGATGCTATCTGAGAACTTGAAGAGACAGATAACAACTATGGAAGATAAGCATAGATCAAAGGAAGAAGCTCAAGATAGAAGATCATATGCTTTATAAGAAGCCTTGAATAAGCAATCAGAGGAGATGACATCAATGATGAAGGAAATGATGGAAATGATGAAAAAACAAGCCCAACCTTAGATTGCACTCATTATTTCTTGTGTTTCTGCCATTTGTGTTGTTTCTTATGCTTCTTGTTTTAGCTTCTGATATAATGTTTTCATAATATTTGCTCTGATACTTAAACTAATCTGCTATGATGTTTTTATACTATGGTTATTATTATTCATTGATACATATGTTTAACCATACTTTGATTTTGGTATCTAGAATTATCTCATGTTTTTCTTACATCTCTTTTTGATCTTTATATTTTACTTTTTGCTGATGAAAAAAGAGGGAGTAGATGCAGTATGTATTTAGGCTCTGAGCCCTACTAATTTAATTCTAAAATTGAAGTAGGAGGACAAGGTTTGGGGCTCTGAGCTCTACGTTTGTGGTGTTTGGGGTTCGAACTCCAAACTCTACACATTTTATGTCATGTCTCTACCAACTGAGCTAAGCTCACGAGGACAAGGTTGTCGTTTGTTTGAGCCTTTTTTTACCTGATTTTTTTTCCCTATTTGGAATGTGAGAGGTGGTTCAAGATCTTATTACTAAGTGCACCCCCAATACTCATACACTTCTACTAATACACTCAAAAACATAAATCATCAAATATGAGAAAACAACTTATATGCATCACTTGACGATAGAAAATGAATTATTCTCTTTACCCAACACATTTTGCTTATTTCCAACTAAAAAGACTAAAATGCCCCTACGTGAGTTAACTCACGCTACCCATGCATGCAACGTGAGTTAACTCACACACCATTGGCTGGTGGCATGAATTAACTCACGTGTGTTGGCCGGTTGTTATTAACACAAAGAACACATTTTTTTGGACGGTGGTTAAGATTTTTTTAATGGATTTAACACGTTTTTTTTTTTTTTACAAGGTTTTACACATTTTTTGAGCTCATTAAGTGTAGTTAAAACCTATGTTACCTTAAACCACCTATAAATACCCTCCTCCTCTTTGCTATTTCTCACACCATTTCTCACATTCTCTCCTCCTCACTCTCCCCCCTCCTCTTCCTTCTACAACAACAATGTTGTTTTTCCATCTTTGGTCTTTCATAGAAAGAGGCGTGTTTGAAGATTTCGAAAGGTTGCTTTGAGTTTGAGATGTTTGGTGACCGGTCTTCTTGGGGTAAAATGAATTAGATGTAGTTTTACCCCAAGAAGGTTGGACAACCTACTTGGGGTAAAACTAAATCCGCATATTTAGTTTTACCCCATGTAGGTTGGTTTTCTTGCGGGTTTTTTTCTTTTTGTTGATTTAGTTTTACCTTATTGTAATTGTATGAATAATTATATTAATAAAATGAGATTTTATGCCTATTACTTTTGTTCCTTTATTTTTGTTAATATTTGCATTTATTTTATGATTGCGTATTGAATAAATAAATTCGAATAAAGTGAATTCGAATAAAAGTTGCGTATGAAATAAATAAATTCGAATAAAGACTAATTAAACCCAGCGTGAATTTAAATATAAATTGCGTATTGAATAAATAAAGACTAAATAAATGCAGCGTGAATTCAAATAAAAATTGTGTATTATAAAATCGAATAAAGTGACACAATTACACAAAATCAATTACAAAAATACACAATTTTATTTAGTTTTAATTTCATCTACGTTACATTACATTATCCCTAAGTATATATGGTATCATCATGATGTTGGATTTAAATTTAATTCTTGAAAGTTTGCCGAAAATGTTGGCATTGAAGTGTCGTATACTTAGTGTAAATATTTGCAAGTCTGTGTGAAAACTCAAAAGAATGAAGAGAACAACACATGTATCCCACAAAAAAAACTATATAAATTTTCACATCGAATTCTCTCATATAAGATGAATACAAACATAGAGGAATGAGGTGCACTCCCTTACGTCCCATTCATCTTATACAAGGGAATTCGATGCGAAAACCTATATAGCTGATTTTGCAGAATACATGTTGTGTTCTCTTTTTTCTTTTGAGTTTTCAAACAGACTTGCAAACCTTTACCCTAAGTATAAAACACTTCAATACCAATATCTTCAGCAAACTAACAAGAATTTAATTTAAATTCCAACAAAATAAAGACACTACCTAATTTTTGAAAGGAACAATAAAACTTTCGGGTGAATGCTTGAGAGTTGTTGTTTAACAGGTTTGACCTTATCCAACTTCAGAGGTAAGACAATTGTTGCAGTTGGAAGGTGCATTCCCTACCTAATCACGATTTTCTGACGGAATCAAACTGTTGAGAATATCTTCAGGCGATCTCATCAACATGACAAACATATCGATCCACGGGAACATGATGTACTGCCAAAAAATCGAGAACATGCTCCTCACATTGTCATCGTTCTTTAATTATAGCCGACTGAACGTTATCCTCCCGTCGTCCAACGTTGGACGTTCATACCAAATGTATTCCACTCTCCTTGTGTCTCCGGGGTTGAGTCCAATTGGTTGATTTCATCCAGTTGATCATTGAGACCTTTTAACGTGACATTAAAGTACCGAACCTTGAACATTTGAGGATTTCCACCGTTGAAGTGTATGCTAAAACTGAACAAACCGATCATTGTTTCAAACCTACACCATAAAAAATTAAACAATCAATGAAAAACTCATTCAAACATTTCATTAAACACTTGGAGTGCAAAATATACATAAACCCTAAAACTCATAATTACAACATAAACATGCAAGAATCTAAACAATTAAGCAATATAAGTCATTTACATGTAACATTGTATCATTTCTTTCCAAAAAAATCAAAATTTAAACAAAACCCTAAAACTAAAAAAATCTAATTTAAGAGAAAAATAAATCTAACATAAACATGGAAACATCATAACAATTAAGCAATATAAGTCATTTACATGTCACATTGCATCATTTCTTGCAATAAAAATCAAAATTTAAACAAAACCCTAAAACTAAAAAGATCATATTTAAGACAAAAAATCTAACATTATAACATAAAAAAGTTAATGGTGTTTGATTATGAAAACTTACTTATTATTTGAGTGTTGTTTGATGTGAAGTTGAAGGAATTTCAGATTTGAAAGAGATTTTTTAGTTTGTAGTTGGAAAATGAGCAATGAGGTTCTACCTGCCTTTAAAATAGCACGCAACGTAACTTAAGTCACAGCGTCACTTAACTCACACAACGTGAGTTAACTCACGTAAGGGCATTTTGATCTTTTCAGTTGGGAATGAGCATAAATTGTTGGATAAAGAGCAGAATTCATGCAAAATTGGGTCCTAGTTAAAATTAATTATGGAGAGGAAATTGCGGGATGTTACACCGCATCTTGAAGCAAAGAAGCATGGTCTATGTAAACACTAAACTGGTTTATCGTTGTATAGTAAAAAATGAATTCCAATTCCAATTCATCGTTGTATAAAAATGAATTCTTGCATAGATGCTTTGCTAGGGTTCTCCTAGTATGAGCGCCATCCGACATTCATTTGTCAATTCCAAATCCAATTCAATTCTCCATTGATTTGTGATTGTTGGCTTGTTAGTTGTTGGATTTTCTTGTTCGGTGCAGTTTTTCAAATTGCAACGTTGTTTGATCCAATTGGTACCAATTCTTTTAAATTGTAATTTGGATTTTCTTCAGGCACAGATTGGACAAATTCCACTTTAGCAGCTCCGATTGCAGTTATCACCTATGGCCTTCAGCAGCTCTCGTTTGCACGACGGGTTGTTACAGCAGCGAGGGTGTCAGCCACTTCCTACTTCCCACTCCATCCATTTGTGGGAAAACTCTTTCGATTAAGATTAAGCAGGATGCCAATATATGAGGGCTGGAGATTTGGAAGCATAATCTTTAGGGCACAATTGTGTTGAATAAAGGGGATAAGCTTTATTCCTAAAAGGATATTGCCGACAAGCTTCAAAAGCATTGGAAAACGTCCGGGAGTTCTCTTTTGCTACAGATGATGACTTGAGAAATGTGTGGGCTCTCGGTACGGTGAATTTGAAGCTGGGAGTGATGCAATTGTTTGAATAGACGGAAGATTTCAATGCACATACTCAAACACAAACCCATGCTCAGGTTTGGATATGTCTCCTTGAGTTACCGCAAGAATACTGGATGGATAGGACACTACGTGAAATAGCAAGTGCAGTCAGAACACCATTACTTATTGATATTACAACATAAAACCGAGTCTTCAGACATTATGCAAGGGTACTTGTAGATATGGATCTGTCAAAGATTTTTTATTTATGAAATATTAGTCGAGAGGGAGGGTTTCTCTTTTCCGATTGAAGTCACATATGAATGGTTGCTGGAGTTCTGTTACCATTGTAATAATATTGGTCATAGAATCACCCAATGATGTAGGTTGTATCCTTTTAAGAATGTGGAAAAAGTCACCGCGGACAAAGGGAAGAAACCGAAAGTTTGGCAACCGAAAGATAATCCTATGGGGATTAGCTCGTCTAATGCTTTTGAGACACCACCTGTTAGCGCCCCAACCATAGTAACAACCGATATGGCGAATGAGAAAAATATTGATCCACCTATCATCGAAGTGGATTGAGTTGAGCGCAATCATGAGGTATATCTTGAAGAGCCCGTCCATGTTTTGGAGCATCATGCGCATATTATGTCCAATGAGAACTCTGCTAATATTATTGTGCATGATCAGCCACCGATGTCGGATAAGTCAGCAACATCGTTCAGTTTCACTAGGCAGAATGTTGTCGATGTAATTGCAAGATCTTCCGTGGAGACGCAGCCACCACCTATTTTAGAGAGTTCTTGATGCAGCCTCTTCAAATCACAACTGCGAAATTCTGCCACACACCCATAGAAATTTGATCCTTCAGAAGGAAGTGGATCCCGTAGCATATTTGTTACTACAAGGCAAGGATACTGATGCTCCTTTTACTCCCTATAGAGGAACAGAAAAAGAAGGTTTTAAAGGCTGCCTATCAAACCTGTTCCAGGGTCCTCCTCCTCCTCCCCAATAAAGGTAGTCAACAAGACAAATAATAATGATGATGAATATGTATCATTTAATCACCAATTTATTTATTAATAAGTTATCGACTATCCTATTTTTTAACGGTGTCTAATGGCTAAACTTATTCACTAAGAAACATATCAATATGTTAGCGCACTAGAAAAAGCGGACAGACGAGCACTTCTGGACGCTAATAGTAGTAGTAATAATAATAATAGTAAGGCAATACTCTATACTTAATAATAAAAAGACAATTAATTGCAATCCATGGATTGATTTTTCCCATGACCATTTCTACTCAAAGAATTAATTTATTTCTAGGACCATATTTACTTAAAGAAATAGTTTATTCTAGAAAAATAGAATAAGTGATGATGAGTCTGCCCATGTGAAGTAATGTATAACAAACCAAGTCTCATAAAAATGAGATGAATAAATCAATCAGAATACCCACATATCTTTTGGGAAAAACTTGGTCATTTGACTCATATGTTTAGTAGCAAGGTTAGGGTTAAACTCTGGTGATGTTTGCAACGGAGCAATAAGATGTTGAACTACACACGTGCGCGCGCACACACGCAATGTACCAATATGGGGTGAATTATCCAAGTCATGTTGAGGTAAGTCATTTAATGTTTCGTTGGAATCCATATATGAGGGTTATCATATATGGGAGGAGTGATTTCATACTTCATCTCTGATTAAATGATTTCATACTTCATCTCTGATTAAATGATTTCTATAAAATCTCTACAATTTCAACATGGACATAACTATGTTGCTACATCAATTGTGAAGTATGTATAAAAAATTACTTTATAATGGTACTACTATTTTTAAATAAACATTTCCCCTTTCTATCATGAAAGGTTGAAAAGTTAATTAAAAAACATTTCCCCTTCAAACACAACACATTAGTCTACTGAAGAGACAATTAATAAATCTGGAAAAGAAACAAACATAACACATTGATCTACTTAATACTTCAAATCATATTCTATTTATTTTATACAGAGAAAACAATATGGCTAAAACTTATCCTATGATTTTATTTATTTTCCTATTTCTGGTTGCATACAAGGCTGACGGTAATTCATATTTTGATCCCTTTAAAATTTCCTTCTTTACATTGTGGTTCATACACAAATTTTATCTCGTTTTTTTTTGTAAATATCTTTATTTTTTTATTGCAGCACTAACTAAATGTGAAACTGATGCTGATTGTCCAGAGATATCCATCTTTTCTCCCTTTTTTTATAAGTGCATTAACAACGGTTGTGTACTTATAATGTTGTGAAGCCATTTATTGCATTGAATTAATATCAGACCTAAAAGGGTATAAAAATGTCATATAGGGAATGAAGAGTTCTTGCAAATATTTTTTGCACTATATCACATGCTAGAATATTCCATGATTTTTCGTGTACTTTTTGTACTTGCCCCAAATAAATATTATTTATTTATTTATTGTTCGTTTTGAAATTTTACAGATCTTAATTAAAAAGATGGTTTTAATTTGTACTTTAAGATTTTGGTAATGAAATTAACTAAAGCGTATTACTATAAAACCTTAATTTTTATCGGTGAGAGTCCACTTTTTTATTTTTTTATACAAATAAAAACCATGGACAAAAATATTCAACATCCACTTTAATCTAAAATAAAAGTAAATTTTTTGGCTTAATTGCTTGTTTGATCACTTATGTTTATTTTAGGTTTCAACTAGGTCTCTTATATTTTAAAAATTTCAAGTTGGTCCCTTATGTTTTAAAAGTTTCAAGTTTGTTCAAAACGTTACTCACATTGGGTTAAGTTAGTCTCTTCCGTCACTTGACTGTTTAAATATTCGGGATGACAATATGGATGATGAAATTTAACTTATTTAAAAAATCAGTTTTAAATTTTTTTTTTTTGTTTTATTAAACTCAATATCATGTCGCGGAAGGGACTAACTTATTCCACCGTGAGTAACATTTTGGACCAACTTGAAACCTTTAAAATATAAGGTGCCAACTTGAAACTTTTAAAACATAAGGGACCAACTTAAAACATAAAATAAACATAAGGAATCAAACATGCAGTTAAGGCAAAATAATTGTTTCTAAAAGTGTTTTCCAAAAACAACGATAAAGATCAATGTCACATTTAATAAATCATTTGTCATAATGAGTTTACAAATCAAATCAAAGCCTTTGAAAAATATGAAATAGTTTAACAACATTCACTTCTTATAATAATATAATTTACAATGGTACAATTCAAAAGTAGAGAACACAACATATTGATGAACTAAAGTGGGTTTTAGAACAATGTCCCTAAAGTTTTGATGATAATAATGTATGAAAGAACAATTGGGGTACTATAATGTGTGCTACAGTGTGCAAGACCATATAACTAAATTATGATTCTGAAGTCAACTTATTGATTCTTAACCACCAAGATGTGAACGCAAAGGAATGCATTTAGTACTCATGAGAAGCGTTGGATACTTTGATTATGATCTGAAGAAAGGTCAACAACAAGTCAAAGCTTTGGTCAAAAGTTCCATGAAGCTGAATAGAATCATAAGGAAACAAATTATGATATAAGCACACTCTGAGGAAGTCAACATCTGATGGACACGTCAACAGTCTACTATCTGAGAGACTCTAACAAGTTTTGTCATCTTTTGAAAAAAGGTCTTATTCAAGTTCTTGTCATATTGTTTGTTTTCTTCTTACCGTGCAGAAAAAAAATAAAAAATTCAAAGGCAAAAGGAATACAACGGATAATTCCCAAAGAAGCAGAGGATCCCTCTAGTACTATTCAACAAAATTATCCATTATAGTCAAAGTATTTCAAACCTGGTCAAAGCTTCTCAATGACAATTATTCTGATGGCCCCTCTTCAAACAATGACTCTATTATTATCTCCTATATAAGTTGTCAATTAAATTATTACAAACTTTCAATATTAGGGTTTTTTAAGTGTCAAACATTTCTTGAGCATTAAGATAGTTTACCACTCTCCGAGTATCAAAGTGAAATCACAATCAAATTTATTTGTAAACTCTCAACGTAAAAGTCATCAATGTTATCTGATATGACGATAACAACGAGAATCTACAAGGGGTTAAAAGATTATCCCCATAGTTTTGAAAGTTTATAAAAATTGTGGTTTTATGAAACTAGTTCGAGAAAACTACATTGGATTGTGTAAATACTTCAACGATAGTAGAATAAGCAATGAATAATTATGATTCCATTAGGAACGAGAAATTCACACTTGAATTATTACTTAACAATCAATTATCAATACACAACATTATCCAGAAAACCTATAACTTTTTCATATCAAACCTAATCTTCAACTAGAAATAACTAATACAAGCAACTACACAACTTTGATATATGGGATGAATTGATTAACAAGTTAATCTATAATATCACGGTGATTGAATTGATGAATCAATAGTTCTTAAAAACAAGTTTTGTTGGAACAAAATGTGTTTAACATTACCCTTTAAGAGTTTTGATGATAACATGGTATTAAAAATTGTCAATTGGATACGCTAATATTTGTTCAAGTGTGCAGGACCATGTACAAGTTTAAGTATACTTTATAGGGTCTGGAAGAACAAATTAAGAGCTATGGAATCAACAAAAAGGAAGCTTGAAGCATCGGAAGAAAAGTGATTTTGAAGTCAAGTGCTCCTGAAGTGATGACGTCATCAGAAGCAAGTTGATCATAAGCACTTCATCAGAAGCTACATCACCAGAAGTTGTCTTTCGTCAGGAGCTCAAGATCATCAGGAGCTGAAGATCATTAGCATATTGAGAGAGTTAAAGTTTCGAAGGATTTAATCACGTCTAACATTACAGAAGACCGGAAGAGTGAAGCAACGACCAATTTGAAAGGATTTGAAAGCATTGGATGCTTGTTCTCTCAAGAGCATTGAAAAAGGACAATTGTACAAAGTGTACAACCACTACCTCCACTACTCTGTTTGTGTCTCTGCATCAAGACAAGAATAACTGTTATGCCTGCAACAATGTTCCTTCAGACTAGGAATGCATTTGAAATTGATCCTTCATAGGACAATAACCATATCAGGCAAAATATCATTGGTGATTTTGATCAAGCTTCAAACGACTCTTTTTGATGTGCTGGCAATTTCCAACGTATCTTTCACACCTCTATATAAAGGAGTGAAGACCTGCTGTTTGGATATGTAGACACACACATAAACAAGACTCATACAACAATTTGAAAGTGCCAAACTCTTTTGAAATTGTTCTGCATCTAAAGTTCACCTAGAATTTCTTATCAAAGCTCATATCTTAGAAATTCTAGAGTCATAAGAGTCTGTATCTGATTTGTATTGTGAACACCACTGATTGTATATCAAGTGTTCGACCTCAAACAAATTTCCTTGTAATTCTGTTTGAATAGAAGTTCATCTATTTAAAATCATCAAGCTTGAACTTCTTCAGAAGCTTCTTCATATATTTAGATTGATGAACATAAACTCCATCCTTGCATTGGTTGATTTGAATTCCAAGAAAGAAATTCAATTCACCCATCATACTCATTTCAAACTCATCTTGCATTAACTTAGAAAATTATTTGCAAAGAGATGCATTAGTAGAACAAAATATTATATCATCAACATAAATTTGCACAACTAAGATGTCTTTCTCAAGTGTCCTTCTGAAGAGTGTTGTTTCAACTTGACCTCTTTTAAAATCATTTTCAATCAAGAAATTATTCAGTTTATCATAGCAAGCTCTGGGAGCTTATTTCAGACCATATAATGATTTATTAAGTTATAAACATGGTCACGGTGCTTCAGATCCTCAAAACCTAGAGGTTGTTTGACATACACTTCTTCAGAGATCACACCATTCACAAATGCACTCTTAACATCCATCTAATATAATATAATGTCATGATTAACTACATAGGATAGAAGTAACTTAATTGCTTCCAATCTTGCAACTGGAGAAAATGTTTTAGTATAATTTATGCCCTCTTGTTGACTATATATCCTTGTGAAACAAGTCTAACTTTGTTTCTGACAACTTCGCCTTGTTCATTAAGCTTGTTTCTGAACACCCATTTTGTTCCAATAATGTTCTTATGATCAGGTTTAGTTACCAGATCCCACGCACCATTCCTTTGAAATTGATTGAGTTCTTCTTGCATAGCTACTATCCATCCATCATCTGAAAGTGCTTCATCAACAGTAGCAGGTTCTATCACTGATAATAATCCCAACATAGAATGATCTTGTTCTTCCGGGACTATCTTTGTTCCAATGATTAGATCCTCAGGGTGTGAAGACTTGTACTTTTAAGTATTTTTTGGATTGAATAGCTTGATGTGAACCATCTTCAGCTTCATGAGAAGCATCTTAACCCCATAGCCACATTTGCTTCATCTTCAACTTCATCTTTATCAGACCCTGACTCATTGTCTAAATCTTCCCAAGTAGCGATCAGACTCTGCTTGATCTGTCTTCTGAACTTGTTGGATTTGAAGATTGGTTTCTTCAATTTCTCCTTTGATTTCTCTTTCTGCAAGTCAGGACAATCAGCAATGAAGTGACCAGGTTTTTTGCAGTTGAAACAACCTTTCTGATCTTCCTTTCTTGGTCCTTTCTAACCACTGCCTCTACCCAAGAACTTCTTGTTCTTCCTTGCCAAATACTGAAGTCTGTTAGAGAACATAGCCATCTCTTCAACAACAACAGGATCTTGATCTGAATCTCCAGCGGGAGACTCATCTTCAGATTCATTTGCTTTGAGAGCTTTTGAAGACTTTCCTTTAGACTTTAGTGCAATAGATTTAGGCTGTCTAATAGGTTCTTCTTCATTTAGACCAATATCATGACATTTGAGAGAATTGATAAGATCTTCAACACTTAAACTGTTTAGATCCTTAGCTTCCTCAGTAGCAGTTGCCTTAGGTCTCCATTTGGCAGGTAAGCTCCTTAGTATGTTGTTCACATGATCATAAGCTATATAGCTTTTCTTCATAATTTGAAGTCCAGAGACTAGAGTCTGAAACCATGAGTACATAGTCTCAATGTCATCATCCTCTTTCATCTTGAACAACTCATACTAATGAACAAGCATAGTAGCTTTCGCTTCTCTGACTTTCTTGTTACCTTCATAGTTTGAACACAAGGAAGCAACCATTGCTTTAGTAGTTGATTTATCACTCATCTTCAAGTACTCATTGTGAGGCAAAGCAGCAACAAGAATGCCTCTAATCTTGTGATGTTTCTTGTACATCTTCTTCTAAGCAGTAGTGTGTTTCTTTCTATCAATAGCAGTTTCGTCTTCATCTAATACGAAATCACCAACACCATCTTCAAGGACATCCTATAGTTCTTCATCTAAACCCATAATGTAACTATACATTTTGGTTTTCCACCAAGAAAAAGTTTCAGGATCTCCATTGAACATTGTAACATCCTGATTTTTAATATTAGTCTATTAATGTTATTATTAGATAACATTAGTATTATTGTTATTATTAGTATTGGTTGTTAGATAATATTAATTTAATAATTTGAATTATTTGGAAGAATAGGTAAGGAGAAAATGGATGGGTTGGTTAGGTCGTTAAAGAGCAGGAGAAAATAATGTTTAGGAAGAAAATATAGTTTTTCGAAAGAACAAGATAGTAGATTGCGAACGAAGGTGGATTAGTAAAATTGGGTAGAAAAGAGGTGTAGTTAGTGAGATGAGTAGTGTGAATAGCAAGACGGTGAAGTTACAACAAGAATAGTAACCATAATAGAGGTGTGGATAGTAACCTGTTAAAAAGATTAAGTGAGAAGCAAACTTTTGGTGGTTATAAATAGAGGAGGAGATTAGAAAATTAGGGTGACAACAAAAAAGAGAAAAAGATAGCTGAGGCAAAAGAAGAAAACTAGGGTTAAGAGGAAAGGAGGCATAAAGACACGACCAAGGAGAGATTCAACTGTAGGAATTCATCAATTTGCAAAACATCAAGGTAACGGGAGAATCTTTGCACTTTAGGGTATCTTAATCTATGATTGGAGGGTTGTCTTAAATTTTTATTACGTTGTTGCTGTTATGATGTGAATTTGATGAGAGAATGATGATTAACGAATTGAAAGATGAAGTTGAAAGATGAGAATTGAGGAAAACTAGTTTAGGTTTTTGAATTGAGTTTTAGTCTTAAAAAGAGTGGATAATCAGGTAGGTTAACGAAGAATTAGTGTTTGAATGATAAGATAGTCATGGAGTGTAGATTAGGGTCGAGTTTAGTGAGTTTAGGGTCGAAAACGGAGTTAAGAATGGTCCCTTAAGGCTAAATCGCATATGTGAAATCGCAGAAAATATGCTATTTCTATAGCCGAAACAAAAATAAAAACCGGAACTTTTCTGTTCAGAACTAGGTTTCGGTGTCTTCATGAAAGTTGTAGATATGAATGTTAGCTTTAATTTGGAGTTGGTTTGACCTCATTCCAACGTCTAAAACTCTAGATATGATCAAAATTCTACACAGGGGTCAACAGGGTTGTGCTCTTTTCGATTTTTGTAACCGAAAAACAAAAATAAAAACTTGGAATTTTATGTTCATAATTAGGTTTTGATGTCTTCATGAAAGTTGTATATATAGATGTTAGCTTTCACTAGACTTTAGAGGGACTCTATTTAAGTATTTAGAACTCAAGATATGATAAACATACTACACAGGGATCATCAGGGGTCAACAGGGTCGTCCTCTTTTCCCAAACATAGGAAAATCAATTATTCTGCCACTTTATGTACCGAATTAGGTTTGGGAGTCTTCATGAAAGTTGTAGATGTGTGTGTTAGATTTAATTCCCCATTTTTTTGAGTTCATTATTCCCTCTAGAACTTGAGTTATGATTTAAACACCAAGTCTGGGTCATGCTGCGTTTTTCAGGAAATTTCAGCACAACATTTTCTCTAGACTCTAAAACAACTATGAAATAGATAGTGAGTCTAAGCAAGCCGTTAGCGTGTCAAGTAAAATTAAGGGTCCTTAAAAGATATGTCTAATGAAGAATTGTTCTTAGGCATAAATAAGAGTGATTACCTCAAGGTAATGACGAGTCCAAAACATGAACTTACAAGAGTGGCTTAAGACAATAGAAGATATTAATGATTAAACTATATATGAAAATATGTTCCTAAACTTAATGAGCCTAAAAGAATAAGAGGATACAACTATTAAGGGATGTGTGTTCTAAACATGATATTGAACATAACGAAGATGTAGACTATATAATATGATATGTAGATATGATGTTAATCGATGAATTAGATGTTAACGTTAAAATATGATGGGGTATGTTGATAGTATAAATGTTATATGGCGACGATGCACTACGTAATAAATGATGATGTGAAAGACCTGAAGGTAAAGTAGAGAGAGTTGTAAGAGGGTAATTCATGAACTAATAAAGGTGAAAATAATAGTAAATCAGAGTAAAGGGTAATTGTAGAGACATATATATAAGAAGAGAGAGAGAGAGAGAGAGAGAGAGAACGTAGGAAAGTTTTTAGGTTGAAGAGAAGAAGAGTCAAGGTAAATAGTGAGGTCGAATTAGAGAATTGATGACGACAAGGAGATTGTTAGGATGAAATATAAACGAAGATAGGAAGTTAAGTATGAAGTAACGACCTTAGGTTAAAATGAAATGAGTGTGGTCGATTTAAGTGGTTATATGATGTTGAGAGAATTGATAGAAAAAATAGAATGGGAATAGAAAGTTTTGAGTTAATTAATAAATAATATAGGGGTAATGTTAGCGATGAGCCAAGATAACGAATCAATAGAGAGATAATGACCTAAGTTAGAATGAATGAAGGATGATAAAAGTGAATGAGGTAATATGGCGCATTGTTGTTTTATATAGGGAGAATAAAAGTGGTCGATGTAACGATAATGGTGAGGTAAAAACTTAACTGAGAACGAAGAATGGAGAGCTGTCGTTAGAATGAAGCACTTAGTGCACGAAGAAAGTTAATGTGGAGTATAGCTTTTAAGAACGATATTGAGTAATTATGATGTCGAGTAATGATGTAATGACTATGTTGTAAAAGGTTGAATGATGAGGTAATAACCATGTTGTATAAATGTTGAATAATGACAAATGACGTACTTGTTTTATAATAACAAGTAAAATGACGAAAAGAACTATGTTGTGAAGATGATTTGTTGTTGTTGATGTATTTTCTATATGTTGTTAGTGAGTCTTCATGCATCATATCATATTGCATAAAAATGACGAATGTTGTATGTATGTTCAGTAACATAACTCTGAAATACAACTGTTGATTAGAAATCGGTACTGGGATGCATATAGGTCTAGGAACGAAGTGTATTTGCATATGACTCATGTTAGGTGTATATGATGTGTACGTGATATATGTGGTATGTGTTAATGTTGATGTATTATGAGTCTTATGTGTATTCCTTAATGTTTTGAAACTGCTGAGTTATGATAATGATGATGTGTGAATGAGGTTGTATAACCTGATGAAGAATTGTGAATATTTATAAATGATGATCAAATAATGGTATGCCTATTATATAATATTCATGTATCCCAATATATGGTATGATGAATATTCTCACCCCCTTTGTTGTTGTTGTGTATTATGGTGTCTGTACTCTTGGGTTACAGACACTCAGGACGAGGAGCTCTAGTATGCGGGACGTTTAGAAGGTGGCGACGGAGATATACTTCAGTAGCTATTGCCTAATTATTTATGTAGTCGAATAATCATGTGCTCTGATCTGTAACACTAGGGTTGGGTTCAAACGTTGGATGTTTAATTTTAGGAATCTTAAGTATTTGAAAATCATATGATATTTTCCACAATGACGATTGAGAATCAGACATGTTTATTTTATGAAATATTTTTGAAGTATTTTCCGCATTCTGAAATATGACGTATTATTTATTTTTCGAATGAATGATTGATGAGTATGTGTAACATCCTTTTTGTTTAAATTTATTCACATTATTTATTAAATCAACGTTGGGCATTAGGGTGTTACAAACATTGGAGGTTAGTTTGAACCAGATGACTTGTCATCAGTACCATAATCAAATGGTATGGCAACACCAGAACCAGAACCACTTCCTTCACCAGTTCACATATTTTTCTCAGATCATTTACAGTTACACTATTAAGTGCTAAGACAACAGAACTGGAGCTCTGGTACCAACTGAAGGTGAGAAAAACACAAGAAGGGAGGTTTAATTGTGTTAGCTTTTTCTTATTTTTAAACTAAGTCCAAAGTCCAGAGTCTGATAGAGTTCAGATTCTAAAACAATGTTCAGAGTCTAATGAAGTGGTTAAAGTAGAGAGAGAGAGAGAGAGAGAGAGAGAAGAAAGACACAAGCAATTATACAAGTTCCTTCCACAATCCGGAAGTAATCATGCCCCCCTTGCACTTCCAAGGAGAGTTCACTAAAATCAGAATCTGATTACAAACGCTCAAGCACACAAGCAAGAGACTTCAAATACTCTAGCACACAAGCAAGATATTTCCTATGCTCAAGCACAAAATCAAGAGACTTCTAAACAAACACAATTACACAGAAAAATGTTTGGTTTGAGCACTTGATATGCTATCAGTGGTGTTCACAATACAAATCAAAATCTGACTCTTAAGACTATATAATTTCTAAGATATGAAAGTTTATAAGAAATTATAAGTGTTTGATGCACAGCAATCTCACTGGAGTTTTGGCACTATCAAAACGTTGTAGAGTCTCTCTCAATCTTCAAGTCTTCACTCCTTTATATAGAGGTGTGAAAGAGACGTTGAGAGATTGCCAGTACATCAAAGAGTCGTTGTTGAAGCGTGATCAAATCACCAATGATATGTTGCTTGATTTGGTTAATGTCCTAAGAGGGAATAATTTGAAATTTGTTCCTTGTTTGGAGAATTAACCAGCATAGACTCAATTGCAGCAGTACTATGTGCAGACATGTGAGTGGAGTAGTGGAGTGGTGGATGTACAATTGTACTATTGTCCTTTTCTTGCTCTCTTCAGTGGATAAACATCCAATGCCTTCTAATTCCTCTGAAATAGTCGTTGCTCCAGGCTTCTATTCTTTCTACAAACTTGTGTCTTCAATTAACCAACTTTAACTAATTTCAGGTTCTTGACTTCAGACTCTGATGAACTTCAAACTCTAACGACGTTAGACTCCGGTAGTCAGCTTCTGATGAATCTTCAGACTCTGATGGTCTTCAGACTCAGACTTGCAGCATAAGCTCCATTTGTAAATTTCATTGCTCTCTTTTGTTCTTTCAGAACCAATTCGTTGATTTAAGACTTATAAATTTTTAGTTTATGGTCTTGCACACTTGAACAAATATTAGCATATCCAATTGAACTTTTAATACCTTGTTATCATCAAAACTAAAGGTGGCAATGTTAAGCACATTTTGTTCCAACAGGGTTCTCATATTTAGGGGTCGTATTAGATGAAGAAGCAGTGAACAAAACTTGTTCACATAAGACTAGGAATTGATATTATTGAGAGTGAATTTCCTTTCTAGGGTGGATGCCCCCTAGATGTAGGTGACATTGCACCAAACTGCATTACCGAATCTCTTGTGTTCTTCTTTATTGCACTTTACTTTATTTTTTGTTTATTGATTATTGCGTTATATTGTCGTACTTGTTGTCCAGTACATCATGTAGTATAGATGTCCTACGCGAACTAGAATTTCTTTAAGAATGTATACAAAATATAATAGTGACAAACATTTGTCTCGTGTATAAATTGTATTCAGTGACATTCTTTGATTACTCATTTGTCAAAAATGACGTGAAAACAATGTAGCGATAACTTGTCGCTTTTTAAACGAATAAAAAAGTGTGATGAGGATCTTTTTTTTTTTTTGCAAAAGCAAAAATTAACAAAAAAAACATGTCATAAAAATAAAATGGGAGCATTATTTTATTTTTAGGTATACTCTTTTTTGACAAAAATAAAAAGGTATTCATTTATTTAAATTGATAGAGTATTTCATTCATCATAACTAAAAAAGTATGATGAATTAACAAACAAATTCACAACATCCAAGTTAATAGTATACAAAGACAAAATGCCTACATATAATATGATAAAATTAAGGTGGTTGGAATACCCTTGTCTCAAGATCTGCAAAGGTGACACCCAAATCATTCAATTAAGTAGTTGTTCTTTTAATAAGAATCAAATGACGACAAGACAGAATATCAAACAACACTACACAAGATTACAAACAACACAACGCCAGACTAGACACAAAACCACGAAGGAAAAAATTTAAATCTTTGTGAAAATCGGTTATTTGGATTGAAATTGAGAGGAAAAGATGAAGATGAGTGATTTTAGGTAAAAAAATTGATCCAAAACGCCCCATCAATGAAGAAAATGGAAAAGAGAACCTTGATAGAGAAACTAGGGTTGGCTTCTTGGAAAGGGAGTTGGTAGAACTTAATTATTTTTTATTTTTTTACGATAGTATTTTAATATTATTATGTGATACGGAGGAAACTATAGTTATGTTTCAGCTTTGTAATTCTTGGGGTTTAAATGTATTGAGGACAAGTCAGGGTCAAGTTTCAAATTCTAAATGACACAAACTCATTTTTGGCTCATTGTTAGCCCGTAGTTCTCAATCATAAACAAGGACCACATCAAAAGTTGTTTTGTAAGATTAAAATCTAGCAAGTACATGCAAAAAAAATATATTCTAGCATGTGAGGTTGGCCAACGATAATGCTTTGGATTTGACCCTTTCAAAAATCTCCAAAGCATTTTAAGATACGCAATTCAGAACAACCATCTACCACATGCAAGTCAACATTATTGGCCACATATGGGACGCATTGGACATTTGAACCACATAATTTCAACTAAAAACCTAAACATCACATGAGGGCGTTTGGATAATGTGTGGATCATTTGTTTCTGTTGGCTTAAAAATAAAAATAGTTAGGCCCTAAAGTGGTGTTTCTTTGTACTCAGCCTGAAAGACCTTATTCTTTGAATTACGACATTCCTTTGTCTACTACTCAAGTGTATACATCTTTTCTGTATTTTTGTGGTGTTCATATGAATTGATTGACGGACCTCTTCTTGGATTGATAATGACTGCCACAACAAAGAAAGAAATAGGATTATAACCAATGAAAAACAAATCTATGTTTCACTTCAGATCTAATTATTACTATGAAAGATGATGACTTCTTTCTAAGGAGGGACATTGGTATGTAAAATTTGCTGTTTGTTTGGATGCATATTTTTTACAACCTTGTATTTATACGATAAACAGTTTTTTTGTCACTTTTTATTTTTTTAGAATATATCTTTCTTTTAAATATAAAGAAGGATTTTTGTAACACATAATTTGAGTTGTATCATAACCAATTTAACCAGTTTGTTAACATGAGTTTCATTAAGCAATTTGACTACTTCATTAACCACAAAATATACAAATAATTAACCAATTATTTTACATAGTTTCATACAAATGACCAAAGTACTGATATTTTTTTCCAAATTTTGCATGACAAAAACCATCCTCTATATTTAAAGAGATTTTTATTTTCATAACAAAAAATTAAAAAAATAATGCAGTGTCGTCGTAAAAAATGTGTGTTCAAATAGGATTTTTGAGTGTCCAATATGTCTTTATTGTCTAAATGGTTGTGGAGAATCCCCATGGATCATATTACAATTTAGAACAATTTAATTAGAAAATTGCTTTTTTAACATTGATAACTTCACAAGGACACAAGAAAATTACCCAAAAGTCCTCGGCGGTAGTTAACTACTGTGTTAGGCTAACCGGAAACAGTTAACTGCCGCTGGTGCCAGCGGTAGTTAACTGTCGTTGCATTGTGTTATATGAACAGAACAAACATAGGAGTTTCCAAAACTCCATTGTTGCGTATTTTGCTTCCATAGGTGCGAATTTCACAAAGCATAAGCCATTCCAATCCAATTTCAAGCACAAAATCGAGTAAGTTTTTTGAATCATATTGCATTGCTATTTTGTGATTGATTTGTTAGTTTTTTTTTGTTAAATTGCGATTATAGAGGTTTTATTGATTTTTTGATGTTATGATAGTTTAGGTTGTTAGAATTGATAGGTTTAGGTTTTGATTTTATGATAATTTAGGTTTAGGTTAGAATTGTTGTTAGAATTGTTAGAATTGTTGTATAATCGTAACGATTATTTTAGGTTTGTTATGAATTTTTGTTGTTATGAATTTGTTATAGACTTGTTACGATTAGTTATCGTATAATTTTTAGAATTAGTTTAATTATTGATGAATTATTGTAGAATTGTTACAATTAGTTTAGGTTTTGATCGTCAATTTGTTTATGTAGATATGTCTCAGAATCAGGGAAACGTTGAGTTGAACAAAAAGGAGGGTGATGACAAGAAGAAAGAAAAGTCACTTATGACTTGGCACGGAATCACATGTGATGGTTCCGTAAAAAAGAATGATTTGAAGGTGCTGGTGTACAATCAGTCGAGGTTGAGAAGGAGCGGGAGGACATGCTATTTTGGCCTTCAACCAAAATCAGGTGCCCCAGGGACTGTAGCGGGCAACCCGATTGACTTGTGTGATGAGGAAGATGAATGAATGTAATGGCTTCTAATGTCTAATTGTGTTTGGATCTTTTTTTATGTTTTTTTTATATGTCGTGCACATTTTGCTACATTTTGCTTGACATTATGGTATTTTGAATAAAAATCGTGTTTTGAATAATTTCGAATAAAAATAGCGTTTTGAATAATTTTGATTAAAAATTGCGTATTCGAATAAAGAATGATTAAATCTAACGTGAATTCGAATAAAAATTGCGTATTCTAATAAAGACTAATTAAATCTTATACGAAGGAATTCGATATCATAACTTATATAGTTGATTCTCAATAATACATGTTCCTAACTTATATAGACGAGTCATTACATTCGGGAACGTAGCTTCCAACTACAACCATTGTCTTACCCTTGAATGGGGTAAATTCAAACTTGCTAAGCAGCAAGACTCCAGCATTCGTCCGGGATTTCTATTGTTCCACTCAAAAGATTAAATTCTTCTTAGGCTTGGTTTAAATGACGGTATTCAAGTGTCAAAAGAATGAGGTCCATTCCTTGACACTTCAATACCTTCATTTAAACCAGCCTAACAAGAATTTAATCTTTTGAATTGAACAGTAGAAATGTCGGTCGAATGTTGGAGTCCTGTCGTTTAACAAGTTTGAATTACCCCTTCAAAGGAAGACAATTGTTGTAGTTGAAAGGTGCATTTCCCTACCTAATCACGATCTTTCGGCGGAATCAGACTCTTGATAATATCTTCAGTTGATCTCAGCAACGTTACCCGCATATCGATCCACTGGAACATGTTGTGCTCCCAAAACATGTTCTTCACGTTTTCGCCGTTCGTTAATTCCACCCAAGTGAATGATATTCTCCCCTTGTCGAGCGTTGGACGTTTATACCGAAAGTATTTCACCCTCCTTGTGTCTCTGGGGTTGACTACTTGGTTGAATTCATTCAGTTGAGTCTTGAGACCTCTTAACGTTACACCAAGGCACCGAACATCCAACCTCTGAGGTTCTCCGCCGTTGAATTGTGCATGAACGTCGATCCAGCCGGCCATTGCTTCAAATCTACACAATGAGAAATTAAAAATAATCAATGAAAAACTCATTCAAACATTTCATCAAACACTTGTAGTGGAAATTTTACATAAACACTAAAAAATTTATAAAAATCGGAAAAATATAAATTTAAGCAATATAACTCCATTATAACAATTATTCATAATATTTGTTAATAGCATTTCAGATCTACATCATAACTATATTAAAAATAAATAAATCAAACCCTAAAAAATTGTTAAAATTCGAAGAAAAAAAATTAAATTTAAGCAATATAACTTCATTAAAACAAGTATTCATAATATTTGTTAATATCATTTCAGGTCTACGACATAACTCTATTAAAATTAAATAAATCAAAAACTAAAAAATAAACTACAACTAAAATTATACATATATACTAACTAAAAAGTTATGACAATAGCCTTAGTGATTACTTACTTGTGATTTAGTGGAAAAAAAATTGGATGATTTGGTAGAGTTTTTTTTAGAGAGGGAGTGAAAGAAAATTGAAAAATTTTGAGAGAGTAAGTGATGAGAGAATGGCTGGATTCTGCTGATTTGAATATGTTACGAACATAGCGACAGTTAACTATCGCTGGCACCAGCGGCAGTTAACTGCTGCTGGTTGTCCCAACGGTAGTTAACTACCATCATGGGCTTTTAGGTAATTTTCTTGTGTCATTGTGAAGTTATGAATGTCAGAAAAGCAATTTTCATTTAATTAAGTTTAGGTATGGCCCAATTGACGACAAGGATATAGAAGCTCTTTGCTCCGGAGAATTATGAAAAACTATTCATCATCTCTTCCGTCATCCCTACCAACCCCCACCACCTAAAGAAATCTTCATCATATGGCTTCAGTCCTGTTATAACCCCCTGGCCTTGTCTTGCTGAAAAAAATGAACCAACGATAGCACAAAAACCAAGTACAAAAACACAACATTCACGCAAGTCTCGAATAATATTTGTGATATACCAGGTAGCCAATTACCAAAACCAACCGTAAAAGGGGGATCGAATTACAATCACAATCCCTGATGAGAGTGTTTGTAGGGAGTAGAAGCATGCAAACACAACTTACATACTCGTATCATTTGACCAAAGAGTTCCACACCCTTAACAGTTGTCGTTCGTAATAAAAGCACCCTAGAAGAAACTAGGAAGATGGGACGTGACGTCTCTATGAAAGGAATTCTATGAATCCACTTTTCAATTCAGGAAGTTGCTAGAAGTGTGAGATTTGTGGAATCATGGAATTTGAACACTAGATGGCTCAAGCTTCTTTCCAGGTCTAAGGACTTCAATTCTAGCTTGCAACACAATACATCAGCTCAGTTATGGTTACATATTTTTTATTTTTCACAAGAGTATTGGTGCCCAAAAATATTATTTGCTATAGATATTAGTGTTGGAAGCCCTATATGTACCGATGTTGTAACTAGTAAGCCTATATTTGATCGTACATTAGGACACTTTGTTAGGGTTTTGTTAATATTTACCTGACAAGTGAAATTTGACTATGAAAACGTACCATATTATTGCAATATGTGTAGAATCATTAGTCATCATGATAGAAATTGCAGAAGGAATAAGAATATGGATGGTGATAACCATGTAAAAAAAAGTAAATGCGATCATAACAAAAAAGGTAGGGAACCTCTGAAAAAAAAATGAAAATGAGCATGGGAACAATATGAGGAGCACTGAAGAACATGATAACCTACATTATCAGAATGTGGAGCATAACAGGAGAATCCCTATAGAAGCTCGGGTTTAGAATTGGAATGAAGTTTATGCAGAAATGAGCAAGACTCTTGAAAGCAAAATGATGCACGTAATGATGGTGAAAGCTGAGTCATCAGAGTTTGTAGACGCTACCCAGCAAGATGATGAGGAGGATACAAAAAGATATGAAGTTTTTATGGGTCATGGGTAATTTAGAAGAAAATGAAGACGCACAGAATAAAATGGATGAAGAATTGTCTGCAAGAATTTCAAATGAGCAGCACATTGATGAGAACCTATATAGGGAGGAGAAGAAAGACATTGTAGATTCTATATTTCAACTTACGACAATAGGAAGAAAAAATATCAAGAGAAGAGTAAGAACACACCTAATAATATACTTTTATTGACTGAATTTTTAACTAGATATATCAACTCTTATTGACCCAAATTTCTCTTATAAAGAGGACCGAAGGAACTCAGTTTTGTTGGGGAGGTCCGGGGAGCCCCGGGAACGGCAATGGGTCAAACGTCCAGGACCGTAAGAGACTTGAACACCACACTCTTACCCAAAACCTTAAGGCAATGGGTTTATGGGTTCCCTCTCTTATATATCCTTTGTTTCCTCCATTCCTAGTCGATGTGGGACATAATCACTCACACTTGATTACCCAACAATCTCCCCCTCAAGTGTGAATCACCCACATCACTAGCCTGATCCACACTAGGATCCCACTCCCGCTCCCCACCAAGCCTAACCACGGCTCTGATACAACTGTTGGGAAATAATAGGGTTGAAGAAGAAAAATAAACATAATGACAAACACAAGAATATAACGTGGAAACTCCAAAACTGGAGAAAAAAACCACGACTGTTGTCTAAACCGACAACCAGAGAATTATCACTATGTGAAAATTTTTACAACACATAAACTTCTCTCATTCTCACCCCAATGCCCCAGTACACCCACACTCTCACTAAGCAAATATTTAAACTAAGTCAGATATAAGCTTAAAGTGCTACTAACTGGTGCATCTAAAAACAAAGAAACTAGGTTCAATATATAGTCTTGGTCTTCCCCTTGCTTCACTAAACTAAGCGATGTGGGACATAATCACCAATAACTAATATTTTCAAACCTCTTTCTTTATTCAAGAAACTTGACAATCAAACCCAGCAATCTCCACCTTGATTGTAAGAGTTTCATCTTCCGCTTCCATTGTCTATACCAACAATTATACTCCACCATAAAGAGTATACTTCACTTGAAACTGAACCATTCCAAGAATTTCTTCACGTCGAAACTTTGCTGAAAGATTATGGTGCAATTCTAATGTTGGCTTCCAGGAAGTTCTTCAGCAATCGACATATCTCACCACACACCCTGCATCAATGTCAACCAATGCCCTTGTGTTGTTCTAAATCCGCTAGCAATTACTTGTCCTTTTGCATGGTATAGCAGAAACACCATAAAGACACATTTTATCTTCTAGATAAGATCACCATCATCTCCCAAAATAAGGGAGACATTGCTAGCACTTGCCTCAGAGTCTTTTTCAGAAACTGCTCCACATGAACAATTTCTCTTTAAATGCCCAGACATTCTACACTTCCAACACGAAAAATCCTTTGCATGGATCTTCTTCCCATTAGCCCCACTTCTAGTTAACAACATTGAGCTTGATGAAGTGCTTTCATCACTTTTCATCCTCCTTTCTTCAGAAATAATTTTGGTTGCAACTTCTTCAAAACTCAAACTTTCCTTCCCATACATCAAAACAGCTTTGAGATGAACATAAGAAGGTGGAAGAGACAAAATGAGCCTTAACGTTTTATCTTTATCATCAATCTTAACTTCAATAGATTCTAACTCAGAAACAATATTATTCAAAGTACTAAGATGATCAGAGATTTTCGTACCCTCATCCATGCGCAAATTGTGGAATTGCTCCTTCAGCAACAACCGATTTGAGATGCCCTTTGCCTGATATAACCCTTCGAGCTTTTCCCATAGTTCCTTGGCTGATGACAGATTTTGCACATTCACAAAAACATTATTTGCCAAACACAGACGAATTGCACTAGTAGCTCTTAAATCTAGTTCCTCCCACTTATCTGCTTCCATCTTGGAAGTGTTTCCTTTCAGCGCCTTCTGTAAACCTGATTGTATCAGCACATCCTTGACTTGTACTTTCCACAAGCCAAAGTTGATTCTTCCATCAAACTTCTCTATGTCAAACTTCATTGCACTTGAATAAGACATAGCAGTTGCACAGTACCACCCTTCTTCAGCACCTTCACAATATCACACTTCTTTTTTTCTGATGTGGAAGATCAGGCAATGTTGCAGCCACAGAGCATACTAAGAGTTGTGATATCTCACGGAACTGAAGCTCTTGATACCACTGTTGGGGAGGTCCGGGGAGCCCCGGGAGTGGCAATGGGCCAAACGTCCAAGACCATAAGAGACTTGAACACCACACTAATACCCAAAACCTTAAGGAAATGGGTTTATGGGTTCCCTCTCTTATATATCCTTTGTTTCCTCCATTCCTAGTCGATGTGGGACATAATCACTCACACTTGATTACCCAACAAGTTTATCATTCTTGAACGTGGCCACCTGCATGGTCGGAGAGAACCTAAACAATCCACATATAGTTCACCTGTCTCCCTAGCCTTGAAGACCATCTCTTCCTTTACCTTCTTGATGGACGTCTTTAGGGCATCACAACCCACCGCCAAACCCTTCAGCTTCACCCTCGAGATGTCCCTCTCCGCAAAAACAGCTAGATCACCAACTGCAGCCACCAAGACAAAGGCAAAAGTGTGTTGCAAAAGAATTAAGGAAGAGGCTGGCATCTCCTGACGACCTTCCTCAGTTAGACCATGAACAAATTACATAAGAAATAAAACATACAAATGTTGAGGAGAGACTCCTTCTTTCATACTCATTGCGAATGTTTTTCTCTTGAATCACCAAGTTCACAATGAAAAATTGTAAATGAGAACTCTTGTACTTATAGGCAAGTTTCCAATTAGGTTTGGTTTGAAAAATTGGGTTTTTTGCCAAAACCCGTAGAGAAAAAACATCGTTTAGCTATTTTTCCCGGCCTCACATGTGCTCTACGCCAGAAGACACTCTGCCGCACGTGAGTGCTAGAAACAATGATTTTTTTACTGTTTTGAACACATGGCATCAGCTCCATGTGCGTTTTTATCTTTTTCTTTGTCTTTTTGACTACTTTCTGCCTCCAAATTTGTCTTGGTGATTTCAATAGTATTTTCCCAACTTGTAATGCTTCAGATGCCTCTTGAATCTGCTTGCTTTAGGGAAGAGCTGGAATTACATGACTCTTTTTTTGTTGGTGGCCGGGGTTTGAACCCGAACTTTTCATATATTAATGCATTACCATTACCAACTAAGTTAAGCTCACGATGACAGAATTACATGACTCTATGATAAAACATTACAAAATGACTCTTAAACCATGAACAAATTCTCTAAAACTCTCCTATATTGACTCAAATCACTACAACAATACTAAAAATATATGATAAAAATATCGTATGGTGAACTGTCATCTTATGTGTACAATACTAAAAGTGCAGCGCAACTAAAGAACAAACTGGTAAGAGAAACATAACGAAAGTGGAAGGAAAATTATTATGGTACCAACATTATTACATAAAATATGTTATAATCTTATAACTAAGTTATTATAATATACTCCGGAAGTGGAGTATAATACATTGTCGATTTTGTGATAGAAATTTAGAGCTAAAAGAAACATAAATTAAAATGCGAGGGAAATTATTAAAGTAAAAAGTCTGCAGTTACACGCAAGTACAAAAACCATTAATGCACTCCGGAAGCACAAAAACTTCACACATATATCTTGGACAATTATCTTGATGTGCGCACCTATGAATATATGCGTTGGTATTTACCACTGCAAATGATAAAAGAATATGTAACGTTACGGAAGAAAATGATAAAATTATTTCAAGAATTACTTACTGCCATTGGTTACCATGACAAAAAGAGAAAGAAACATTATCAAAGTATAAACAAATTTATCAATTTGAGCCATATTTTTCTGAAAATCTGATGAACCACTTTATAAGTAAAATCTAATGATTTGGTAACATCAACTAAATAGTTTTTTAATCACCTAAGTGTTTCAAAATCCATTTATTAAATTGAAATTATTCTTAAATGTCTCTACGATAGATTAATAGGAATGAATTTGAAATTGATCCTTCATAGGACAATAACCATATCAGGCAAAAGATCATTGGTGATCAACAAGCTTCAAACGACTCTTTTATGCATGTGTGCTGGCTATTCTTCAACGTCTCTTTCACACCACTATATAAAGGAGTGAAGGTTTTCTAGTTGAATAGACTGAGAAAAATATATACAACATACAGACAAGAAAGTTATACACACGCATTCAAAAGATATTAGACTCTCTAAACATCTCAAAGTTCATACTCTGCTTTGTTTGCATTTCAAGTTACTTAGAATTTCTTAGTAAAGTCCACATTTTAGAAATTCTATAGTCTCAAGAGTCTAAAGAGTCTGTAATTGATTTGTATTGAGAACACCACTGATTGTATATCAAGCGTTCAAACTCAAACAATTTTCTGTATAAATCTGTTTGTTTATAAGTCTCTTGCTTGTGTGCTTGAGCATTTGTAAGTCTCTTGTAGTTGTACTAGAGCATAGGAAAGTCTCTTGCTTGTGTGCTTGAGCATTGGAAATCTCTTGCTTGTGTGCTTGAATACTTGTAATTTGAGATTACATTGTTAGTGAAATCTCCTTGGAGGTGCAAGGGGGACAGGACTACTTCCGATTTGTGGAAGGAACCTGTATAATTGCTTTGTGTCTTTCTTCTCTCTTTTACTCTGTTTTTATCCGCTGCACATTAAGTCTCTGATCACTACTTCAGAAGCTAATAGTCAGTTGCTTCTGAACTGTGACATCAGTAGGAGAAACGAGAAAGAAAAAAAAAACTAAAACAATTC
>Ga0228710_1002645_pt1 | contig 28361 bp, 19 predicted proteins | sample MedpolnodulmetaG_FD_177995 | JGI IMG/M metagenome (GOLD analysis project Ga0228710, IMG submission 177995) | Root nodule microbial communities from Medicago polymorpha collected in Santa Monica, California, United States - pink nodules | ecosystem: Host-associated > Plants > Roots > Nodule... | reverse complement strand
TTTTTTTATAGTGGTGCATGCATTAGTTCTTTCGATAAACATAGAGAGGAGTTGCATCACATGACTTTAATTAACTAGATTAACATGTAAGATCATTAGATTAATCATCCAAAAATGCAATATTATATTTAAAAGGAAATTTTTAGGCGTACGAAGTGTTACATCTTCATGTAATGTATAATGTTGATTCGATAAAAACAAGAGAAAACAAACAACTGAAATTTTAAAGCATTAAACAATTTTCTTATTTTTTGTTGAACCGACCCCAATTAGATCATTTTTTTCAATCGTAAAAACGAATAATACTCTATAAACTTCTACTTACGATGAATAACAATTTTAAACTACTATTAAACATTGATATATTGTACCATATGAAACACATCCACTCTAGATGTGACCAATCAAGTATATCTCTTCCAAAGGTTTGACATATACTAGGTCTTTGTTCTGTACCAAGCTTTGCTTCGTTGATATTTTTCTATTTTTAGTCATCCAAATTCCAATCCATTCAGCCTAAAAATTAGACTAATTTTATCTTCATTGTTATCCACTCCCAATTTACAAAAACAAAGCCCATTTCCTTAAATAAGTAAACGAAAAAGACTCTTATGATAAGTCAACATGCATGCAAAAATACACAAGCAAAAAACAAGAAAAAAAACAGAAAATTTAAAAAAAGGTGAGAGAGAAAAAATAGAGATTGTGCATGTTTACGCATTAAACGGCAAGTATTTGTGTTCGTGAGGTTGTGAATCATTTTTGATAGTCACCGTTGATAATCCACAAAAACCATTAATTTTAAAAAATTATAAAATACAAAAACACTAATAAAAAACAAAATAATAAACTATTTTTTTGTGGTTTTTGTTTTGTGGTTTTTGTTTTGTTAGGCTTTGAAGCTTAGCCTACCCTATTGACCTTGGTTGGATTTCCTTTGAATTCTTCATCAAAAACTTTAAGGAATTTTTTTTCCTGAGTTTGGTTGATCATTTCAAAGGGGTCCAGCTTCTAGGTGCTGGCTGTTAAAGATATTTAGAGAAGAACCATTGCCTCTAATTTTGCATATAGATTTTTTCTGAGAATTCTTTAGATTTTTTGGGATGTGGAGAGATCCTGGAGTTCCTGCTGATTCTTTCTATGAAACTCGCCCGGAATGCACCGATGTTCCCAAGTCTAGATTTAGGATCAAGGTATGTTTTTAATCCATATGCATCGTATATATGTTAAGAGTTTCGCATTTGGTGAGATATAGTCCGATAACGTGTTTATAAGTGGTGACGGTTTTCTATTGACAAAATATACGTACATGCAAGTATAGTAATATGTTTGCATGTATGTATTGGATTGAAGAAAATATATGTTTTTTATGGACAATATATATGTAAGAATGATGGGTTATTATTTTTATTTAAAATGGAACATTTATAGAAGGGTGAACAATGGTTCTCATCATGATGATGGTGTTTCATCATGTGCTATATATCTTTGGCTTGTAATGAGTTTTGAATTGATTAGTGAATGCCATTGAATTTTACATTTGATCAATGAAGCCCATTTGTGCATACAAGAATCCACTATTAGAAGTTACAATATATAAACACAACCATACAAGTTTGTGATAGAACTTGATAAATATAATTATTGTCATATTTATATCTTATGCAAAAGTAAAAACATATCACATACACTAATTAGTTACTCTGCACCTTATTGCAGCAAATGTATGCATTTAGCAGAAAAATTTGAGATTCCTTTAGATTTGAGGTCTTTGTAACATTAATATATAATGTTCATTAAATTTAAACTAGTTTTTGTTGTTTTGCAGGCTGGTAAAACACTAAGTGAAAGAAGGTGGCGTGCTGCATTCTCTCCGGAAGGGTATTTGGATATAGGCAGGACTCTAAGCCGAATCCACCGTGGGGTAATTGCATTTTCAATCATAAAATCCTTCTTTCATATATAAACTTTGATCTTTCTTTCATACTTCATTTACATGTTAATTAGGTTTGTAAAGAAACTTTATCTTGTGAATAAAAGTTGGTTTTATAAAGTTGTCTTGTAATAAAAGATAGCTTAGCGTGTATCATGAAATTCTACTAATAATTTGTCTTACATTATTGAAATTTCCAAACCAGGGAATCCATCCATCAATTAGAGGAGAAGTTTGGGAATTTCTACTCGGTTGCTATGAACCCACGAGTACATTCGAGGAAAGAGAAGAGATAAGGCAGCGTCGAAGGCAATCATTTTTCATTTCATAAGCTCCTAATTACTATCACATTCTACTCTGCACCTTAAGATTGTTGTGTTTTACATTATAAATTTAATTGATCGTTAATTAGTTTGTTGTATAACTTCTTTCTATATTTTCAGGACACAATATGCTGAATGGAAGGAAGAATGTCGCCAACTGTTTCCTCTTGTAGGAAGTGGTAGATTTATCACTGCACCTGTAGTTACCGACGATGGTGTTCCGATTCAAGATCCATTGGTTCTGTTAGAAAATAATCCAGAACATGGAGTGATTGTACCTCCTCAAGAAGTAGGTTCTCCAAGCCCTAATAATACAGCAAAGAGAGTGACAGACAAAAAAGTAATTCAATGGATGTTAACTCTACATCAAATAGGTCTGTGAAATATTTTTTGGTTCTCAATGCACTATAATATGTATACTATTGGATGTTTTCACATGAAGAAATGTAAAATTCTATCATCATAAACACATTTCAGGTCTTGATGTGATTCGTACCGATAGGACACTGGTTTTTTATGAGAAGAAAGAGAATTTGTCAAAATTATGGGATATTCTTGCTGTCTATGCTAGGATAGATAATGATGTTGGCTATGGTCAAGGTTAGTCATTAGATATGCGATTCATTTGAATGTAAAACATTTTGCCTCTTTTCGACATTGACTAATACTTTACTTAGTCATTGACTTAAAATAGCAGAAAATGTCTACAGATATAGTTACAATTGTGGTTGTAGATACTGGAGTTGCATATCGCAATTTAAAACCTTTGACTTATTCATAGATTAATTTTAATTATGATTCACTTGTAATCTTATGAGAAACTAAATGTAACCAGAATTTGAAACTAATGTAAACTTCTGGTTATCTTTATACAATTTGAAGGAATGAGTGACCTATGCTCTCCTATGATAATACTGCTCGATGATGAAGCTGATGCCTTCTGGTGTTTCGAGCGTCTGATGCGTAGATTAGTAAGTTCTACTCTATATTATGATTTATTTCATTTAATATGGTCTTAATCATATGGTTAGTCTGAAATGATTTCTTGGAATGCAAGAAATTCTCATGTTTGGTTATTGTTTCATTGTTTTTTACCCAACTTGAAGAATTTTCTAGTGTATTGGAATACAATAATGAGGGCACAAAATGCAAGCTGTGTTTGAATTTTATAATTTGTATCTACAATTTTTACTAAATTTAACTCTGTCTTTGTTTCTTATGATCTTTATTGTAATTTTTAAAGCGAGGAAATTTCAGATGCACCAATAACAGTGTGGGGGTAGAGACTCAACTAAACAATTTGGCTTCAATTACTCAAGTAATTGATCCAAAACTTCATCAACATATAGGTATTTCCTTGAATTTGTTCTTCAATATTATATCAATATTGTTTTGACATTTAAAGGTTCAATATTTTCCTCCATATATTTTGTTACATGCCTTTTTAGTATTCTGCAGATTTTTATTTTTTTTATATCTTAATGTTCTTAAAAATGGAAAGTAACTATGAACTGTCTTTTAATGTTGGTGTATAGAGCATATTGGTGGAGGTGACTATCTGTTCGCTTTTCGGATGTTAATGGTTTTATTTCGTCGAGAATTCTCCTTCTGTGATTCATTGTACCTTTGGGAGGTTAGCTTAGCTTATTTTCTACTAATTTTATTCTATCTCATTTCCCAAGCAAATGAACATTGAGTCACATAGTAGAAAATGTGCCCTCAATATGCATACAATGTCCAATATTTATTATGTTATAGCACATTTTCTTCATTGCTAATCATGCCAATTTTTAATAAGAGTTTGCATAAATTAGAAATAGTTGGTTGAAATCAAGTTTTTAACTTCCTTCATATATCAAGTTTTCCTCATTGGAAATAATTTATAGTGATTGTAATAACTAATTACTTGAAGTATTTAACAGATGATGTGGGCTCTAGAATATGATCCCAACATGTTTTGGATGTATGAAGAATCTGAAGAAACTGCTGAGGAATCTAAAGCAAGATTAAAGTCAATACGTCATTATGGAAAATTTGAGAGAGAAAATATGAGAAATGGAGCAAAGAATACAGAAGAACCCCCTCTTCCCATATCTATTTTCCTTGTTGCTAGTGTGTTGAAAGAAAAGAGTGCAACACTACTCCAGCAAGCACGAGGCCTAGATGATGTCGTCAAGGTTTGTTGTCCCAAAAAAAGTTCAGCTTTGTTTCTTTTTTACTGAACAAAACTTAGCTTTCTTTGTTCATATATGGATTGACTTTGGCCATTGATTTAATTATTTTCAGATATTGAATGACACAAATGGAAATCTAGATGCCAAAAAAGCTTGTATGGCAGCATTGAAACTTCACAAGAAATATATGAAAAAGGTGCAACAGTCAAGTCGATAGTATTTATATTCAGTTAATGTGATCATGTTGCAGAACATGAGTCATATTTTTCCAGTTTATCAGGTTGCATGAACAACGTATTCCTGTTTATTTTGAACCCAAGCCGTCTATAGTAGGTTCAGTCAAATCTCAATTGTTGGGTTGAGTTGTAACCCAGATTCAACGAATGAGATTGAACTCGCTACGCAACGGCTGAGGATCCCTACTGAACAATTCATAGCATGGACCTCTATTTCTAGTTACTAAAGAAATGTATGTTGATTGTGTCATATATGTAAACAAGATATGTGGCAAATAAACTCTCAATTTAGTCTTCAACATATCACTTTCTCTCTAATTTAGTCCCTAAAGTATCAATCTATCTCCTGTTTAGTCGGCGGTCCTTAAAGTATACACAATGATGTCCTTACTCCTTCCTTAGTCCCTAACATAAACGAAAAACTGCCAATGTAGTCAGTCCCTTGATTGTAGAGACTAACAAAAAGTATTTCATATACTTTAGATGCTACTTATCATTTTTATATACTTTAGAGACTAGATAGAAGAGAGATTGATATTATTTATTTTTTTGATAAAAGAAGAGAGATTGATATTTAGAAACTAAATTGAAGGCTTATTTAATATATAGTACATGACACTCTCGTGGCTAAACCAATGCTTAATGTTGCTTCTTAGTTCTTGGTTTCGGTATCTCTTTCTCCTTTTTACTTATCTTATTCCGTTATAATTTTCTTTTGTTATCAACTCATTATACCAGGAAATTGAAATCATTGCAGGCCAAGAAACCCTAGCCTCGAATATAGCATGACATTTTCTTTTTCGTTGATCAAGAGATGTGTTACTTCCTGCATGGTGCCCTTTGTTAGGGGTAAACAATATTGGAGTTCCTCATAAAATTTGGATTGGGTTTTACAGAATTCAGAAAGGAATTCAACCATCAAGTCTTAGATAAGCAACAACTGTTGTTGTATGTTATGTTTAAAATATTTTTCTTTTGTATATCTAAAATAACAAAAGTTGTGCATGAAGTTATTATGCTCAACCATCTGTTCATACTTTGTAAAATATGTGATACGACAAAACGGGTAAACAAAAAGGGAATAACTATCCGTGTCAAGGAAATTGATGTTGACCAGCATTTCTTGCCTCAACATGGTATTTATTCTTTCTCGCGGTAAAGTGATATATGTAGCTCTCATTGAATGGTTGATTGAATAAATCAATTCTTACAAAATTCAAAATCCAGCAAGACAACATCAATACAAATACTAGAACTGACATTCTTGCAAAGCAATGATAAGCTAATAAGCATGAAAGGGTAAGTTCAATGTGTGTAGATTTGGCTAATGCAATCAAGTGCCTAACAAAATTTATTTGATAAGCTCAAACCAGAGCAGTAACACAACTCATCTGTTACTTGAGCAGCATTTATCTTGAACCTCCGTAAGTACGCATAGTCCTCCTAGTGCGGGCATTTGTATGAGTTCGCTGTCCCCGACAAGGTAAACTATCAGCGTGCCTAATCCCTCTGTAGCATTGAATACCCACCAACCTTCCCACATCTCTCTGAACTAACTTTTTCTGAAATAAAGAAAAAAAAACAAAACAATCGTAGACAATATACATTATATTATGGAACAAAACAGAGAAGGTGCAAAATCAAACTGTTAAGAAGATGAAAATACCAAATCATTTCCAATCAAGTACTTGGAAAGCAACTCACGAAGAGAATATAGTTCTCTTTTGCTTAGATCCTTCACATATTTGTTCTCAACTCCAAGCTCACACACAATGTGATGAGCTTTTCCACGGCCAATCCCATGAATCTGCTGAAGAGCATACTCAAGCCGCTTGCTATCTGGAATCTCACCTCCCAGACCACCTCCAATGTTTATATTCCGCACTTGCACACCGCGAAACTGTACAAAACCAAAACAGTGTAACTATAATGATTTTAAATTGCAAAGCATGCCTGGATGCATTAATCCCTAAGAAAGAAACAAAACTCTACACTAAGCAAAATCATAAAAACACAATTGAGGCATAATGATCTAAAATAAAAAAGGACATCAGTCACAAACCCAGTAAGATGAAAGGAGAAAACTCACTGACAAATTTTGTCGAAGGCAGGCAGCAATATTGGAAACAATTCCGGCAGAGCCAAACATCTTGAATCAGATGATTTGGAGGTGCGCTTAGTTAAAAACCGGAACTAGGGTCTGGCAGCACACAAACTTGAGAATCAATTATCAATCAAGTTTTCAAATAAATAAGAATTGGTAATACTATAAATATAACAACAACCAAGTTTTATCCTACTAAGTGGGGTCGTCTACATGGATCAAGCAACACCATAATGCTCTATCATATACCACATTTCTATCCAACTAATTAATCTCTAGATCTTTCTTAATAGTTTTTCTTATAGTTTCTCTAGATCTTCCTCTGCCTCTAGTGATTGATCTACTCTCTATTCTACATAATATACAGGTGTTCTCTTTACATGGCCAATCACCTAAGCCTAGTTTCCACCATTTTTCTACTATAGGTGCTACCCCAACTCTCTCGGTCTCTAATGTTGTCATTTCTCATCTTATCCTGTCTAATCTCACCACACATTCAACTCAACATCATCATCTCTGCTACGCTTAATTTATTTTATCTTTTATGGTTGGAACAAACAATCCCTTATAGAGCATAAAACCAAAGAGCAGAAGTAACAAAACTCTTTTAAAAACATATCAAGCTTAAGAAAACCCCACATTCAATTTTGAAACTATCACAACATTTCAAAATGATAGAGAAAAAAAATGCATAGAAATGTGACACATTTTGAAGTAAAAACCGTTGTGGCATTTTATCAAACACATAATGTGCACAATTAAACCGTAAATAATAACAACACCGAAAGTCTCCTACTTATTCTATGTCTTAGATGAACAGGAAAAAAAATTGAAATGCAAAAAAAAAGAATCTGTATAACAGTAACATTATACGGATCAATTTGAATTCATTATCAACGAAAAATCATTCTTAACAAATAAAAATAATGACTCTACTATATTCATGAAGTTTAATGGAAAGATCTTTCTTACAGAATGGAGCAGTTTTTGAGAGATGAAACTTGTTGAGGTGTGAAGATGAATCGAACTTGTTTTGGTGAAAGAAATGGAAGAAGAGAAAGTGAATACAGACGGAGAACAGAATATGAGAGGTTTTGGAAGATCTGTAGAAATGGGTCGGGTGAGTCGACCCGGTCCACAGTGGAGTTTGGGTTGTAAATATTATATATATTTCAAAAGTTTTCAAGTGAAAATATTTTTGGCTGATATTCAAGTTTATTTGACCGGTTCTATGTAACAAACCATTCCTTAAATCTCTCTTGAATCATCAAAGCATATACATAGATTTTGACTTCTTCTTTATTTAAACTTTAAACGTGTTTAGTAATTTAGCTTAATAGCATTCCTATTTTTATGCCAGGACTGAGTTTAATAGGAAAAAAAAATATACTCCCACGATGGTTATTGAGCTGAACGGTCATTTTATGAATATAGCATATATATATTATATTGTTGTGAGCAAAACAAAAACTATACAGAGAACAGAAAGTCTGAAACTAAAAACCTCCCTCACTCTCACAATTTTTCTGGGTTACACTTCCTATCACATATTATCTCTTGTCAGTTCTGAATCCTCGGCTTGCTGGGAAGGGTCTGCTTTATCCTGGAAGGGTTAGTGGTCTACACGCGGAAAATCCTCGAGGATGGTGCGTTCAACACGTCTCAGATCATCTCACTGTTTTTGTTTTGCAAGGCTTCGTAGCATCTATCTACAATAATTGACATATTCATTAGTTTTGGCTGGCAAGACGGATAGCTTTCCAGCATCACACAAAGATTCATTGTCTGCAATTTTGTTTTCAATTGAAGGTATTTATAGCAGCTCTTTACAACAATCACGGTTTATAAAAATTTCTGACTCAATATTTGGCAAACCTAAAAATTTGATGATGAGATATGAAATCGAAAATGTTTTATAGTGATTTTATATTGTTTATAATCTAAAACATTGTAGGACGTGTTAGAAGTTAAAATGGTGGGTCCCCATGAGCTTAACTCATTTGGTAAGGGATAATGCACAATTTGTCCCCTAAGTATTGTCGCTCTTGTAGTTTTGACCCCAAGGCCAATTTTGACCAAGTTAAAGCTGACGTGAACGCCACGTGTGTAATTTTTTTATTTTTTAATCATTAAAAAATAAAAATTATTATTATTTTTTAATTAAAAAATATTTTTTTAGATTTAAATAGTAATAATAATAATAATTACACAAGTGGCGTCCACGTCAACTTTCTTGGTCAAAATTGGCATGTGGCCAAAACTGCTAAAGGGACAATAGTTAGGTGACGGTTTTGTATTTTATTTTGTTAGGGGGGCAGAATCGCAACTTCTTAAAACATAGGGGGCCAAAACTGCTATTAAGCCTTTTTTTTATTATATCATTTCACTTATTTTATTTTATATTACATGATTGATTACTTTTTGTCAAAAAGGAATAATTTTTATTTGTTTAAAAGAATGTTATTTTGTTTTCTGATCTGTTTTTTACCTGGCTGTTTTGTTTTGTGGAGTTTTCTTAGATGTTACGCCTATATATATGCGGCATCCTCGTATCTTTTTTCTCCGCATCTTTGCGTCTTACTAAGTGTTTCGGTTTTAATAATATTTGTCGTTTAAAAAAAATGATAAAGGAGCTCCTCTGAATCCGAGTTATTAATCATTCTCTCCTGAAACTAAAGGGTTAACACAAAAGAAATGTTTATTTTTAGTGGACCAACACCACCTCTATATAAAGTCTCTTTAGCAAGACATCATTTTGAATTTATAGCTTGTGTCTCATAAGCTCATTTGATTAAAAAAAAAACTTACTTCCTCCGGTCTCAAATATAAGAAAAGATTCATTTTTTTAGGTTCATTGAATAATTAATATTCTGCTTTACAATGTAGACCAGATACATTAGCTACTCAATGAACCTAAAAAAAGAATTTTTTTCTTATATTTGATAACATGCCACAAGCTTATAATTTAATTTTACTAGCTTATAGCGTTTTTTATAAGCTAATTCAAGTTGTTTATAACTTATAATCATTTATCTCAATTTTATCCTTGTAATCTTAATTGAAAATTTTTTAATACTCATTAAATATATCACTTTTATGTCATTTTATACTCGGTTCAACCGTTAATTTTATCAAACATTATCAATTCAATCAATTAGATTATTTGTTATCAGTTGCCTCTTATTTTATACAAAATAGAGTAATAATGAACTTGGGTTTGAGGGTATGTCAACAATGGTTCAAGTATTTAATTCCACTCTTATTGAAGGTGATGTGATTTCTCTAAAAAGGAGCATTTTGGCTGACATTATATAATTTAGAGATTTAACATAATAGAAAATGTTAACTAGTGTCCAGAAACACTGGTCAAGGAAACCAATATATTTGAGATTTTTAATTGGGAACGCTACCAATTTCAAGTCAAGAAAGGGCGGTTTACTCAAAAATATTGGATTGGATGGCCAAATCCTCCCTTTGTCCTGCAATATCAATGTTTTCCCTTGTAGTAATCTTTTTATGAGAACTCTATAGCAAATTCCGTTTTAAGGGATATGATTGTTGTGATATATGATCATTTTATAATTTTGCCTTCAATGGTATTAGTGCGCTCTCTTGGAATATCAGGGAGCTAATAATTACAAGACTAATAATAATCATCCCACTTTTCTCATCATTATGGAAAATTATTCTCCTTTTGATAACAAGAAATTTTTGAGAAACTCATGGTTAGAGTAAAGTAGTTGTTGTTGATGTTCAAGGCCATTCAGGGGGAGCATGGATTTTCAAGCAAGATGAGAACAATTTAAATGTGCAAGTGGACTGTGTAGGATATTCACAAAAATGCTATCATTTTCAGCATTTCTTCAAGTACTAACAAATGGTAATGTACAAGTCTCTATGCTAACTCTATTCCTTCCACCCGTGCAAATTTTTGACAATATATTTTTAATTTGAATTTGAATATTTCGGATCCTTGGTTGCTGATTGGGGAATTCAATGAGATCATTGCTCTATGAGAACAAAGAGGAGGAAACTTTCATCAATTTAGAGTTGATCGCTTAATTTATGTTCTTGATAACTGTAATCTTATCGATCCTAACAGTGTTGGGGGATTTTAGTTAGCACATGAACTGTAGGAGGTCATAGAAGCATTGCTAAGAAATTAGATAGGGGAATGGCTAATTTGCTTTTGATGCTTAGTTTTTCTCATATTTGGCTAAGGAATCGATCACAGACCAATTGTGAAGGCCTTGATCAAGTGCTAATATAGAGGAAAATAGTTGGAAACCCTATCTAAGATGCAGAAATATCCAGTTGGATAATTAAAGATAAATGTTGATAGCTCTCATAGTTGCAGATTGGAAAGCAGACCACATTTGTGAAAAGATTCTAATTTAAGTTGAGTACAAGCAGTGTTCTTGGGGAAAAAGATCTGGTATTTTAGCCTAACTGTTGGCACATAGAGGGGGCTTGCTGCAACTTTTTTTTGTTGGGTTTTAGTTGACTCCATTTTTTTTGTTGATAGACGAAACGACAAGAGTCGCTAGAAACTCACATACACATAAATGGAGAAGTAGAGGTTCGAACCCCCAATCACGGCGTTCGGCCTACCAATATTGGCATTTTTGACGATTGAGCTAGAACTTGTGGAGAGTTGAGTTGACTCCATCTTTGTATTGTCAAGTATTTCATTTATTAGAGGATTAGGGGAATTCTGTCCCCTTAGTAGTAGTTAATTGTATTCCCTTTTCATTAAAAAACAATCATAAATATTAGTGGGAGAGTTGGCAAACACATTCATTCATATTAATGACAAAAAAGCTCATACAGAGTCACATCAACCTGCCAATAATAACTACTAACAAACAACAAAGACAAAGTTTTATTTCTGGCTACTAGCACTTAGATACTATTAACTAAATAGTTAATATGGTAACAATAATTAAGCTTCTGCAACTTCAGCAGAATCAGCAGCAGCCAGGACAAGCTCAGGGTGAATGTTTCCTGCATGATCCACAGCATTAGGAAGTCCCAGTGCTCTCAAGGCCAAATGAGCTGCCTTCTGTCCTGAAATCATCATTGCTCCAAATGTTGGACCCTGCAATTTCAACACCAAAACAGTTATTAATGGCGAATTTATATATGAAAACAAGGTATTTCAACTTCTAAAACACAAACAAAAACATGAAGCTAGCGCATTACATGAATCTCAGTTGGTTCGAAATTATCCAAATGAAATAAAGTAATAATCAAAAGAAGAATTGCAGAAAGGACAAGAAAGATTCCATGAACAATTGAACATAAATTTAGCAGACTGGGACCACGACTTTTTGATAAAGAGAGTTGTCTCATTAGGTATGATTATGAATTCCTATTCAGTCCCACTTTGGGGTTGGACCCATCAGCATGATTTTGAATTCCTATTCAGTCACACTTTGGTGTTGGACCCATCATATCAGTATGACACTAGCCATATAAAAATTTCTCTTAAAGAACAGTAAAGAAAACTCCAACACATGATTAGTGGTATTTAACTATTTGAAAATTAAACAAGCAAAGTCTAGAGCAAATGATTGGTGCGTAATGTGTGAGTGTTGTAAACGATGTGGTACCGAACTTTATCCCTACTCATAAAAAATAAAAAAAACTACTGTTTGAATATGAAAAGGTGAAAAATTTACCATTCTTGGAGCACCATCAATCTCAGCAACTTCCATGCCAGTAACAATCATTCCAGGAACAACCTCCCTAGTGAGCCTAACAATAGCATCCTCAGCAGTGTTCATGTCAAGGGCCTTCATTCCGGGCACGGTATCAATCAAACCAATACTCTTGAGCCTCTTCACACCAGTGGCTCCAAAAGGACCGTCATGGCCACAAGAACTCACCACCACTTTAGACTCCATAACATTTGGGTCCATGCAGGATTGAGTGTCATGGTTCATTGAAACCAAAGCCCAGTTAGTGACAACACCACCAACTTTTCCATTCTTCACAATCAAATCCTCGGCAGCTACAGCATTGAAAAGCTTCACGTTTGGCCTTGCTAGTAGCTTGCTCATGATGGTAGAAGTGAAGAGAGCAGCGTGCTTGATCACTACATAGTCGTCCTGCTCGTCATACTCAATTTCAAGCTCGTCCAAGAAATGATGTGCTGGCTTACGCACAACCTGCATGACACACATCAATTCACATAATCAATATCATATTCACATAATCTTGGTTTCAATTTCATCATATTGATTCAAACAGTTCATTTGCTCGTTTCTAAGTCCACAAGAAATATTGTTCATCCCTAGGAACTCATTGATAAGTTAATCTGTGACCCTTTAAGTCTCATTGACTTGATCTCCAGTCTAATTTTTAAAACATTGGATAAAATCCAACGACAAGTTCATCTTTCCACTATGGTTAAAAGTAATTACGATTCACAAAGGATCAATAAACAACTTTTCAATCATGGAGAATTATATGACAAATATGTAATTATAATTATTAGAGGAAAAATGAACAGGTTAATGGTCATCTATTTTTTTAAAACATTGGTTTAATTCAACGAATTAGAATTAAAAAAACATAGATAACCATAACATGTTCATCTTTCCTCCGATAATTATAATTACATATTTGTCATCCAATCCTCGATCACGGTCATGATTAAGGAGTCCTTTAGTTGAAAAAATATTTTAACCGTTGAATGATAAATTATTTCTAACAGCTTTTTAAAAATATTATGATAAACAAAAGGATATTAACCCGAGTATAATTGAACAATTCAAATCATAAACAAGTCAAACCAGAGATCGGGTAGATTTAATCTTTGATATGACTTTTAAAACATATATCAAACGAATCACATCAAAAAGGCATAAATAGCCACTAACGTGCAGTAATAATAATAACCATGGTATAAAACAAAATCAAAAAAGAATAATTAATCATCATATATTATACCATTGCAGAGAAGAGTTGGCCACCGAGCCAAGCACCACCACCTGGACTCACAGATTGCTCAATGATAGCGATCTTGACGTTAGGATTCTTGCTAAGCTCATAAGCACATGACAAACCAGCAGAACCAGCACCAACGATGACGACGTCGGTATCGGCATGAGTCACCATGTCCGTCATGTACCTACGAGTCATCTCACGTGCCACAATTGACTCCTTGATCGGAGCAAATTTGAAGGCGTTGAGATCATAGGAAGGTGGTGGTGAAGGTGCAGCTGATGCGGAAACGGAGACGGAGTGTCTTGGTTTGTAACCGAGGCTTAGGGTTTGGTTGAATGAAGAGGGTTTTTCTGTGAGAGAAGAAGGGGTTGAGAGGAAGGAGGAGGTAATGGTGGTGGAAGCTGAAGCCATTTTTGATGTGTGAAGTTATTACAATGAACTGAAGTGTGAGAGTTCAGTGGTGTGGTTTTGGTGATGGCATGGGTAGTTTATTTATTGGTGAAATTTGGAGAGAGAAATTTTGTTATTACAATTTTCCAGAAAAATGCATGAACGACACGTGGCATAATAGATTGGAAGCAAGCATCAGCACAGACAATTAGAGAATTCGATGGTTTGGATTGAATTTCATACCACCATGATGGAGATTTTGTGTAAAATTGATGGTAAGATATGTTTGTTTCCCATAAAAAAAAAATGTTTGTTTTGATCTTAAATTTTTTGGTGGTGACCGGGGTTCGAACCTCAAACCTTACGTATATTATGCATTGTTTTTATCAGCTGAGTTAAGTTCACGTGGACTATTTGATCTTAAATTAACTATTGATATTAGTAACTTGTAGTACTAAAAATTGTGTAAATTTAGACGATAATCTATCGCGATCTGAATATTATTTGTTTACTCATCTTAAAAATTATTTATGTATTCATTTGTCTTATATCCAGTGTGTAATATCTATTTATCTTATCTTATTTGTTATTTAAGTATATTGATGAAATAGTTTTTTTTAAGAATGAAAGATTAATTTATTTATCTTCTAATATTACAATTTTTGAAAAATTGCATGAGGGACACATGCAAATTAAATAGAAATCAAGTATCAGCATAGAAAATTAGGGATTTGGATGGATTGGGATTGAATTTCAAACCACTCATATTTGTTCGATCGAGATTTACAATGGAGATAGTTTCATCGCCTAAAACCAATAATAAAATTTGTTGGTTCAATCTTAGATAAATGGTTGATATTAACTACTACTTAAAATTGCGCAACTTGAACGACAATCTATCGTGATTAAAAAAATTATTTACTCATATATCGCGTATTAAATGTATAATATCTTTTCCTTTTTTAAGGAAGTGTATATTATCGATTTTTCTCATCGTATTTGTTATTTTTATTTTTTGGTACAATCTTATTTGTTATTTTAAAATATCAATGAAACATTAATTATATATTTTTTATTAATGTCTCATTGTTTATCTCAATTTAATATGATGTAAAAAGCATTTATTATTTAGAATAATTCATTTAGTAATATTATATTAATTTTGAAAAAATTGCAATTACTTGATTGATGGGTTTTAACTCTAGTTATCAAAAAAAATCTAGTCGAATTGTTTTTGTGATACTCGAGTTTGATTCCTAACTAAAATAATCATCGATTTAACTTCATACTCCCATTTTTTAAATCCAAATTCATCATTGAATTGAACTATTAAGAAAAAATTAATGTTAAAAAAAAGGTTTAATTCTTTTTATATTTGTTTTTAATTAAATTGTGCTAACATTTTCTATATTTGAAAAACTACTAAAATAACGTGAGATTTTGAACATACCATATTGATGGGTCACCAGCCATCCGTTCTGGTCAATTGCTTATTCAATATTAGTTGTATTTTGCTCTATATAAAATATAAATATATAATAAAAAATAATTATGGATTTGTATATAACAACTCCTTTTTTTAGACATGTATTATATGGAAAAAGGATTGTATGATGATTAAATAGTTTTATACTCCCTAAAAAAATTATATGTTTTAACGGAAAAATGCTTTTACTTTTGTAAATTGGTTATTTAACCTTATTTATTGTATTTTTATATTGCACCTTGATTATTTAAGCCTAATCATTCGTGTGGAAGAAAAGAGAGAAATACTATTTTTCGGACAAAAAAAATAGAGATATATGTAGTACTAGTTTTCACAATTAGCAAACTACACATTGGTTTGTGTTTGGATAGAGAATTTAGGAAGAGAAGAGAAGAAATTACTTAGTTTATCCTTTTTAATTTACGAACACCATACGATCTTTTTCTCTTCTCTAATTTTTTTAAGAAAAATGCTAACAAGTGTCCTAAAGGCATTGTTTAAGCATCTAAAAGTAGTAACTTTTGCATTGAAAATTGTATGGTTATGACTTTAACAAGTATTTAATTTGTATTTTCAAGACATAATAATTTCTTTTTGTGGGTTCCTTAAACAATGCTCTTGGGGCACTTGTTAGCAAGACTATTTTTTTAAATGTAGTTATTGCTAAATTATTTATGTTTTCATCAATTTAAGAATCCCATACTCTTTTTTTTTGTACAAAAGAAACCTTTTTCTCTCTTTTTTTTGTTTTACAAATTTAAGAATCATAGACTCTTTTGTCATTGTTAAATGACAAAATTACTCTTGTAATTAATCAAATATTTCAAAAACAACATTAATCATTATAACAAACAAATGTTATCATCATGTTAAAAATGACAATAATTAAAAAATGACAAGATATTATCATAATAAATAAGAAATAAATTTTAAATCCTATTATAATAGATTCTAACTTAGCTTATACTTCTGATATAAATTACAAAAGCATGTCATTATATTATAGGATTAAAAAATAATTCATTTTATTTTATCTATTTGGTGCGTCAAACACGAGATTTAAATAAAATATGATAAATTTATCATATTATGTCTCTATATCACGACCATCAACCAGACTTTAGTTGCATTTAACATCAACAGAAATTTGTATTTATCTATTAAGTCTATGTCCTAAAATTGTAATCATTCTGGAATATTTGTTATTAAATGTTTCAAATGGCACTAACCCAATAAGAGAGAAAAATAACAAGTGGTTCCTAGTGTCCAAAGTTTTCTTATTTCACGAAAGAGCTAGTCTAGCCAGGGTCCAAATTAAGTGATGTGTATGGATTTTAATCTTTTATTTTTTATGGGGCAGGTGATTGTTCCATGATTTTCCTTGTTTCATGATCTTTACGTGATATAAGCTTTATAAAGCCACCAAAAACAAAAAGCTTAAATTTGTGTCACCATATCCAAATATAATGAAATGAAGGAGACGGGTTCTTTGTTTTATTTTCCCGCAGAGTCACACTTATATTTTTTAAGAGGATGGATCACGGACTGCATCAAAATAAAACCGATGGTGTCGTGGTATCACATGTTTGGAAATCATGAAGAAATTGAGGTAGTATTTGGGTGACATTGTGGTGGTGACATTGGTCAATTACAATGTCACAAATGACTTTTTTATTTCTCTTTCACAAGGTTTTTTTTTGTTTTTTAGCACACCTGTGATATGGTGGTTGACCAATATCACCAACCACAATGTCACCCAAATATTATCCAAGAAATTGAAGGTGGTTTTCAAAAGTAAATATGTTATAGTACTAAAAACAAAAAACTTGGTGCCAAAAATATAATTAAAATGATAGTGTGTTTTGTTATTTGAAAAGAAAATGATAGTGTTATACGCCTGAATAAGTGAGGACATGAAGACGAGGAATCACAGTTAAGCTGTTATTTGGACACAAAAAGAAGATATCATATGTCGGACATGGTATACATACAATACTTCTAAGTAAGTGTTGTTTTGTTCTTCCTGGTCATCATCCGATCAGAGAGAAAAAATATGTAATAAAATCAAAATTAGATGTTTAGTTTTTCATAAAATATTATGTTTGTTTGTATTAACCTTCGTTCCTAGAAAAATGGGTTTTGTAACTTGTAATACAGAATTCGAATGAAAAAAAATAATAAAGTCTTTATAAAATTGTTCCACTAAAAATCAAATCGAACTATTATCTGCTTACATCGTGATATCAAATTTGTGTTAAAAACATTTATGTAATTACGGTGTGGCTCAATATAACCGGATTTGTTTGGATTATCTTTTACTTGCACGTAGGCATGCATATCTCAATAGTTCGTAGTGTATATATCTGTGAGGTCATGAAAATGACTGTTATAATTAATTTAAAATAAAGTCTAAGTTGTTTTTTAAGAAGTGTGTGTAATTTTACCTTCAACAAATAAAAGTAATCACATGAATAGATTTGGAAGTGGCAACCAAAAATCAGGTTTTAGCTCTATTTTTAAATTTACTTAGTGACTAATTTTCAACGTTGTTTGGTAAATTACTCACAGATTTTTAAAAACTGTAAAAAATTTAATCTAATGTTTATCTTGTCTATATTATACAATTTAGCTCATGCCTCTTTACCACCCCACTTTGGGCATCATGCTCTACAAATGACCACTTACATCCTCAACAAAAAGCTTGCTCTCCAAAGTCGCACTAAAATTCTCTACCAAAAAGACCTTAGATGCTCTCATTTTAGGCTTCGTTTGGGAGTTTGGAGAGGAGAGGAAGGACTTTGAGGGGAGAGAAATATAATGGAAAATTGATAAATTTTTTCATATTTTTTTAAAGAGTATTTGTTTAGAGAGTGATAAATTAATATTTACCATTAATACATTTTTAATTTTAAAAATATTAATCCCTGTGAGCTTAGTTCAGTTGGTAGGGATATTGCATATTATATACAGGTGCCAGGGTTCGAACCTCAGACACTTTGAATGCTTCTCCAACCTCTAAATATGATTTTTTGGATACAAACGATGCACCCTTATTTAACTCCCATGCATGTGACACTCGACATTGTAAGATGGAATTTTGAATTATCCCGAACGATTAAAATAAACAGTCAAACCAAACTTCACATATATTATGCATTGTCCTTACCAACTGAGATAAGATCACGAGAATGGTCAAATGTTATTTTAATAGACATTATGAATGGAAGGTGAGTATAATTTTACTTTAAAATGTAATCCTCTTTAAGAGCGTCGAGGACACAACGTTCTTTTATGCAGCTTCTTTGGCTTTTGTGTGTGTGAACAGTTTGGAATGAACGAAACAACAAATTATTCAATAACACCCTAACCTCCGTGATAGATCTGCTGGACAAGGTTAAATATAATTCTTTTTGCTGGTTGAAAGCTAATAATGCCACTTTTTTTTATGGCTCTCAAAGACGGTGGTCGGATCTGTTGTTTTGTTTGGGTATCGACTAACCTATACTATCGTAAATTCTACTATGACTGATTGTATCTTGGGTGGCTTTTTAGCACACCTGTGCTAAATAAATTTATAACAACATTTGAAAAATAATAAATAATATTTAAAAAAATAGGCCGAAATCATAATATCTGAGCGAATCGCGCAAAGCAGAAGCTAAGAGTATCATCATCATCATCAGTCATCAAAACAAATCTGAGTTTACTCTAACGATGGCTCCTGTTGCTCCTCGAACCGGCGATGCGATATTTGCTAACATCGAGCGCGTTAATGCGGAGCTCTTTACTCTCACATATGGTGCTATTGTTCGTCAATTGCTTACAGATCTGGAAGAGGTTGATGAAGTCAACAAGCAGCTAGATCAAATGTACAATTCTCAATTTCTCAATTTCTATTTCTATTTCGGCTTTTTACCGATCTGAATTTTACTGTTTGATTTGTATTTTCAGGGGTTATAATATTGGAATCCGTTTGATTGATGAGTTTTTAGCTAAATCTAATGTCTCGAGGTGTGTTGATTTCAGAGAGACTGCTGATGTCATTGCAAAGGTATATTGTCGTATTTTTGTTTCATTTCTTTAGATGCTGCGAAAAAGTTGTTCGGTTTGTTTTCAACTTATCTATACTATTCATCTTCAGAACATGGTGAATGTTCAAGGTACCCTGATAGTTTCTTAGGTTAGGCTGTGATGTGTATAAATAAGAGGGAGGAATTAGAAGGAAGTTTCTTGTCTATTGAGAGAGTTTGGACCTTTAGGCATGTGAAGATGTAGACCCTCGAAGTTTTGCATAATCCAAATTCAGATGAACAAGTATGTTTGTAGGTTTATTATTATTGAAATGAATGTTGTAGATATATATGATTCGAAAACATTAGACGAGATGCAAAAGAGGGGCACTTGCCACATAAATTATTATTAACATTATTTTCCTCTTATGAGTTTGTAATTGCTTTGCATTCATTCAAATCGGCAAAATGCGTTTGACTTGGGAAGCAGTCAACTGATTTTAGAACACTGATGAAATACAGTCTGGTTTCAAGAGTGTTGTTACTTGCATATGAGGATAGAATTGCCAAACCTAAATTAATCTGGTTTGAGTCCGACATAGTGGTCAGTAAACATAAAAATATATCATTATGGAGTGTGTTGTATATCCATTATAAGTTATACCGTTGAAAGAAATGTGACCTAGATACAATGAAATTTGCTAATCACAAAAAAGACATTTGCTTTTATTAAGAATGCTGTTTGGCCTTTTTCCCTTTCTAATCTTCACAAGTCCAAAGTTTGTCTTCACGAACTATTTTTATAGTATTATATCATCTTGGCTCATTGTTATTGGACGACCCTAAATTCATATATGGATTTCTTTTGCGACCTGTTAATTAAATTTTCTTGGCTCTTGTTTCACGTTGTAGTTGGTTTGTACTACTTGTGTTTAATTTCAGTGTCTAATTTTGATTGGTATGATATTTACAAGAGTGGTTTATGTGCTGCTACTTGGTTTTGTGATCAGCATTTTTTTGTTGTTTACTATTTAATTATATTATTAGTAAAGCATATTTAAAGCAGAAGGTGACTTGATTTTTATCAGCCTTAACTGTTCTTTTATACAGGTTGGTTTTAAAATGTTCCTCGGTGTTACCGCATCTGTCACCAATTGGGATGCTGAAGGGACTTGTTGTAGTATTATTTTGGAGGATAATCCTTTGGTAGACTTTGTTGAACTTCCTGACAACTATCAAGGTCTATACTACTGCAACATATTAAGCGGAGTCATTAGAGGAGCCTTAGATATGGTAAGCTTCTATTTCTTATCTAATTTTACATATACTTTATAAATCTCCCATTCACCAGTTTTTTAATCAGCTCTTCTCTCATTGCTTTCAAAACTTGAAGAAAATATAATAATTTGATTGCCGGTCTTCTGAAATTTGAGTGTTTTTCTCAAATATGAAATAGATTACTCATGATTTTGTATTGTTTATCCTTGTTTGGAAAGGGACAAAGTTTTCAAGATTTTTGTTTCTAGCTACTATTCCTCTTTAGAGCAAACCATTCCTAATTTTCTGAAAGCAGGTCTCTTTAGAACAAACCATTCCTAATTTTCTGAAAGCAGGTTTCTTTACCTCCCCTTTCGTAGCAATGAAAGATGCCATGTTTAACTTTGAAAATCTATAATGTAATTGGGAAAACAAGTTAACAACTTTATCTTAGTTATTTTTCCTAGAGGAAAATGTGACATGGCATGCAATGTGGATCGGGCGACATGATGAAGTGTAATACTAGTTGTCTTCTTCGGCATATGCTTCGCTCGTTTTTTTTACTTGTTCTGATTCTTCTGCATTCATACTCAGGTATCAATGAAGGCTGAGGTCACTTGGCTACGAGATGCGCTTCGAGGTGATGATGTGTTTGAGTTGCAAGTAAAACTTCTCAAGCAAGTTCCAGAAGAGTATCCATATAAGGATGATGAGTAATGTGTTTTGTAATGTTGTACTTCATAATTTCCTAAGTATTAGATTATCATCTTTCTGCCTTGTGTGCATTTTGATGAAACTAAATACAACAGAAAATCTTTAATTAACTCATTATGATATTGCCTTTGACAGCGGGTTAGGATCTGTACTTATTCTCGAAAAGCCCTTTAAATGCTTATAACTGTTCTTGTTCTCTTCATCCTTGTTATGTCATAGACTTGAGCGTTTCACACCTATTGGATACATATGATTAGCCAACACTTTTCACAATTGAAATTTATTTGTAAAGTTTAGAGCCCTTTGGCTTGAGAAAATGTTTTCTATTTTCTATCCAAACATTTACAATTCAATTGTTTCCATCTCAAAACAAAATAAAATAGTTCTACTATCTATCCACTTATTTTTATACTCTTAATATTAGCTTCCATTCATAAAAATATATATATTTGTGAATGTATATTTACTTATCCACTTATTTTTATACTCTTAATATTAGCTTCCATTCATAAAAAAAAAATATTTGTGAATGTATGTTTTACTTTGCTTGTGAAGAATATTTTTCTTCAATATATCACGGAAAGTGTATTTTAATTGCACCACATCAAGTCATAATATTTCAATAGTACACCACGTTTTTATAGATTAGTATAACTAAATAACATGTTAAATATGATTAGTGCTGATAAAATACCCCTTTATAACTAAGTGGTTCTACTCAAGTTGTTAATGGGTTTCAATTAAAGTTGAATCGATTGGGAACACCTTATTGTATTGGTCTATTTTGGAAAGAAAAAAAAGGTTATACATCTTTGAAAGAGAATCACACCTAAAATGTGATTCTACTTATTTTATTTACAATAATACAATTTCTTTTAAAAAATCAATACCTATGCAAAATGGTCACAACTTATACACACAGGACTTAATGACAAGCAGGTCATAATTTGAAGGAGGGAGCCCCCCTTTGGAAAAAGAAGCCAAAGTGCAGCAACAGCTTCTGTCATCATTGCTAACTCCCATCCACATGTACTTACACATACTTGATGAAAACAACAACAATCCTTGTCAATTATCCTTAAACATTTGTTACTTAGTTGTCATCATGGATTGGTTTATTCTTCCCAATGAATGCTTTTCATTCTTAGTGCATGCTTATTATGTATATCACATTCTTGGATTAGATTGACTTCCCAAAACTAATCCTCACATCCTATTGCAAATTAATTGAGCAGTGTAGTAATTCAATTTTTGCTTGTCTTTAGTTCTTAATGTTATATCCATTTTGCGTAAATTGGGAGATTTGAACAAGGCTAACTAAGGCGTTTGAAATCATAAACAAAAGTAGATGTCTCCACGTAGTTTAGCTTACATTGCTTTGATCCATGCTCATGGTGAGTATAATAAGAATTGGAAAGTTGGTTATGATTTGTTGATGGAAATGTTGGGTTTGGGATGAATTCCACCTTTTCATACTAATACTTGGGTAGATAGTCTTTTATGAGAACATGTTTAGTTGGATCTGTGCCTTAAATTAGAAAGAAAATGAAGTTGCAGAAGGTGTGTAAGGAAGGTCAACTAGGTACTGGCTATTTGAAAGGGAATAGGCTTTGAATTTGCATTCATAATTCATTGAGCATAGTTATAGTTACTTTTTATACTATATATGTAACTTCATAAAAGTATTGAAAACTTATCATAAATTTTTCATTTCCTCTGAACACATTTCCTAGGTGCAAGGTAAATATAAACATCACGAGCAAATGCCATCAAGTCCTTCTACTTATTTTCCCCTCACAACATGTCCTCTTTTAATTATCATCGCTAAAATGGTTTTTTTTTTTTTGGCAGAATCATTAAAATGGAATTTAGTATTAAACAGCCTATCAACCCCATAACAGATAACTGAAGATTGAGGATTATTTCAATCAAGTAGATAATTTCGAATTATCTTTGTATTATTAAAATGATCAAGTTAATACATCTTGTGCACACGAGTATACTGTACTATGGCTAATAAGCATACTCCACATGTAGACATCTCGACACAAGTATGTCTTGTATTAATGATGCAGAGATCACGAGACTTTACTATGGTCTTCTTTTGTGTTGGAACGTTGGGCATAAAAGAGTGGTCTGAAACTCAGAATTCTCCGTGTTCTCATGTTGGTCAAAAGTCCGTGTTCTCAAGCTTATGCATACTCTCTAAAAGAGAAACTTTACAACTGATTTCATAGCCAAGATGGGTGTCAATTTTGGCGTCAAGTTGTTTGTGATACAAGAAACTCCTCCTTAATTGTTTTCTGTTCTTCTAGATTGGTACAAAAAATACTAGAAAATTGATACTTCACAAAAAATACTAGAAAACTGATACTTTTGTTTGAGAGCAATGATAGTTAGACACAAAACTACCAGGGAGTGAATCTTTCTCACCTTTTCCTCAAAACTACCAATATGTATTTAATGTTATAGCCTGTTTTCCCAGGAATTAAGTTTGGGACCCTTTGGTTTTGCCATCGGAAAAGAATGAATATCTAACCTATGGTGCTCTATAGGCAATCAATAAGTTGCTACAAACCTACAAAAATTGAATGATTTGAGATTTAAGCCAGAACATATTTTAGAGTATAAAGAACTTGCATATCGAATGAAAGTAACCCACAAGTACAACTACATCCAAAAACAGCAGATAAATTCACATCAATGTATAGAGTCAAAGTAAAATTTTATTCAAAATCCAGCCAAAAAAAAAGGTCATGCCACAATAGGTGCAAAATTTAAGTGTTTGACAATAACATTTGACATCTACTAAATAATCCCCAAAAAACAAATGTTTATTGAATCCTGCACCAGACCACTGAGTTTCTCTAGCGCAACCTTCTTGCTTCTCTTTCAGACTCAAGCAGGGTGAGGGTGTCTCCTTCTCTAACTGGTCCCTTCACGTTCCTCATGATGTGACGGTTCGGGTCATCATTAAACTTGACCCTAACTTGAGTCACCTGTCCTCTAGAACCAGTACGACCCATAACCTTGACAACAACAGCATACTTGACTTGAGAATCCATTCTGCACAAACACAAGCACATTTACAATGTCAATAAATGGGAACAATAAGGAAATGTAAAACAACATAACAAATCTAAAATAATGGCTCTGAAAACTCTCAAAATTCAGCAGAATAGTATCTATATCATGCAGCTGGTGGCTTCATATTTAACATAACAAATGAATAATAAAAATCATTTAGACTAATATGAAATCAGTTACACATGGTTGGGTCAACGATTTTGCACATAAAAACAACTTTCAATTAGGTTAAACATAATTGATAGATCTAGCAGAGAAAAACACAGTGATCATACCAAATTTCGATTCATGATTATTGGAATGGTATTTGCAACATGAAATAATAATACTTAATAAAAATTCACTACAATAGCATAAATTTAAACACTAAAATTTAATTTCAATAACAAACACAATTCTGACAAAATCAAACAAAGATCAACAATAAAAGATAATAATTAAAAAAACAAAGAAAAAAGGAAAAGCAACACGTAGCTAAATAAGCAATTGAACAATGAGAATGAATGAAATTGAAAAAGGAAGAGATGGAGATGAAGAAGAAAACTACCTTGGTTGCGGTGGCCGGAGAAGAAGAACACTCAATCAAGCTCTGCGGCGAGAAGACACTGAAACCCTACTTTTCGCTTTATGCTTTTCTCTTATTTATTTATTATTATTTTTAAGAGTTCTGCTCTTTACCCAAATGTTTCTGCTCTTTCCCAAAGTAAATGTCCAAAATGCCCATACGTGACTTAAGTCACGCAAATGTATTATTTACGTGAGTTAAACTACGCTAAGTGAGTTAATTTACAAATATTGGAGCGTGAGTTAACTCACGCTACATAATATGCAGTTTTTTTTTCCGAAATTAAATAATTATTCAAATGATAATATAAATGCTAATATAAATTCTCAACAATTACATAGTAAAACCTCATTTTATTAATACTTTTATACAATTACATAATACATAATTTGATACATTTTATTGGAATAAAGTAAATATACTTCTTTGAGGTAAAAACATACCAACTTAGGGGTAACAAAGGATCAAGGTCGGCGAAAAAGAGACCAGCCTTCTTGGGGCAAAAAGACATCATCCCTTCGGAGTAAGTGTAAATGTGGTTCTTTTTATACCCCAAGAAAGAGTCTTTTTATCCACGGTAAAAAGATTACTGGGATAAAAAGAAGCAAATTTACATTTACCCCGAGGATTGACTTCTTTGTGCCCCAAGCTGGTTGACCTATTTTACCCCTTTCCTTGACCCTTTTTTACCACTAAGTTGGATCCCAAAAAAGCTAAAAAAAATACTAAAACTATGAAGGTGAAAGAGTGAGGAGAAGAATGAGAGAATGTGAAGAAATGGTGAAGGTTTAAGGGGGTATTTATAGGGGGAAATGGTTGCATAGGTTTTATATGCACTAAATGCAGTAAAAAAGCAGTAAAAAAAACGTGTAAAACTCAATAAAATCAAGGTTGAATAACCGACCAAAGTCCAAAAAACGTGTTCTTGAGTTGTGACCACCGACCAAACTGACGTGAGTGAACTCACGCTACAATGGCTGGTTGTCACACACTTTTGTTAATTTTTGCATTTGTCTTATAATTGCGGATTTAATTAATAAATTTCAATAAAGTAAATAAATAAATTAGAATAAATTCAGCGTTAATTCGAATAAAAATTGTGTATTCAATAAATTCGAATAGAAGTTACATTATATTACATCCGGGAATTCAGCGTAAATTTGAATAAAAATTGCGTATTGAATAAATTCGAATAAAAGTTACATTACATTACATTCAGAAATGTTCCTTCCAACTACAACAATTATCTTATCACTGAATGGGGTAAATTCAAACTAGCTAAACACCAGCTTTCAAGCATTCATCCGGAAGTTCTATTGTTTCATTCAAAAGATTTAATTCTTGTTAGTTTGGTTTAGATGATGGTATTCAAGTGCCAAAAGAATGAGGTCCAGTCTTTGACACTTCCATACCTTCATCTAAACCAAACTAACAAGAATTTAATCTTTTGAATGAAACAATAACACTTCCGGGTGAATACTTGGGAACTGTCATTTAACAAGTTTGAATTACCCCATCCAGAGGAAGATAATTATTGTAGTTGGAAGGTGTATTCCCTACCTAATCACGATCTTCTGGCGGAATCAAACTATTGATTATATCTTCAGTTGATCTCAGCAACATTACTCGCATATCGATCCACTAGAACATGTTGTGCTCCCAAAACATGCTCTTCACGTTTTCGTCGTTCGTTAATTTCACCCAAGTGAACGATACTCTTCCCTCGTCGAGCGTTGGATGTTTATACCGAACGTATTTCACCCTCTTGTGTCTCTGGGGTTGACTCCTTGGTTGAATTCATTAAGTTGATCCTTGAGACCTCTTAACGTTACACCAAGGCACCGAACCTTCAATGAAAAACTCATTCAAACATTTCATCAAACACTTGGAGTGCAAATTATACATAAACCCTAAAAATGATAACTACAACATAAACACGCAAACATCTAAACAATTAAGCAATATAAGTCATTTGCATGTAACATTGTATCATATCTTGCAAAAAAAATCAAAATTTAAACAAATCTTAAATCTAAAAAAATCTAATCTAAGTGTAAAAAATCTAACATAATCATGCAAACATCTGAACATCATAACAATTAAGCACTATAAATCATTTGCATGTAACATTCTATAATTTCTTGCAAAAAAAATCAAAATTTTAACAAAACACTAAACCTAAAAAATTCTAGTTTAAGTGGAAAAATCTATCATACCAACATAATTTAAGTGAAAACTTACTTGTTCTTGTTGTTGGAGTGTTGTTTGATTTGAAATTGAAGGTTTTTTGGATTGGGGTAATTTGAGAGAGATTTGATTGGAAATGAGGTTCTGGCTGGGCTAATAACAACACGTAGCGTGAGTTACTCACGCAGCGCATGTTAACGAGCAAAACAGTTTGGGTAAAGAGTAGTTCTCTTTTTTTAAAACCTAGACAAATTATGAGTTGGCCCAATATAATATTTTAAACTATCTACCACAACCTGAAAATTATACACATACTCCCAATTATTCTCCTATCCCCTCAAATGCATTAACTTCCAAAATACCCTTAATTCCTACAGATTTAACAAAATATTCAAAAACTATATGCCCCAAAAGAATAAAAAAATAAAATTTATTGGATCTTTTTATTTTTGAAAGTTATAGTAATCTATTTTTTGACTTTAACTTAATTAAATTCAAAATTGTAAGTATTGTTTGTTAGAAAGCTCAAGTCATTTATTGGTCTTAACTACAGTGAATGTGCGATTTTGTTCCATATTCTCTTAAGAAATTTTGACCTTTTAACTTTTTGTCCATTGTAATTTGGTAGTTTCCTCTTAATTTTCTTCAATGTTTGTGCTAAGTTGATATCTATATTTTTGAGTTGATTTTATTTAGAGTAAATTACACCCCCCTCCCCTCAAAGATGCTTAAATTACACTCCCCTCCCTTCTTATGTTAAAATATACACTCCCCTCCCTTCAAAAATAAAATTTATACTCTCCTCCCTTATAAGATACTTGAATTACAACCCCCTCCCTTAATAATTAAATATGCACTACACTTTAATCTATTTTAACATAAATAATTTTTTATGATATATATTAATTTTGAACCACCATTTAAGAAAAATTAATTCATTTCTT
>Ga0228710_1002643_pt1 | contig 28364 bp, 19 predicted proteins | sample MedpolnodulmetaG_FD_177995 | JGI IMG/M metagenome (GOLD analysis project Ga0228710, IMG submission 177995) | Root nodule microbial communities from Medicago polymorpha collected in Santa Monica, California, United States - pink nodules | ecosystem: Host-associated > Plants > Roots > Nodule... | reverse complement strand
GTTTACACCCATATTGGTGGTACAATGGTTTATAATGATTAATAATTTAATATCTATCCAAACATGTGGTTAAGGGTCCAAATTCTTTATATTTGGACTAATTAATTGTTGGTACTTCTTTTGTATTTTATTGTAAGCTGTTTTAACATTTTCACACATATTAAAAAATAGTTAATTTTATATTAAAAGGAGAAATTACTCAAATTAAGAGTGTTTTTTTTATAAAATTATCTCTTATTATTGTCAAAAAAGTATATCGCTTAAGATTAAAATGATTGAAAAAAGAGAGATAATAAGTGATAGAGGGTAAAATGATACACTTATATTGTAAAATGATTTATAATAAAATAAAGAGAGGTGTTTTTTTATCGATAAATATTAGTAATTAATTATTATTTTAGGTTATGTTTAGGAGTTTGGGGAAGAGGAGGACATGGCTTTGAAGGGGAGGGAAGATGAGGAAAAGAGAGGCATGTTACACGTTACATTTTTGTTTTGTTTAATAAGTCGGTTGTTCACATGTATTTATTAAGATGACATGTAATATTAAGAAATTGAATTAATATATTCAAAAATAAATAAGGAAATTGGATTAATAGGGTTTTACCCCGCTGTCATTTAGACGAATTTTGGTTTATCTTATGTATTTTTTTATTCTCCTTGTAATTTAATTTTTTTTTGATTTTGAACTCTAATGTCGTACGCTTAAGCTTATGCGGCGTGTTGAGTCACTTTTTTTTATTACGTGGCAAGCTAACTTTATAATTAATTTTGTTTTTTGTATTGCATCTCACTTATATGTCATTTTTTATTTTTTATTTACAATTAAAAAAACTTTAAAATAGCACAAAATTTTTGAGAAAAATTCCTTCTAACCCTCTCTCTTCTCCCTTCTCACCTTGAGAGGGGATTGTCTCCCGTGAGATTTTCTACTGTGTACAAATCTCCATACTTGATTCAATTTAATAATAAATCAATGGCCAGAAGTAAAAACTCTTAAGGAGGCAATGAGATAAACAAAAGAATTAATTAAATATATAAAATAAAGAGAATCAAATAATAAGGAGAAAAAGAGGAAACAAATTTATTTTTTTATTTGCAAAATATAAAAAATTAATTTTAAGTTTGGAATTGATAAACAAAACAAAAAAAACTAGTGGTTCGTTTAGTTTTTCACCATATTCGATGACTATTAGTAAATTTGTTTATTCATCACTTCAAAAAATTTGTAAATTTGCAAACAATCTCCTCGAGATTCATGTTATAAGTGTGTTATTTGAATAACCATTTATATTACAACTTATGAAACAACCATGAAAAAAATATATTAAAACACTAACTTCCTGTTTCTTAGCAGTGATAAATCTGTTTATGTTAATTTGGGTTTGTGTAACACACTTAGATGTTGATTTTATGTGTATAAGCTACAACCGATGTTGCCAACATTTATGGTTAAGTTTTATGTTTTTTTTTTTTGGTCAAGTAGCCTAGCGGCTAGAGAAATTCACCTTAAAGGTGAATAAGTGGGGTGTCTGGGGTTCGAACCCCGGCCCCTGCATATAATATGCATTATCCCCTACCAAGTGAGCTAAGCTCACGAGACGGTTAAGTTTTATGTTCTAGTGTGATTATATATAGCGAAATTACAAACATATCCATAAATATATTTTTTATTAGTCATTTTAGTCTTCAAAACTGTTTTTAAGTAGTCAATTTAGTTTTTAATGTGTTTTTTTTGAATAATTTAGTCCATAAAATTACTAAAAAAAACGATACTAGAGATTTAATTGCAATTTCGATATATTCAAAAACTAATGACACCAAGTTACATTTATAGGGACCAAACCTATGAATAATGATAGACATCAATGAAATTAATTACAAATAATTACAAACATTTCCTTATGAAAGAATTAAATTTAATTAAGGAAAAACTTAGGTATTTCCTTATTTAATTTCAGGTTTTAAGTTCCTCGGTAGTTAACTGCGAAAGTTTTTCTCGGTAGTTAATAGCAGCTGTTTCTATTTTCCTCGGCAGTTAACTAACTACTGAATGATATTTTTCATGTTTTATATGTATTTTTCAGTCTTATAACATGTGTATACAACAGTTTTCTAAAGTTAACTAGAGATAATAATGAAATTTAGCTAAAGTATGAATCATCGGGAGCTAAATAAATCTTAAAAAGAAAAAGAAAAAGAAAAAGAAAAAGAGAGAGCCCTTATTTATATATAAGAAGGCAGGAGTGAGAGTGCGTGAGAAGAAAGCAGAAAACAAAAGAATTGAGAAATCGATCGTGTTACAGTTAAAGCGGCGGAGAGTGAATCGATGGATCCAAACGCATTGTCAAAGGCATTCGTGGAACACTACTACACCACTTTCGACACCAACCGTCCCAGTCTCGCCGCTCTCTATCAAGATGGTTCTATGCTCACCTTCGAAGGTCAGCAGATTATGGGATCTCAGAATATCGTCGCTAAACTCACTTCTCTCCCTTTCCAGCAGTGCCATCACTCCATCACCACCGTCGATTGTCAACCTTCTGGCGCTAACGGCGGCATGCTTGTTTTTGTCAGTGGTAATCTCCAGCTCGCCGGCGAACAACACGCCCTCAAATTCAGTCAGGTCAATTCCCTCTCTCTCTCTCTCTCTCTCTCTCTAGGGTTTTCTATTTGTTAATTTTAGGGTTTTGTATTTCTTATTGACAAATTTTGTGTTAGTTAGGTTTTTGATTATTGAGTTTTAATTTGTGGATCTATGTTTTTTTAAATCTCAATTTTATTAATTATTACTTAATGATAGTTTAGGGTTTTTGTGTGATTGTAGTTGGATCTCTCGTTTTGTTAATAGTTTTGCTTTCGTAGAATTTCATTATTGGAGTGAATATCCTATTTGATCCCTGAAATTTGATTGGTATTATCAACATTCTAAAGTGATCCTTAGAATTGTAAAATTTCAATTAGGTGTTTCTTTCTGTTGGATCTATTATCGAATGCATTGTGGTCATTGTTCACATGCATGTATGTTTGGATTTGCAGTGAGTTTGACAGAATCACGTTTGAGCCTATGTGATTTTGGTTTTCCAAATACACACTTAGCTCCTAATGCATTTCTAACATTACCAACACAACGTCATTGTAGTCTTTGTGAATACTAACACAAAGAGATGAATCTAATTGACGTTTTTTAATTTTAGTGATCATTTTGGAATATTGTTATTGTAGAGGGATTATGTTGAATACAATCCTACAAGTTAAGGGATTAAAGTGGATATTTGCTTGTAATTATTATTATTATTATTATCATGATATGATGGATTTGGATTTTGTAATTGAAGTTGATTTACAAGTGTAAATTGAACTTTGATGAACATTTATTCCATGTAGATTCCTCTCTGGATCAACGTTGTTTTCTCTAGTCTAGGGTATTGATTACTTGATGTTGTTGAACATTTATTTGGTGGAGTGGGGGAAGTGTTTGTGGTCCTGTTTTTGTTAAATTGCTCTCAAATCTCAATGTCACCATGTCTAGAAAAAACGTGCCTTTTATGCTTTGATTTGTTCACCAATCTAATGCTAGTTAATATGCGCCTTCTGGTCAATGGGTCTTGGATAGAGGCATGTGCTTTCTTAGTTATTTCACTCAGATTTCAGGACCATCCTACTTCGATACGAAATGGTAAAATGACCATCCCTTTTATCGCAAAGCAAGTGAATGCCAAATATTGGTTAACTTGTCAAGGCACCCATATTGAAGTGTCTGTTGGGGGGGAGGAAATGCATCACTAAATTCTCGTTTGGTAGATGGTTCTAATTTCATCTTTAGACATCAAAGTCTCAGATTGAGTTAGAGAAGAACAAAGGTTAATTAGGAAAGTGAAATGATTAACCACGACATAAACAGTCTACTGCTATAAGAAAATGGTCTGTGGTTGGGCAATGGGCATTAGGGTTACTGCCACTAATTCATGATTAGAGTGAAATTTCTAATTTTGGAGTTTTCCTCATATTGATAATGGTGTTTTATGTAATCATAGAGAAAGACCAATTTCAGTTACATATGAAGGTTGTCTTTTATTGCATTTACCAGTTATTATTGTTCAGATAAAACTGGGATTGTTAGAGTCATCAATATCACTTGGTAGTCTTTTATATTCTCACTGCTAATTACCTCCTAATCCTGATCTCATCTCTCAATCATGATGAGTGAACTGAACAAATTTTTCTCTTTGCAGATGTTCCATTTGATACCAACACCGCAAGGAAGCTATTATGTGTTGAATGACATATTCCGTTTGAACTATGCATGAAGAAGATAGACTGTTGAATGTATAAGTTTGCGTACAACTGTTTTGCTTCAGACATTTGAAATTCAAATTGGGTCTTTTGGTTTGTGTTAATTCTTAATTGTGTCTCCTGTTTAGATTTGTGTTTAAACTCTTTGAAGGAAAATTTGTTGAAGATCGATGAATATTGGGGGTTGAAAACTTTATACTGGTTCCATATCCATGCAATTTGCATCTAAAATCTGGCTTATGTGCATCTGTCAATGTTTATGTTTCACTGGAGTATTTGATTTCATTGCTGAGTTGGTTTTCCGTTATTTAGCCAGCACAAGTGTGCTAGCCATTCCAATTGTTTGCTTGGATATATATAATTGGCTGATCAATTTCCTTCTCTTTTACAATACTATTGAAAATTTATGCACAGCTACAAGGTCTCAAATTGCGAAGCTGACTTGATCAAAAAGTGAGCCAATCTAAAGCAAGTCTTGTATTAAATTTTATTACAGCGTTATTTTTTTAATTTGAGAAGTACTATTGCAGTGTCATGCTTAGGCTTGTCAGTTTGATTGCTGCTTGTCAGTTTGATTGCTGCTTGTCAGTTTGTTTAGTTTTGTGGTGATACGAATCAATTTTAGAATATATTTGGAAAGGTGGTGCTTTTTTTTTTTAATAATCATTTAGATAGGTGGTATAAGGTTGAATGAAGTGAAATGGAATGAGCTAATTAGATTTTAGAAAAATATATGGTATCCCATTTTATTCATTATTTGACTTTATACCACAAATTTTAACGTACCCTTACCCTATCAATCTCGGCTTGGGTTTAAGGTTGTGACATACAAAGTCAATGGCAAAGTTAGTCAGTTTTTACGAGGAGCCAAATATAAAGAAATAAAATAAAACATATTTATCAAACAAGTGGATATCATTTGTGGTAGCTTAACTAATTATAATACTAACTTAATCAAACAATAATTTTTTCTGGTTTTCTGGCTATCCCATACATACACATAGCTCCGCCACTCTACCTTCCTGGCTCTCTGTGCTAACACTAAACCTTAGAATTTAGATTTCATACTTATTGATTACGCAAATGCCACAAGAAAACGTAACTACCAACTTTTGACACAATTACTCAGAAATGCTACATGAAATGTGAATGAACATTACAAGCAATGGCTTAACATTCTCATTGACAGTCATTGCCTTTAATTAACTTTTCACTATAACTTTCAAGCTCAACCAATTGAGAGTGGATGATCAACCAAACGAAAATGACAAATTTCATTCCTTTCCGAAATTTGGTACATCCATGTTGGTCATATCTGGAATCTTAAGAGAAGGAAGAGATGTGGATTCATTGTTTTCTTTGTCATCAGCATCCTGACCATTGCTCCTAGAAACATCTTTCACCATCTCTTTGAACATATTCCCAAAGGATCTAAATGGGTGGTTTATTCCATCCTTCACTCTCATAACAAGTGAAACCTCTGATAGTTGCCAAGCCAAAGTGAGGACAATCATCGCTGAAAGAAGACAATGAGTCACAAAATTCTGCTTCTTCACCTTTTTCAGCTCTTTGATTATTTCATCCTTTTCACTTCCCATGCTTCCTCCATCATCCACAGTTTCACCTTTTGTTTTCTCAATTACAGAAGCCACCTGCTTTGAAGGACTAGATGCTTCAGATTGCTTAATTGATTCACCTCCTTTAGACATTTCCAACTGCTAATGAATCAAATGGAGCAAAATAAACATAAAACGTGTTCAATCTGAGAGACAACATATGGCATATTAACATATAAATAAACAGCATTGACAAGCAAAATGAACATAAAATGTTGTGTTTGAGACAGTAAACATGAATTGTAAAATACCTGAGACACAGAGACTAGGTGGGAGAGAGTTTGTTGGTATTCAGTTTCGTGGTCTTTAAGGTTATGATTATTATTATTGTCACTTTTGTTGTGAATATGTTTCTGAATTGCTTGGTCTATGAGTTCAAGCCTCCTATCTTGCTCCATAACCGCCGGAGAGAAATCTTTGTTTAGACTTTGTTCTAACCGACCACCGCTAAAACCTCTATTTTATTGGATAATCAAATGGAAAAAACAAACACACAAGAGACGTGCCCTATTGGCTTGCGGTTTGTTGTTAGTTACTATATGCCACTTTCCTCTTGGGGTGGGAAAGTGCTTTGTGGACCTTTCCATCAATTATTATATCTTGATTAATAGGTTCATCCACTCAAATTATTATTAATCAAAAATATCTTTTATCACATGCTTATAATTATTTGACTAGCTATAATCCTCGAGTAAAAACATCCTCATCCATAGTTTGTTTTTGCCATTTTGTTTTTAAATACTCTAATATAGTTGATATAGAACTCTTTACGCAATTTCTTTTGTATGTTAAACCTCGGTTCTTAGAAGAAGGGGTCGAAGTTAGATCAATAGATAAATAAAGTTTGACAAAAAAAACTATATCATCCAAAAATGGAACTCAAGTTATCACGAACGATTTATTGTCTGGTAACAACTTGAGTCCAATTGATTGATTAAACTCTTTACGCTATTATCAAATCATCTATTAATTGCATCATTTCATATGTAATATTATTTTTTTTAACCAAACTAGCTCACCGAAATTGACATTGAGATGGTCCAGAATTTTTTATTATTTATCCAAAAATTTCAATATTTGGAATAAGTAGAGAATCGAACCCGAGATTTTGAGATAAATACACTTGATTACTCCAAGGTCTCAAACCAACACCACTTTTCATGTAATATATGATTGCATCAATTTAGCCGGTGAAAGATTTTTACTAGTTGCTGCAACTACACACAAAATGAGAGGAAGGCTTTGACAAGCAAGAACATATACAATAAGAAAGTGGCAAGTTACACCACTGAGGCACTGACTTTGAAACTCTATCCAACATGCATTCAAGGCCATTTTGCACATTCGATGAAGTGAAAATGTCCATCACCTTTATCACTATGTACAACCTAGACTGATTTACAAGCTACAACCTCAAAGTTTGTTCTACATATCCCCAAATACAAAAACTATACATAAACGGTAAAGCTACACACCAAAATAGAGACAAATAAACCATGAAGGCTAGAGCGCTTCCCAAGGAAATTGATATAAATCATCATCAATATTCCAAGCATCATCCGCAGAAGTTGATAACTGTGTTTCCATTTCATCACTCGTGTTGCCATGTTCAGCCTGTAAGAGAATGGCAAGTTATGCATTATTCAAACCAAAGGAGCTCTCGAATTGACAATTTCGCTAGCTCTAACTGTTTAACTAATTCCTGATTACTTCACGAGGAAAATCTTTTTCTTTATCCTACTTCCATTACTATTTACTAGATAAAATCTCATACTGGTACCACTAACAAAGAATGAATTCATGTTATTTAATCAGATCAGCATGGATTTTATTTAATAATAGTGTACAGAAAAATAACATGAAATAGCATCTTTCTGGCATTTCTCTTATTTCTGAATGCAAAAAGTGGGTGATTTCTCTTATTTCCGAAAGCAAAAAGTGGGCGTAACTAATATAACCAAGATATTAGCCTATATACCTCGGCTCGACGACGCATCCCAAGCATGCGATTATACTGATGACGAGCATGCACAGAAGGGACCATGGAAATCACCCGTGCCAAAGCCTTTTGAATTGCTGCATGTACTTTCTCTTGCCTGAACACCTTGAGAAAATCTTCATCATCACTTTCTTCTTTTGAATCTATTTCTTGTGGAGAACTTCGTAAACCAACCCGTTTTCTCCGCCACCTTAGCACAACCTTGTCCAAGATTCCAACTGCCCATATCATTAGCTTGTATTGCCTCCGAGTCTGGTAACCCCTCACATGAGCCTGCCCAAACAAATACATAAAAATCTGAGGTTAATATTAAGTTCTTGTTGTGGCTTGGTCTATGCATGCACCATTTTTACTTAGTTAGCTATATACCTTTTATTTTTCCATCTCTCTCTTCTAGAAACAATTTTATTCACTTTTCAAAGTATGCTCTCAGAATTTAATGTCTTTGAAATGTAATAGTAACATAACATCTATTACCTGTATCGTTACAACTTTTTGGCGAAAAGCTAAGTACTCTTTGCGAACTTTCCAGCCTCTATATTTCTTCTGAATTGATAAGGCAGCTGAATTGTAATCACGTGAGCTCCTAACATATCCACCAATGCTACCTATACCAGTGACATATCCATTTAGACAAGTGGTGGAGGCAGCTTCTCTCTCCATCCGTTTTCTAAAAGAATGTGCACGGAAAGCAGCCTGTATACGTGCAGCTGCCTGAGCTGCATTTCTGACAGCACCCAAGGTATTTTTTAGTGAATCCTCATCATCACTGGCTTCAAGATTTTTCTTAGACACACTACTGACAGTTAACTCAGCTTCAAGCTCAGAAGAATCTTTAGGAACTTCACACTTTTCCAATGTGAGGGATGACAGATGACTTGTTAGATCTACTTCTGCAAGATAACCTGCCAGTCCCTTGTGGCTATTGATGGCCGCAATAGATGCAGCAGTTTTACCATTTGGATCTTGTGAACTTGGATCCGTCACTGCTCCAGCAGATGCACCAGCAGCTATAAGTGAAGCAACCATTTTTTCCCTACCATGGAATAAAATAGTTCAGTGATACAATACAACATCTAGAACATTAAGAATGGAACAGCTAATTCTTAAAGGTTTCTGATAGCAATTTTTTTAATCATCACGTGATCACCCTTATGACTGAATCTGGTCTGACATCATTTGATGATGTGAGAAGACCAATCTAGGTTTTCATAAGAATAATTGATCATATGGAAGACAGTCAAATGAGAAAACTCCAGAAGAAAAGAAACCATTAAATAAATAAACACTTCGATTCACACAACCTTCCCCAAACTTGTTTTTGACACAACAGTGTCATTATTTAATTAACGTAACTGACTTCACATGGTGTGAAAATACTTTTGTTGTTAAAATAAAGCTATGCATTTGCTATGTTGATAAAGCTTTATATACCCGTTCAATGATTAGTGTAACCTGCACGTTAATTTCTGACAAGCAAAGCATTTTATTAAACGTGGCTATAATAATTATACCCTATCAATTTCCAATATTAAGACAGGCCAAGTTTCCATCCCATGCTCTCTCCTTGTATATGTACTTCCTTTTCCCAAGGAAAAAGTAAAGGTTTCTAAACAAATTTTAGGAATCATATTTTGTTCAAAACCTAGAAGCATTGTTTGCTATAACAGCTCGGTTCAGTTTTCCATTACCTTCCAAACCGTGCAGCCCAATGAAGGGCAGTCCATCCATTGATATCACGGAAATTAACATTCATTCCACAGCTGAGAATGGGGTTCAGGGCCCACTCGAAACCCAATCCAGAAATTATGTGTATAATCCCTTGCTCTTTCTTGGACAAAGAACAACCTGCATCTTCATCTCGTTCATTGGATCTGCAAGAAAGCCAGTGCTGCAGCTTATCCTTCAGCAGCTCTTGAAGAAGCCAATCAATAGTACCGGATGAAGTCACGTTGCCAACTAGGAGAGCGTCTATAATATGGCTCCATGAATCATCATCTGCTTTCTGTTCAGTTGAAAATTGACTCCCAGATTCTGAGCTATCATCCTTTATAGTCGAAGCAGAGAGGAGCATTTCTGCAAATCGAACAAGTAATAACAGCTCTTCTGGACTATGGGCAACTTCTGTTTCCAAAACATTACAATGAATGCAACTATTGGTCTTATTACGAAACTCAAACTCTTTGATTTCACTGCACGGCTCCTTATTTCCTGAAGTAATGCACAGAGCAACCTTTCCAAGAAGATGGGACGGAGCCTCACAAGAGATTACACCATCCTGAATTATTTCAGCAGGAACTTCAACGTCACCAAACATACAAGCCCAGGTAGAATCCGAGGGGAGGCAGAGAAAGGATCCAACAATGATCACCTACACATGGAAATGGGGAATTTAGGATTTAGAATATATACCGCATCAGTAGCAATAGCATCTGTATCATATCACCCATTAACAGAAAAATAATTGGAGGGGAAAAAGCTTAAAATTAGTTATGCTTAGAGCTTTCATGACATTTACCTAGTTAATAATTGCATTATATAAAAATAATTCTCTCTGCATGCCCAATCAACCTAAGCCTATTTTCTACCATCTTTTCTACTATAGGTGCTACTCCAAAACTCTAATGGCGCCATTCCTAATCCTATCCCGTCTAGCATTCACTAACGTACATGAGCTATAAATCATTATACAGAGCATAATAAAGTGGGAATAAAAAGGTGTAACCTTTGTTGCCTCATTGGCATAACAATATTCTGGGGAGACAGCCGTAATTGTAAATTTCTGTTTCTGGCCAACAGTCAAGCTTGAATATGCATCCCGAGGCTCTTGAATTTGGCTTTGGTCAAACAATGTTTCATAGTAGTCAGAATTAGTTCCTTGAGTTTCTATCGAAGAATATGGAGAAAATTGGACTCCACCAGTGTCTTGAGGAAGTAAAAAGTATGCTGACGATATGGAACATGAATCAGAGGTGGAAGCCATACAGTTATGGAACATTATGCGCCAAAAAAGTAAATTCTCAAGTTATTAAGGTTAAAGTAAGCCATACAGTTCTCATCATTATTTCTGTTGGGGTGTATCCGGTAACTGGTTTCCTGGTTGGCAATCATGTCTCTTCCAAGAGAAGATAGAGGATTTTCCTGTTTCAAGTATACAAATTTTATTTCTTTGTAGGTCATAGATGAAAACTAAACATCAATAATATTTAAATAACAGCTGCAAATAACTCAGTTGTTTCAAGAAATGCCGAACTACATAAATAAGTTAGGGTCTTGCTAACAAGTGCCCTAACATGTTAAGGAACCAAATATTGAAATGTTCTCTTGAAAATTGTGTATTTAATTCTTTGAAGTTTAAAAAGTATTCTTTTGAACATAAATTCTAAGATAATATTTCTATCTTTGGTTCCATAACATGTGCCCTTAGGGAACTTGAGTTGATAGCATTTTCCTACAGGGTATTTGTAAATTTAGCAAATATATATTATGAACTCTTTAAAAATCTGAAATCTAGCTCTGCAGTACTCACATTTTCAAATGCCTTGTATGCATGTTGTTCTGGTAACTTGTTCACAAATGAGGACTTGGATGATCCCAGCATCTCTGTCCAAGATAAGGTTTTTTCATGCCCACCAGGGCAATCATGGTCAAGTAATTCATGATAATGATTACCACTGCAATCTACAGAAAATGTACTAATATTAGAAGTTTTTCCTTTCCCCTCTTAATGGTTGATGTTGAATAACAATAACTAGAGTAAACCAACTACAAAGCATTTTTTAGAATAAATTGAATATGATTCAGAGCTAAATGTAACAGTGGATTTTTTTTTAAGGGATTTGAGTGGAACAATAATTAATTTTCATTGAAATGCTGAAATAAATAATTTAAAATAATCAGACTTTTTGTGTATGGTAATTTCTCGCGCACAAATAAATATATACTGTTTCATTTAGTAAATAACATAAAATTATCCACATTAAATACTTAAAGACAGTTTTGCATGGTTAATATATTTTAACTGGGATCCCTCGAGTTCATATTGGAGTGATTCCAAATACAAAAAACCTAATTGTAAGGTAGTAGTGTCAAACTGTTTATTTTTTTCCCCTTGGTTATGTAAAGGAGAGTATTGGTGCAAAGGCTGGAGTTGCTGCTGTGAAACTAAAAGTCACGAGTTCAAGTCGTGGAATTAACCTCTTGTAATTACATGGTAAGGCTGCCAAAAATAGATTAACAAGAGACCAACGTTTTCCTGGACTTTGCTATGGTGGGATCTCTGTAGCACGAAGTTGTCCTTTTTGACATTTGTTTATAACATGTGTCCTAAATGTCTTTTTAAGATTCACATAAAACAATTGAGATATAGCGAATGAGGAATTAGGCCCTAGAGAAAACTCATCATATAGTGGTTGCAATACCAAATAAAAAAACTCATGGCTTTGATAGCCTCAGACATCTTAAACAAGCAGGTATGCTGTAAATTTGGCTCAACAGTTATAACTTATAGCTAATTAGCTATGAGGGTGGAGGAAGCTGCTGACATCTCTACACAGGTAGATGGCAAAGATCTATAACCGAATACTTTAAAGACAATCTATTATTAAATATATAATGGCTGAAAAACAAATTGACAAGTCTCCATGTCCTTTTTCTCATCTCTTGATTTTAAGCCCTATCAATCATCACCCTCTTCTTTTGTAAGAAGCAAAAGTAAATCTAAATACTTTTATGTTTTCATCCAATCTTTGTAACTCCTCTCATTTCATCCGCTGTTTTTTAGACTTTTGTTCCTAACATTCTAGTCTCCAAGTCAAATTTTCCCCATCTATTAATTTTAAGCTCCATCATCACCCTCTTCTTTGGTAAGATGCAATAGTAACACCTAAAACCTTTTATCTTTTCATCCAATTTTTCTAACTCCTCTCATTTCATGCGCTATATTTTTAGCTTTCATTTGCAACCTAACTGTTTTTTAGGTTATAATGATTGACCACTAATTAAGATCATCCTCAAATCATTCTTTTGTCCCTTTTACTAAAATTAACCAACTCAATTTCCTTACTAACCCTAGTACCTTCCATTCTATGTTTTATACACTTAATCATGATTATGTATAAAAATATTTTGTAATTAAACAGTGTCTAACTAGATTTTATTCGGTAGCTTGTGCGACATGCAGGTCTACTTTAGGATAAATGCTCAACATAAGGATTAACTATGATGTTTGACTGAACTAAAACATGTATTAATTTAACCCCCAAAAAACCTATTAATTCTCATCGTGCAAGTTTGTTTAAATTACCTTTTGTTCCATCATATCCATCATATGGTTGTTTATGATCATCTAGTCCAGCGAATGCAACAGGAATTTCATGCTCACTATAAAAGGGAGGAATTTCTGTGAAGCTGTCCTCATTCAAACTTAATTGTTCCTCCAATTGGCGCAGAGCTTGCACGTTTGTTTTCTCTAAGTGATCCATTCCATTATTCATGATGGCAATATCAGAGGTGACTTCTAAGAACCCAGGACTGGAGAAATTCTGATTAGGTTCACATGAATCACCAACTATGGATGTTGTCTCAGGGTTTGGAGTAGTATATGAGCTACGACTCTGACTAAACGGTGATGATTGTGTGACACAACCAGAATTGGATGTCCCCTGTAACATATGGGTGAAAACAATAATGTCAAACTCAAATGCAGGCTGCACAGATCTACCAATTCACAGGAGGGAATGTAATTAAATAATTGCCATTCAGAAAGTTGAGCCATTATAAGAGAGAATTTGATAACAAAATCAATCACAGTCGTCCACAGAACGGTATCCAAAGTGAATCTGATCTTAAAATTAAACATTAGCATGTAACATGTAGACAGGTCATATGTGTAATGTAGTTAGAGAGAGCACCCCAACCAGAAAAAAGAGTACATTTTGAAGGTATGAACCACATAATTCATTTTGGAGAGTTTTTGGAAGAGAGAGGGATCTGAACTAAGAGTATAGAAACATTAGTATTAAAAAGAAAACAAGAGAACTAAAGTTTTATGAGAAAAGAAAAACAAATAAATTATTTAACAGAAGTTTCAAAAGTGAATATTGAAAAAGGAAGAAGCGCTTAAAGTAAAACTTCTAAAACAGGATGGGGAGTGAGCCCATGTTGTGCAAAAGGGACTCCTATCCCCAGTTTTCACACTTCTAACATGCTGCAATTACTATGTTTATCTGATGTCATGTTTTGAAAAATCACCTCATTTGTTTCTCTGTAATGCACGAGAACAACATGCTCATATTCCCTGTCAAGACAGCAGCATAAGAGCAAATATAAACATTCCTTAAATCAACATAATAATATATAAACGAAAATATCTTAAGATTAGCAATGCATACTTAATGTTGATTTTTTTAAAGTCAATAAAACTTTATCATGGTAAAAAAATATAATCTCACGTTATCTTTATATATGTTTTTCATAAATGTGATGATTTTATGCTGTTATCATACCGAAGTATAATCTGACTTTGCCTTTATATAATTTTCTCGAACGTTTTTACGAAGGGTTTAAAAGATACAACATGCAGTGGAAAGCTTAATAATACGAAGGGATTGTCAGCTAATAGTTTACTCACGAGTTCAACATCCAATAACTTCGCCTCTGGAAACTACGGTTCTCCTGTCCATGTGCATAGTAGCAGTTTAGAGCTTCAACATTTCCAACCTAATCATGCAGAATAATATGATTACTCAGATTGAGAAAATCAAAATATAAGATCCCATATCAAAACAATGTTGTCATAAAAGGTATTGCTAATATAGCAATGATGGTAAATTATTTTGAAAACAAAAAACTGCTCAATACCAGAAAAACTGTTAGACAAAGAATCAATTATATCTCAAATTTGTGCTATATTTCATATACATAAAAAGTGTTTGCTGAACAAAATACTTGCTACTAGTTCCAAAAGAACTTTGGAAGCTATATGGAAATAGATTTCCAAAAAAAAAAATCCAATGAGAATCTTGATTTATGTTTCAATAAGCAAGATGTTTCAGATGTCTATCCATTAGCAGATTTTTGAAGTTAAAACTAGAGAATAAACAAAACCAAACTAGGGATGTATCAGATTACCGTTAATCATTTACCTCCAAATAAATTAAAAGGAAAAGCTGAAGTAGAGAAGCTCAAATTTGAATTGGTATGAAAACTCCATGCTGTTATCATGGTACAATTACGATATGTTTCCAACATAGTAGTTCTTATGTGACACTAAAAGACATATTTTGGTTTGGCCTAAAATTACAATGCAAATTAAAGCATTTACATACAACATAAACTGGGTCAAGAGTAAGCTAAGAGACATATTTTGGTTTGGCCTAAAATTACAGTGCAAATTGAAGCATTTACATACGACATAAACTGAGTCAAGAGGAAGCTGTTAATGTGGACTGCCATATGCTGCAGCAAGACATACAAATTTCAAACCACCAATCAAGGAACTAAAATAATAATAACACCATATATTCTTTTGGCGCACCTTAAGCCGTTCATGCGCTTCTGAAACAGTTCGTCCATCTTTTTTCTTCCGCCAATTATGACCATCTTTTCGAAAGAAACGCATGACTCTTCTATTAAACAGATACAAAGATCCACCTTTGAAAAAATAATCAATTGCCAATGTTGTTGACAATCAGTAATAAAGCACAAATAACCAGAAAATCAGGTCACTTAATTCTTTCATTAAAGAGAATAAGGATGTTACCACGAGGCTGGTTAAGAGGAAAATCGGTGAACTTGCAGGTATCATGATTCTGCAAAATGTAAAGCACTTCTATAGGCTTGAGCCATCTTTTCTTAGCTTCTTGAAACAGATCATTGATATTGTATTGCAAACCTGTCATGACAATGTCAAGTTAGTCCAATAATTTAGAAATTTGAACTCTTCTAACCTTCAATCTTTTTCATCTCTTCATTTTTATGGAATTCCGAGTTGATCAAAGTTGGGGCCACACACTGTGACTACTGGCTATGAATTTAGCTCATGTTAGACATCATGATGGTTTGTCAGAATAATGGTGAGCCACTGTGATTTTGCAAAAGCTACAAAATGCAGCTTTCGCCAAATTACGGTGGCTCAACGTGATTCTGACAAACTCATTTTGATAACAAACATTCACTGTGTATGGTATACGCACGATCCTGGAAGGGGGTCCCACCATTTTGGTGTGACATTTAAGTGACGTGACAACAACTTTATCGTTGCCGTAAAACTCCTCCATACGTGGCAAACTCTTTGTCATGCCATTACCGACTTGTTTATGGTTAAAAGGACAATGATTAAGCAAACAGTGTAGCAATAAATATGTTTATTGAAAATACTAGCATAAGTACAATGAGAACTGACTTGACGGGTCATAAAAAGGTACAAACAGAACAGTAAAAATATCAAAAAGATGCATCGCCAATAATAATAACACACAAAAAAACAAAGTTGCAGAGTTTCCATCAACTGAATTTGAATTCAAGTTAAGTAAAGTGGTGAATCAAATCACAGTGATTAAACGAGAGGAAGCGGTGAAAAATATGCAGAAGGAGAAAGTTTTTACCAGGTAGCATCGTAATTGATCTCGAAATGGAATAAGAATAAGAATATTAGAAGTTGAGCATTTGCGTTTTGGTTAATCAGCTTCTCAACAAAAGTGATCAATCAATAATAAGCTGAATAGAAGCCACGAGTTCATATTTCATACACAAGCTCCACCCTTTTTTTAGTGCTATTTATTTAAGGTTTAATAGTTTTTTAAGTTTACTTTTACTTTTACACTTAGATAGTGATCAAGTGGAAAATTGTCGTCTTATCTCTTATGTGGAATCTGATCTTTTTTTCTATATTTAAAAAGTTCATTTTTTTTGACTCATTATTTAAATTCAATTAGATAGTGATAAATTGATTAAACAAATTAATTAAAAGTAATAAAGAAGGATAATTCTATTTCTTTCTTATTCTTATTAAGATCATGTGTATTGTTTTCAAATTGAGAGGTTGAAATTGATATATTTTCATTTTGAAATTATGCTAATGGATAATAAATCAATACTTGATAAAGTTGTTTGTGTAAAATTATTTATATACATCCTCCAATTATAAATAAAAAATAATATTTTAGATTCATTTGTTTAATGATGTATGTGGTCTATACTCTGTAATAAATATCATATACATCACTAATTGAATAAATCTAAAATATAGTTTTTTGCTTTAGTGACCGGAGAGTGTATCTATTTGTTTACAACATGTAATTTTTTTTTTAAAAAAAAACTTAAAACATTTGCACCATTTATGATAATAATTGAATGAATCTAAAATATAAATTTTTTAGATTAAATATCATACCTCACGACTTTACAACTCAATTGTTCAATTTAGATTGATGGCTAAGATCTATTCACAACATGAAAGTAATATATACTTTATATGTCTAATTTCAAATTAATGGTAAAGATTAACTGTCGGGCGAAACTACACAAACTCGAACAGGAGGGGATTGTGATCTATCATCAACTGTTGCGTGGAAATTTGGTTCCAGAAGATGGTGTGTTCATACATACTCATACTATGTGCAAAGACTTTAAAAGTGAAAAACAACTACTGCTACTTTATGTGTGATGATGACATCAACCAAGTAGAGCAGGCTCAACTAATTGGTGGCATACAATATACTACATGAACAGACGTTGACTTGAGATATTTTGTCAAGACTCAAGAAGAATCATCAACAAATACACCTTGTAATTTTCCTCTATTTTCAACAATCCACACTTACTCGTTCACATTTGACGCTAGAGCGGTCAATGGAGTCCTAAATTGTAAAGCTCCAATTTTTTGACTCTCTTGAAAGCCCTAATTTTTTGGCCCCTCTTAAACAAATTTACATTAGGCTCTAGCCCCATTTTTTATGTTTTATTGAAGGGTCCTGTTGAGGGTCAACTCTTGGCCCAACTAAAATTTTGTAAAACATATTTTTTTTATTTTTTTTTAAAACAGCGTATTTTATGCAAAACAGTTTATAGGGGTGTGCATGGTCGGATATTTTGACCGACCAAACCATATCCATATATAAACCACTTATATGGTTTTGGATTCCTAACCATGACCATATTTTATTGTAAACATGTTATGTAACTGGTTATGAATATGGTTATGGATATATAACCGCTTAGTTTTACAAAACCGGATTATAAATGGATATGGTTTGGTTTAAAAAAATATCCGGATTATTTTAATATCCGAAACTAAAACCAGTTATTTCTCTTTCAAAATTGATTTTTAAAAACAAATTTTATAAACAAAAATCCAAATTTGAAACAACTTATTCAAAACAGCTTATCTTATACAAAACAACTTATTACAATCTCTTTTTTCAAAACAACTTATTCAAAACAGCTTATTTATGCAAAACGGTTGATTAGGATCTCTTTTTTCAAAACAACTTATTCAAAACAGCTTATTTATGCAAAACGGCTTATTAGGATCTCTTTTTTCAAAATAACTTATTCAAAACAGCTTATTTATGCAAAACGGCTTATTAGCATCTCTTTTTTCAAAATAACTTATTCAAAACAGCTTATTTATGCAAAACAGCTTATTAGGATCTCTTTTTTCAAAATAACTTATTCAAAATAGCTTATTTATGCAAAAACAGCTTATTAAGATCTCTTTTTTCAACAGAACTTATTCAAAACAGCTTATTTATGCAAAACAGCTTATTAAGATCTCTTTTTTCAAAATAACTTATTCAAAACAGCTTATTTATGCAAAACAGCTTATTAGGATCTCTTTTTTCAATACAACATATTTAAAACAACTTATTAAGATCTCTTTTTTCAAAACAACTTATTCAAAACAGCTTATTAGGATCACTTTTTTCAAAACAGCTTATTTATGCAAAAAAGCTTATTAGGATCTCTTTTTTCAAAATAACTTATTCAAAACAGCTTATTAGGATCACTTTTTAAAAAACAACTTATTCAAAACAACTTATTTATGCAAAACAGCTTATCAAGATCTCCTTTTTCAAAACAACTTATTCAAAACAACTTATTTATGCAAAACAACTTATTAGAATCTCTTTTTTCAAAATAACTTATTCAAACAAGCTTATTTATTCAAAACAGCTTATTTATGCAAAACAGCTTATTAGGATCTATTTTCAAAACAACTTCTTCAAAACATCTTATTTTGAATAAGTTATTTTGAAAAAAGAGATTCTAATATGTTGTTTTGCATAAGTTGTTTTGAAAATAGATCCTAATAAGCTGTTTTGCATAAATAAGCTATTTTGAATAAATAAGCTGGTTTGAATAAGTTGTTTTGAAAATAGATCCTAATAAGCTGTTTTGCATAAATAAGCTGTTTTGAATAAATAAGCTGGTTTGAATAAGTTGTTTTGAAAAAAGAGATCCTAATAAGCTGTTTTGCATAAATAAGCTGTTTTAAATAAGTTGTTTTGAAAAAAGAGATCTTGATAAGATGTTTTGCATAAATAAGTTGTTTTGAATAAGTTGTTTTGAAAAAAGAGATCTTAATAAGCTGTTTTGCATAAATAAGCTTTTTTGAATAAATTGTTTTGAAAAAAGAGATCTTAATAAGCTATTTTGCATAAATAAGTTGTTTTGAACAAGTTGTTTTGAAAAAAGAGATCTTGATAAGTTGTTTTGCATAAATTTGCTGTTTTGAATAATTTGTTTTTTAAAAAGAGATCCTAATAAGCTGTTTTGAATAAGTTATTTTGAAAAAAGAGATCCTAATAAGCTGTTTTGCATAATTAAGCTGTTTTGAATAAGTTGTTTTGAAAAAAGTGATCCTAATAAGCTGTTTTGCATAAATAAGCTATTTTGAATAAGTTATTTTGAAAAAAGAGATCCTAATAAGTCGTTTTTCATAAATAAATTGTTTTGAAAAAAGAGATCTTGATAAGCTGTTTTGCATAAATAAGCTGTTTTGAATAAGTTGTTTTATTAAAAGAGATCCTAATAAGCTGTTTTAAAATAAGTTGTTTTGAATAGGCTGTTTTTAAAAATAAAAAAAAGAGATCATAAGCTGTTTTTCATAAAATAAGCTTTTTTGAATAAGCTCTTTTAAAATAAGTTGTTTTTTTTAAATAAGCTGCTGAATAAGCTGTTTTGTTGAAATAAGTTGTTTTGAATAACAGTATGAACTCTATAAATAGAATTTATTTGGGCTGAATTCATTAAAAGAAATAAAAAAATGTTTACTTTTCTCACCCTATGTCTTTCTTGCACGCTTTATTTGTTTTTTGAAAAATGCCCTTGTAATTTTTGGACTATATAGTTCGAAAATCTCAAGAATATTTACGTAATAAAAGGGCGCGCAGAAAAATAAACATGGTGAAAAAAAAATCAAAAAGGGGCCAACTTTAGGCCCTCTTTATATGTGGGGCTTGCAATTTTGGAGCTTATAAAAAATGGTGCTCATTATATTTTATTATTTTAAGCCCCATTCATATATGGGTTGGAACCCAAATTGTTAAGACCCTCTAAATTCCCTTTGTCCTCCATCCTTTATGTGTAGGGCTATGCCTAACATGTATTTTTTTCTTTTCAGGAATATGCATGTGGAGTACGAATGGATTCAGGAATATTCCTAATTCATTCAATATCATTTCATGGATCAATGTATCAGGATCTTTCTAACATGTTTATAGGCCTAAAATAAATTATAAAGCGAGGCCTTTTAAAATAATAATAAAAAGCTTATAAAAATAAAATGTTGCTAACTTGAAGATTTGAAGTTAGATCAAAGAGAATGTGAGGTCTTCACTCTAACAAACCAAACTAAAGAGACATTCATAATCAATTTGTCATATTGTATATTTATAACTAAATTGTATATGTTTTAGGATATAAGTATCTCACCAGTGAACCATGAAAAATATACCATCAGATCTTATTAATGGCTATGATTTTTCAGATATAAAAATGAGAACATTTGCATACTCATACACACAATCTTTAACGCCCTGTATCAACAGTTGGGTTTTCCTTCAAATCTCGGTGATGCAAATCAACCATTTTAATGTGATTCATCAATTAAATGTTAGTATAATCTAAAAAAACAAAGTGCAGAAAAAATATGTTGTGAATAGAAACAAACAAGACAAAAGACATTGATTGCTGATCAATTCAATTTGGTTCATATTCATTGACTATCATCACGACAACAAAAAAGCATTACATCCTTCTGTTCTATTCATTCATGAATATGACCAAAATGAACATACTTCAATTTTGAGATATGAAATATTCATGAAGGGACTCTTTTTATTTTTTTCGTCCAAAAGTTTTAGGCCTAAAACCCTAAAATAAAAATAAAAATAAAAATTTATATAATACCTTAGCATGGTTTTTATTACTACCATTTAGTGGGGGGTTTTAATGATAATAAATAGTTAAAAGAATAAAAAAAAATATTTAATAGTTAACATAGAATTATTATAAAATAATAAATATATAAAACATGACAATCTTATTATAAAATGATGGGTTAGATAATTTTTTTGTCCTTATAAAATTACTAAATTATTGCTAATGTTTAGAATATGAAGGCTAGACATGAGTTGAGTATGAAGATTTTCTCAGGAGGGCGATGACAAGTTGCTCATATGAAAACATTATGAAGTGTGAGAAGAAGCATTTTCACATGAAGGAGAAATTTTTAAGTGAAATTACACCGTTGCGACTATTTCCTTTGTTGTTCATGGAGAGTGGAGAAGTGCAAGCCGTAACATAGAAGGAAAGCTAGCTAACGAGAAGCTATGAAGTTCGAATACGTAGTACGAGTGCATGTACGATACAAGTACGCGAATACATAAAATTTTTAAAATTTAAGATATAGCTAGGATACGCAATATTTTTAAAATTTAGGATACGATACGACTAAGATACGTTAATAAAATTATACTAAAACGTACATGTATATAAAATACTTGAACCCTTCATTGCTATATAATCATAAAAGTTACAATTTACAAAAAATAATACATGTGATAAAATAAAAAATGTGAAGTTTTCTTATAAATCATATTTTATTTTAATTCATATATTAGGACATCAACAAATGCATCAATAAAAGAACTCAAAACAAAGTTTGTTTAACGTTGAAAGATTGAATTACGTATCTCTTGTTACCCTCATCCAACAAAAACATAATTTTTAATTGGTTAATCAAAAAACAGTTTAAATATTTAATGATCGACTTTATATATTACGTAATTTAAATTATGAATGATCGATTTTTGGTTTATTACAACTTAAAGTGTCACTTTAAGTATTTAATGATCAACTTTATATATTATGTAGTTTAAATTTTGAATGATCGATTTTTAGTTTATTACAACTTAAATGTGTTGTATGCAATATGATTTATATATTTTAGTTTATTTTGATGACGGTCACCCCAAACTTTTTTGTCTGACTTCGCCAATAACCGGTAGTGTTATATCTAATTTACATGTTTATCATCATTCATTCTCTCAAAAAATGTTATCATCATTCAACAATAAAGATTGATTGAAAAGTGTTAGACAAGAGAAAGGGATGCTGGCAGAAGGTCAGTTTCCTTGTTAAACTTAATTCTAGCATCTCTAGCTACATTTGTAATAATCAATGGCTTCATAATTATCAATTATTTTCATAGTTAATGTACTACTTCATATACATCTCAAAATGCATTTGGTCTGATTTATCATCCTCGAAAACAACCTTATATTATTGTAAGTAGTCGATCTGTAGCAGGTGACCTCAAAATGAACTACCAAGATGATTCTATCAGGAAACAGATTTCTGGAAGTGGATGAGATAGTTCAATGTGCACTCTCCACTTCCTATACTTGTAAAACATGTCAATTTTGATTTCACCTAGAAAACAGGCTTTGGTTTTTGTATCAAAATTACAAGTTTTAATAAGAATACAAGTCAATATTAAGAAATTTGCTTATCAATGATAAAATGTTATTTATGAAATTACATAAGTTCCATCTTTGGCTTCTAACCACAAACCTTATAGACTTTAATCGTGTCCCTATAAAACTCTATTACACAAGGGCGGTACCCTTAACATATTCTGTAACAGCCAGAGCAATCAAACCCAACATAGCAATTCTTCCATTCCAAAGCTCTGCATTTGAGGACATGACACCTTTTGACTTGGACTCCACACTAACACCTTCAAATAACGGAATTAAAGAAGCAACTGACAACAACACACTTGTATACAAGAACCATGGGATTCCACCACCAGATATTTGATCGAACAAACCCTGCCCTTTTGCTAATTCCACCCCCATTGCAGATACAAAACCAATCATGGCCAACCTTCCATTGATTCTTTCAGGCGCTGGCCCACCAAAAGACATCAAATCCGAAAACTCTGTGCTTATCTGCCATTATATAATCAATTATTATTCATCTAAACGGTCTCATTAATTTTGACCAAAATGATCAATACTTTACATAACTACTCTTCTTGGACACAATTTTCAAAAAACAAATTGTAGTTTTTTTATTATTATGATGTATGCTCACCTTCGGTGAGCGGGTAGAGGCAGACTGTGGAGTCACCTTTGGTTGCTCTTTCTGCCCTTCCTGAATAATGTAAAGAATATTATTATCAATTAAAGCGACGTAAATGGCTATTCTCCAACTGCGAGACCTTATGGATTCTCTGGAATTTACAAAATCAACGACATTTGATGTACATATTTCATAAATATAAATCATAAACATGTTTCATATGATTGCTTTTCCATGCATGAACAAACATTATATACAAGACCTTAATATTTGTTTGATAAACCTTAATTACCTCAGCCATAGATTGAACTTTCAAGCTAGCATTCCTTCTGAAGCTAGGCATATACACAGAAGGGATGTTGTTAAATTGGTTAACTCTAGGCCTGCTAGAAATGCTGGTCATGGAGCTTGACATGATAGATTGATAAGATGAAACAGCCATTGCTAGTTTCTTAATGTTACAATGCAAAATTCAAGATCTAAAGACACCAAGTATTTTTGAAGATAGATAGCTTAGTGAATCTTAATGAACTCTTTTACTACACCTTAGATGATTAAGGTTGGTATGTATAGCATTGAAGGTGGTTGTTTATATAGAATAAAATGGAAAGCATTGTGACGGATATTTGGGCTCCACGTAGTGTGTAAAACAATTTTTTGATTGTTATTGGAAGGGCAATTTCTACGGCACACTTAAAAAAATTGAGTGTACCGGTACACCCATATATTAAATAAATAGTTTAATGAGTTATTTTTTTTAGAAAAAATATATTTTATATCAGTTACAATTATAATAATTATATTTTATTTCTCAAAAGTGTCGGCAAATCAAAATTCAACTTTTTTTTAATTTTTATTACCCATAATAGTGAATGTTGATTATTTTTTCGATAAAATGTTAAAAAATTAGTATGATTCTTATAAAAAATGAAATGTTGTTTTTTGTTATGAAATAATATTTTCTAAAATATAAAAGTCGATAAATATCTCTTTATTACATAAAAATAATAATTAACTTATTGATTTATGGAATAGATATACCAGTACACTTTAATTTAAGGGTGTATCATAGAAACTCCATCTTGGAAGCAAGTATTGTGTATATTGGGTCCTAAAGGTAATTGGCTCACGTGGGTTCATTTGCCATAGATGGTAAAGGCAAGATACGTGGATTTAGTGCTCTACGTACTCTGAGAATTTGAGGTTATCAAAGGGGTTGTCCACTTGGAATGTGCAAAACCTCAACTGCTGTTGTTTTTACTGCTTACTATTTTTGTATAGTCTAGATATTGCAATGTTGATAAGATAATCAGTGGTTCTGAATGCCCTGTTACCAAAGAAACTAAAACTCTTTTCTTTATATTTAAGACAATTTTTTGCTCTAACTGAGATGCTTTGTTTAAATTTAAGACAAATTTGTGGGGACAATATGTAGAATTTACCTAACGTTTTTTCCAATTAAGATAGCATGTCTTACTTCTAAGATCGTGTAGTTCTTCCTCAATTGGTACTCTAAATCCTAATGACTTGAATGCTATTCATATAGGGAGAATGTGTAATATGATTGTGTTTGGTATATTTGAGACCATAACTATATATACTATTTTGACCAAAGTTCCCATTATTATATGAAATTAGTGATATTGCCATCCACTTGGATTGAACTCATCAATTAATTATGGGTCTTGTTAAAAAGTGTTCTAAGGACATTATTTAAGGAACCCTTACAAGAAAATTTGTATTGAAAACAAGTTAAACACATGTAAAAGTCATAACTATACAATTTTTAATGTAAAAATTTATTTTAGGATGCTTAAACAATGCCTAAGGATGCGGTTGTTAGCATTTTTCGTTAAATAGTTAAATATATAATTAATTATCAATTTGAAATCTAATCAGTCTTATTAATAAATTTTATCACTAATAAATTAAGGTCCAAAATTTATAAATATATAATATAATTAAATAACGATATATACTCACAAAATAATATTTGAATATAATAATTAAATAAATTATTTAATAAAATATTCCAACAATCTCCCACTTGTGCAATATGTTCTTATAATTTTGAGAAATGATATTTGAACAACCACTTTGTGACAACTTTTGAACAACTTTCTCTTTCATGCTCACATTATGTTTTTATTCTCTCTCTATTATTTTTTACCAATAAAAAGAGAGAGAGAAAAATTTGTCACAAAAGTTGTAATTAAATGGTTCTACAAATATCATTCCTATAATTTTATAAGAATTTTCTAAACGTGCATATGGTATTATCTTTAGACTTCTTTTTTACAATTCAGTCCACCTTAGTTAACTTTAATACATCATGGTATTTGCATCAAACCTTCTAGAAACTATGTTGGTGATATTGTTGCGTCCACATATCCATCATTGCTTCATAATATGGTCGGCTATAGTTTTTTTGGAGATCGGGCAATATTGGCACACATACTTTGGAATTGGTTGAGAAGGTCAATGATTATGTCATGTCTTCAGTTTCAGGAGAAGGCATGGAGTACTTTAGTTGTGACACTTTGTGCAAGGTTGGTAAGGATGATGGAATCAATTGAAGGTGGATAACAACAAAGTTCTTGAATGATATAAAGTGTTCTGTAATGCCGAATCACAAGTTACATATAAAGATTGGTGTACCTGGGATGTTGCTCAGGAATATTGATATAGCCTATGGGTTGTGTAATGGAACTTTTTTTTTTTGAAGGAGTGAAACGTATTTTTATCGTTTATTTAATTAATAAAGCATGTATTCATCAAAGACTCATATGTTTCTAAAATACTTATCTTTGTTAATTTTCTTTGATAGAACTAAACTTTTTGGTTGATTTAATAAAAATTGTAAATCAATTCACAACGATATATTACATCGACGAATTTTTTATTAAGATTAAAATTGTTTACATTTTAGGTCATTTTACATAAAATAAAATAAAATAAAAAAAAGAAAAGAAGGTATTTATCGAGAATGGATATTACCAGATTTTGAATAAGATAACTAGTTGTGATGTTATTTTGCGTTGATTGTTAAGATATTTTCATTAAATTTATTTGTTGTTACGTTGTGAGGTATCTCTTTTTATTTAAGGGTCCTGCTAACCGGTGTTTTTGGGGCACTAGTTAAGCATACCATAAAAGAGAATTATTACCATAAAAGAAATTGTTTTTGACTTTATTATAAATTAATTACACAATTTCAATGTATTAACTACTGAATAATTTCTTTTTTCATATCCTTAACCAGTGTTCCGGAGGCACCGGTTAGCATTTTCCATTATTTAATTTAGTTGTACCAATAGCCTTCATGTCATTATAGATTCGTGAATTTTCCTTTCAATTTTTTTAAAAAATTTACAAATTAAATTTTTATATTCACTTTAACACCGCAAGTTTTTTTTGTTCAAATTCCACTACTTTGCACAAACGAAACAATTTTAATAAAATGATTAAGACAGTGCTATTGTTTTAGTTAACCTAAAACTACCAAAAATCTCAGAGTAAGCTGTAGTGTAGGCGATGATAGTGTAAACTAATTTTAAAAAAGAGAAATGCTAAAGAGCGTTTTTGGGGCATTATATAAGGAAATAAAAAATAGAAATATTGTGTTAGAAAGTGGTAAAAATTGATCAAGTCAACTTGTAAAAAGTTTACAAATCGTTGTTTCCAATATGGAAAATGTTACACCATTTATTCTCATACATCCTTGTACACCCCATGCACCAGGAAGAGAGAAGAGGAGATGAAAGAAAAAGCGTGTCACATGTTAAATTTTTGTGTGGGTGTTAAGGGGTGTATTGCCACCTAAAGATGTCTATGTATCATTACTCTTCCAATATAAAATTATTAATTTTGGTTACCTTAACAAGTACCCTAATTTTTTTTAAGGGCATTTGTTAGCATCACTCTATAAAAAAAAGTATGTATTGGTATGTACAACTTTAAACGTTGGTTTTATGTGATTCCGTAAAAAAAATGTTGGTTTTATGGCCAAGCGCAAGTGTGCTAGCCATGCAAATGATTGCTTGGTTATCCCCATATGTGAATAATTTGCTTCATTTTTAAAATATTGAAAATTTATTCACAGCTACAATTCATAGAGGATTCAAATTGTGAACCTGAGCTTGATCAAAAAGTGAACTAATCCAAAGTATCTTTACCTGTTCCTGTTCCAAAAAAAAAGTATCTTACCTGTTTAGAAAAAATATAGTCAGCATATTGCATGAAGTTCAAATATCACCAAACATACAAGCCTAAGGTCGAATCCAAGGGAAGACAGAGAAATGATCCAATAATTAGATATGACTTATGAGTGTGGAAGAAGCCGCTAGCATCTCTACACAAGTAGATGACAAAGATCTATAACCGGATGCCTTATAGAAAATCTATTATTAAAGATGTAAAACAAATTGATGAATCTCCATGTCAACTTTATCTCATCTCTTGATTTTATGCACCCTCTTCTTTTATAAGAGGCAAAAGTAAACCCTAAACACTTTTAAGTTTTATCTTTAAATCCAATCTGTGTAACTCCTCTCATTTCATACACTATTTTTTAACCGAGAAACTTACCTTGAAAATTATATAGGTTGCAATATTTCTTTCTTGCAACCCAAACTCCTCTCATTTCATATATTTGCCCACCGTGAAAATTATTTGTTCATAATATAAGCTTTTAAGTTTTAACTAATTCAATATATTTGATAACTAGACTCTAACCCGATGCACGGATTTATTAGAGTTTCATGTATAGGTATCAAATTGATTATATTATTAGAAACATTTAATGAAATACAATAGTGTTTTAAAAAACTAAATCGATTCATTAACTAACTATATGATGTATA
>Ga0228710_1002642_pt1 | contig 28370 bp, 13 predicted proteins | sample MedpolnodulmetaG_FD_177995 | JGI IMG/M metagenome (GOLD analysis project Ga0228710, IMG submission 177995) | Root nodule microbial communities from Medicago polymorpha collected in Santa Monica, California, United States - pink nodules | ecosystem: Host-associated > Plants > Roots > Nodule... | reverse complement strand
GTTGTATTGTCGATTTCCCAAACTATTAAACGATACAAAAGCTTTGAGTTCCAATATTCAAAGTGATTATCAAAACCTAAATTCCATGTCTAGAATTAAAGTTTTGCTAGATTATTATTCTAACCCTGGATTCAAAAGCATCTTTCAACATCATTTCAAATCAAAGATATAACATTAAACACAAGAGTAAAACTAACATCAAGTAAAATATTGCTAGAATCATATATTTAAGTATCAAAAAGAGTACATATTAACTTGATCAAGTATCTCTAACCCCAAAGGATAGATTTAGCTACTTACTATCATAGTAGCCTTGCAAAAATGGAAGAAAAGATGAAGATTCATGACAAGATTCATGATGTCTCAACAAATCTTGGAAAGAATCCACTTCTATCACTCTTGCTTCATGTTTCTCTCTCTAGAAATTCTCTTTCTCTCTAAAAATCGGAAAAATATCAAAAAAAATGAAGAAGAATATCTGAAAAATGAGAGAAAGACTATTTAATTTGTTGAATCTGTCCCGTTCGCTTAAGCAAACGGGAGGTCGCTTAAGCGAACGGCTGGAAAATATTTCGTTGGCCATTTAGAAGCTGCCATGTAGCCTTATCCTGCTGTGCTCGCTTAAGCGAACAGTAAGCGAGTTGTAAGCGAGCTGACTTTGTGCTCTTTGGAACTTGTTCGCTTAAGCGAGCTGACTTTGCGTTTTGGTTGATTTTTTGGTCCTTACTTATATTTTCCTGCACAAAAAGGGTATAGTAAGGCACATAAAGCATAAATGACATATTTGCAAAAAATTAGAGCTTTTCCATAGATAATCTTACAAAACAAGTCACTAAAATGCCTAAACTAACACATGAAATATATCACTTTTGAGCACTTATCACAGATAAGGAATCCACAACTAAGGAACAAAGTTTATCCCTTAGCTTTAATCACTTGAAGAAAGAATTACACCTGAGGACACAATTCGAACCTCGGCAAAAATCTTTTCATCAACACTTTGTAAATGCTTTTAGGGTATGTTTGTTTTAAAGGAAAGAAAGTGATGAGGAGAGAAAGGTGAGGGAAATAAAGAGTTTCCCTAGTTTAGAACTCTCCAAAAAGGTTAAGGAAAGAAAGAATATATGTGGGACCTTGATGGAAACTTTTCCACCCACATGAAAGCTTGAGAAACACAAGTGTTGTGTTTAAAATGTCCAAAATGCCCCAACTTTTATTTATTTTTTATTCATTTTACTAGTTCTATTTTTATTTTTATTTTTTCAATTCATGCCTAACTTCTTTTTTTAAAAAAATAATTCACTACTTAATTGTTTGTTAGTAGATACAAATGTTTTATGTCATTTTATTTTTTCACTTAACTATAGCCAACTGTTTATTTATACTAACATATTATTTTTGTTTAAGGGTATTTATGTCAATTACCAAATGTAGGTCTTTCTTTCCTCTAACTTTCTATTCCAATTTCTCTTGTACCAAACAACCAAAACAATCATCTCACTTTCTACTCTTTTTCTTTCCTTAGACAATCTTTCCTTTCTCATTCTTTTCTTTCACTTTCTTTTTGCATCCAAACAAAGCTTTAGAGCCATAATGTCTTCTTTGTCTTGGATCTGAACATCATCCCCTCGTCTTAAATTTTGATTATAAAATACCCATATATTTATCTTTGATTATTTAGAAGAGTATAAATATACTCGGTTATAAGAAAATCAAATCATCTTAATTATAATAAGTGTATAGTTGAAAAACAAAAGATATATCTTAAATTTCTGATTTTCTTTTAATTTCATAGATATTTTTTGTTTGAGGTAATTGTATTCGAGATATAGTTGGACACTCATGTATATGTGTGTCTAACTCTTAACTTTAAGAAAATGAGAAAATTTAAATCAATCCATTCAAAGTAGAATTTTCCTATCAAATTACTCATCCAAACGAATAGTCGAATACCCACAAAATCGAGCTCATTGTCATGCCTATTCTCGAACAAGCCTTCATCAAACAGTGAAATGTGTTTTTTGGTGAATCAAATGGTGACATCCAATCATATGTATTTGAAATAAGGTTGCATATCTTAAATCGAAACTACACCGATATTAACATACCGTTCTTGTTCATAAAGTAGATAATATATTCCCCCTTAGAAGGTTTAATTACACGCAACCAGCACGCCAATATATACCTATTATACAATAGCAAATTTTAGAAAGAGACCCCTTATAAAAGGTGATTGGCTATGCACACCTCTTATATATGGTTCAAATTATTCATACGTGTTACATCGATGGTGTACATTTCTTGCAAGTGAATTCATTTTAACTAGGATATCACTATCTTTGTTGAGACTAAAAGTGACAAAACTTATATCTTTTTATATTGGACTGTACTTTAATATGATTTAGTTTAGTGTATCAACATGGCTGAGATCGTCTCAATTTCTCAAAAATAAAATAAAAAAGTTTAATTTATGAAAGACATAAACACAAATATGATATTGATACAATTTCTTTTTCTTAAAATATTTTAAAATTGTGTCACATTAATATTTTATTTGTGTGTCTATCTCTCTTATGAATTGAGTTTATGGAGATGATTTTTACCAGTATCAAAATTGAAAATGGCCTATAAAATAAAACATCTGAAGAAAAAAACGATAACAAGGTTTAGTTCATAAGCTAAAAAAAAGCTTTAATATACATGCACTAATAACGTAAGTTTTTTAATCGTTTAAGTATATCATAATTTTATTTAGTGTCAAGAGTTTAATTTTATAATCTAAAGATACTGAGTTTGAATCTCTGTAAAACGGTTGTAAAATAATCATTAATATCATTTTAATTAATAAAAATTAATCCCTCCTTTCCTCCATTTTTTAAAATTATTTTCTAAAGTACATACAGTGCAAATATGGGTTAGTATTATTATGGTAAAAACAATTAAGGCACAACCATATTTTTCAAACCCAAAAATGCAAACAATGTATCTCGTAGGTTGAAGAAACAAATCACATTAAATTGAAGACTTTCACAACATGAAGTCTCAATTGTTAATTGTACATATCCATTTAATCGTTCAATTTCCAGCAATTGCATGTACTTTACTTTGCCAAACTTGCGGCGACAGCCATATTTCTGGCTCAATTTGTTAGCTAGCTGTGGAAATTAAGATATCTAAAAAGCAGCCAAATGAAAACAATTAATTACATATATCAGTAAGCTTTGAGTTTCCCTTTAGAAAGAAAAAAAAATAAAAAATCGAGAGTTTGTAAGGAGGACCAAAATGCTCTTAGAAAGTAACAATGAACTTACGTTACGACCGAAACATTCGAGTAAAAATTAATTTCATAGTTGATTCAAAGAAAACTTATAAGCATACTATGTGGATGTGTCAAACGCCATGCTTACTATTATTATAGTGGTTTTCTACCCAAAAAAAAATACACTACATGGAAACGTGAGGTAGTTGACGTGGACTTTTTGAACCGTCCGTTTCAGAAGCATCGTTGGATCCAGCGGCAACCAAGGCAAACAAAATGCTATTGTATTTGTCCTTTTACTTGGATGTTTAGAATTAGAGGGTTGGCATCGGTTAATGTTGCACTTAGTAGACTCCACCTAACAAAATACTGCTAATACTAATACAACAAAATGTCGTGGAACTACGTTACGGCACATTCTCGTATTCATGCATATAATAACGGTGGAGTTTAACATGGAAAAGGTGAATCATTTCCCACCATAAGAAAGTTACTTTTAAACCATTGATATATTATTAAATGTATTCAACGGTTCAGATGATAAACTGGTTACTTAATCTTAACATTTTTGTTGATACACTTAAAACAATAAAAAAAGGAAAATAGTATTTTAATTCTGCAGCCAACTCAAACATAACATTTTAATTCCAGTTTTTTTTTTCAAATTTTTTTAATCCCAGTTTTATAAACAGGAAAATTTAACTCTACAAAAGAGTTTGATTTTGTTAATTTTTGGATCTATATATAGTTTGTTTTTTTTGTTTACACTACTAATAAGTGGTAAATATTATTTTTTTTTAAAAAGGTGAATTAGTCTATCGAAACTAGTAAATATTATTTTTTTAAACTACTAATAACTAGTAAATATTTGTTCTTATAAGTATTATAAAAATAATATGGGGATGAATATTTTTCATTGATGTATAAAAAACATAAGACAAATATTTGTCATTGATAATATAATTTATTTTAAAACACGAGACAAGTGTTTGTTAGTAATCTATAAGTTAATTTTATTAATTTTTCATATGTTCTAAATAAAAATGAGAATAATTCTAATATAATATAACAAATTTCTAAAATAATTTATATTTTTACCTTAATACAATGTCATTTTAGAATAATTTATTATCTTAGTAAATAAGGTGTCCTCTTCGTTTCATTTTAACTGTGACTTTAGAATTTTTTTTATGTCTCAAAATAATTATATTTTTAGAATACTGATGCAACATTTTTTTTTCTTCACAATAATATACTATTATTTATTGAATTTGACTTTAATTAACTACTCCACTAATTTTTTTTTGAAGAACTACTCCACTAGTTATAATTAATAAAGATGTTTTAAATTATATTAATTTTATTATTAAAATCAACTTAACTAATATTTTTTAGTAAACAGTCACAATTTTAAAATGACAATTAAAATAAGATGGAGAGAAAATAGCTTTTTAGGATATGTAAAAGTGAAAATTGAAAATGGGGTGGTTTTTGTCCGATAGCTACTAGCTAGCATGATTTGAAAAACAGGATGTGTATTAGTAATGTCGTTCTATTGTATTATATTTTGTTTGGACGATTGAAGAAATTAAAATATGGTTATAAAACTGGCTTAACTGCCACCTGCGAGTCACAATCTAAGTGCGCCATGGTGGAAAAGTTTTCCACTTTTCCATTGTAAACGCCACCTATAATAATAGCTGAATTTCAGCATGTTAAAATCATAGAATATGGGTTTGAGGGCTTGCGTGATTGGTGTACACTATTTTGAATTTTGATAACACATGCTTGATTTTTTTTTTATCTGACCCTATTGCCAAAAAAATGAAACTTTTGACCCCCTTTCACATTTATATACAAAAATGACCCACTTTCAAAGTTTGGTTTTTTTTTGTCCTTTTCCTCGTTATAGCCAATTGAAATGGCAGTAATGAGCTGCTTTTCTGACAAGTGGCGGCATGTGATAGGAGCTGCTTTTCTAGAATTAAAGTTTTGCTAGATAATCTTCTAATTTTAAGATATACTATTTGTTAAAAAAATGACGTGGTAAAATAGTGAACTCTTTATGTCGATAGAACATTCATTCAAAGAAAAATGTCGATGAACATACACTTTAAATTTGTCTTAAAAATTAAGATATGAATATTTTTTAATAGCATCTGTATATACTAATATTTTCCTCCCCTTAGGAATATATACTTATTACTACATGATTTGTTCGTAATATTCTTTGATTCTTTGGGAATCAGAGTTCCATCAGTAAGTAAGGTTGTGGTTGAAACATCCGTATCGCACATTAATGTACTTGTTAATGAGAATTATTAATATTTATAGAAAGAGAAATTAATACTAGAATTGAAACAAGAAAGAGTATTCAATTTGAGTTTAAAGGAAAGGTTAACAAGTGCTTATGGGGAATTTTTTAAGACTTTTAAATGATAAATTTTTATGATAATGATTGTATTTAATGAATTGGAAATTGAAAATTGGCTTTTTTAGTGTATAATTTTTTAAATTAGAATGCTTAAAGAGTTTAACAAAACTCTAAGTTTTAAAAAAAAATAAAAATTCAAGACTTTAAGTATAAATATGTTTTTTGTCTCTATAAATATTTCAGAAAAAGAGTATCATAAAAGTTTTTAGGCCGATAAAATGAAAAAGTTGAAATATTTTTAGAGTAAAAAAATCTATTTAACCCTTAAATTTAATTTGATAAAGAATATGATGATAAAATAAATATTAATACTTTTTTTGTTAAAATATTAAATATTTCATTGGTATAGAAATATTAATATTTTATTGATATTGGAAAACAATTTGTAATATAAATTATTATTGAATATCATTTCGAGTGGATGTCTATTAGTGAGTAAACACTATATTTTTTTGTCCACAGTTTACTTGTGTCCTTCTCTCTTACATCTTAAAAGATTGTACAAAGAATTGTTTATTTATCACTTTTCCTTGTCATTTTAATAAGCATCATTCATTTTTTAGCTCATCCATCACATTATAATGACTTTTCTGAGTCTTTCACACTCGTCCCTTCTAATAAATTTATTATTCAATCATTCCCTTTTTATTATGTTATGTGCCCTAACAATGGCGCCGTCTCCCGTGCGAGATCGGCATGGGTCTCGTATGCATGCGAGATGATTTTGTTGTTATGTTACCTTCAGCTGTAGGTCCAAGCCTTATGTTTTACCTTTTATAGTGGGTAAACTTTATTATTGAAATTAAAGAAATTGTTTTTGTAAATATATGTTACTATCATAATTATAGGCGCAATTTGGATATTTCAGTTTAATTAAAATAGCCATATCAGTTTTTATTTTTAAGAAGTTAAAATGAAATATATTACTAAATAAAAGTGTTCTTCCTAGCACAAGGTATACCAAGGAAGAACAACAAGGTCTAAACAATATTTATATAGGGAAACAAAAACAGGAAAAGAGATGCAAATAGAAAGAAACTATTAGCCTATGCCCAGCATGGTGAACGGACTAAGCCACCAGCCATGTAAATTGAAGGGAAGAGTAACGTACTTCGCCTTCAACCACATATAGGAGATGGACTTAATCCTATCAACCACCTGATAAACGGGGCACTCTTTGCCTTTGAACAGCCTGTTGTTTCTTTCCTTCCAAATTTCCCACACCGTTGCAAACCATATAACCTGTAAAATTGAGCGCCGCCTCTTTCCGAAACCACCACAAAAGCCAAATTGATGAAAATGATCAGGCACATAAAATGGGTTGGTCACTAAGACGTCAATCCAACTATAAATCAAGTGCCAAACAGTACCAAAAATATTACAATGTAAAAATAAATGATAAGAGTTTGTTGTGTGATTAAGGTACTGTTTGACCTGACTTTTTTTCAGCTTCTCTACATTTTTAAGGAGAAGCTAAGCCAAATATAATATCAATGAAGTATCTTTTAAAAAAAGTAATTTTTTTTAAAATGCAAAAAATTGAATGGAATGAGTTTTGACCAAAAGTTGTTAAATGCTACTTCAAAAGTGAATGTATTTGGTCAATTTTTTAACTAGATATATTAACTTTTGTTGACCAAAATTTCTACAATAAGTGAATGTAACTGGTCAACTTTTTTAATCATGTACATTAACTTTTGGCAACCAAAATTTCTCAAATAAATAGGACAGAAGAGAGTAACTATATAGTCATGTCAATTATAATTAATTTTTTATTTAATAAATGTAAAACTATTTTTATTTAGGGTTGAATACGTAAATGATCCCTCTAAATATACCAACATTTGATTTTAGACCGCCTAAAATATTTCTTAGGCTTTTGATCCCGCCTAAATCTTCCTTACATGAAATTAGTCCTTATAGAATATTTAAAAAAAAAAAAGATTTAAATAAAAAATTAATTAAATATGAATTTTTATGTTTTCAGTGCTTAAAAAAATCATATTAAAATCATGTTTTGTTAATAAAATTTACTTTATTTTGGGAAAACCCTATTCATAATTTTCTACACATTTTCGAAAAAATTCATTAAAAAATATCAAGGTTATACATGAGTTGACTAAAAAGTGTGGACTAATGTCATAGATAGCAGGTCATACAAAGATTCTTATATTTAGTAGGTCAGTCTTTGTAAGATTCTCATCTCTAGTAAGTCAGTTTTACAAAGATTCTCACATCACTGAGTAGTCGGTCTTTGTAAGATTCTCATCTCTAGTAAGTCAGTCTTACAAAGATTCTCACATCATTGAATAGTCGGTCTTTGTAAGACTCTCATCTTTAGTACGCCAGTCTTACAAAGATTCTCATATTTAGTAAGTTAGTCTTTGTAAGATTCTCAAGTCATTGAATAGTCATTCTTTGTAAGATTCTCATCTCTCGTAAGTCAGTTTTACAAATATTCTCAAGTATAATCAGTCTTTGTCAGATTCTCATCTTTAGTAACTTAGTCTTACAAAGATTCTCATGCAATGGATGGATATCATTTTGTTTTTTGAATCAATTTTTTGTGTTTTTTATAATAACAACATAACTTTAATATTCTTTCAATCTTATTGCATTCCAGTAATCTAACTACGATACTAAATATACTTTATCGGTCATTTTGATAAAAAAATAAATTGGTTAATAGTCTGGACATATAAATTAACTTTTGCTGACCCATTGTTTTATTACAAAAAGGACAGGAGGAAGTAATTTATAAGGATGTTGAAGTAAATGAAACACATTTTACCTTTAAAATCAACATTTCCAATCATTTCTCTAATACACATGTAATATTAGTCATCCGAAATATTATAGTTTCTAAAAATAATCCCTATTTTGAAATCATTTTACAAAAAATAAATACTTTTAGTCCTCCAAAATAATCTCTATAAAATGCAAACATCATAAATTCATGTATTATTTAAATATTCTTAGTTTAATTCAGGGATAGATTCCAAACAAACAAAAAAAACATAAATCTTATTCTAGAAAAATATTTAGTCTTCCGTGTGTATGTTAGTGTTAGGACCAAATAACACTAAATTTCTTTTATGAGTTTTTATTTTGTAAAAACTTCTATGAAAACCATCCGTTAGATTCATACATTGGTTATATCAAACCAAAAATAAGCATTTTAACTCTAGTGATAAAACCACGATGGTGGTCAAACTCTTCAAATATTCAATTTTATTTATTAAGACAACAGAATGGATGTAAAAAAAATTTAAATCCTTAATGAGGGGGTTATGGTTGAATATGAACATTGCTGGTTGGGATTTTCACTAAAAGAGAATACATGGAACATAATAGGTTGCTGGGAATTTTTTTTCCATTTTTCAACAATGATAAAAACACCTTTTTGAAAATTGAATCCAAAATCAATTGCTTTTATTAAATCAATATATATATATATATATATATATATATATATATGTGTGTGTGTTAAAAATAATGCAACCATAGTGGATCATTTAACCTACTAATCTCAACCATTGAAAATATTCAACTTACATTCAATGGATCACATCCCTTTTGCAACAAAATAAAAAAAAAAATCAAGTCATGCACCGGTAGGAGACCCACGACGGTGATGCACCGTAGCCTCTGCCCCTAACAATCCCCATAAGTTAACATTCCCTTTCCACCATCTCAATCTCAAATTCACATTGAGAAGCAACATAGCATAGCATAAAGACATTTAGGAGAAAGGGTAACGTTTTAGGAGCAAACTGACCTAAACCTTGTAACTCAAATCCTTATGGACCCACAATAACACAAACCCCCTAACACAATAAAAGAAAAAATAATTAAATAAAAAAATAAAAGCAGGCCATGATTTTCCAAAGTGTGAGAGAAAGTGACAAATAGAAACGTTTGAAAAACCAAAATCCACAATAAAAGGGTTAGAAAGAAAGAGAAAAGTGTGAAGAAAGAGTAGAAGAGAATGCAAATTGCATGAGAAGAAGAAGAAAAACCCTTTTATAACTATAACTACTCTTTCTTCATTTCTTCGTATTTCTTCTTCAATGGAAGAAAACTCTGTTGTTTTTCAATGGAGCGTAATCAGATCTCTCTTGTGTATTCTTCAATGGTGGACTTTCAATGTCACCGTTATCATCGTTAACAAGTGGATCTTCCAGGTTTCTTCTAATTCCATTCTTCTTCTTCTTTTTTTACTTTTATAAATGCTATGCATACTTAATTTCATGAAATTCTGTGATTTTCAATATTAATTTTCTAATTTATCGATTCTTTAAGCATTTTTTCGTTTTATGGTGTTAACTTAGCTTTTGTGAGTTAGTTCGCAAATTCATCGTTTTTGTTTTCCAGCGATGTTGAATTTGTGTTTGTATCTGATGTACTCTAGCAATTTGAATGAATGATGTTGTTTCTTTTTTATAGGAAAAAAACACATCATGCCTTTGAGTCACTAGTTGGGTAGAGGGGGAGGGACTTTTGTATTTGTTAATTGCTATTTTTGGTGTTACCTTTAAATTCATAGAATTTTAGTTTTTCTACTATGTATGCTTGGTTATGGGGTGACAATAATTGATTTCAGGTGAATTGGTTATGTAAAATTGATTATGATTAAAAGTTAGTTGAAGGTTAAGCAATTTGTGTTTGGATGCATTTATGTAAAAGTAAGTTGAACCAATTCTAGAATAAAAAGCTACAAACCCTAGCTTTCAAGTAGAATCAATTCTTGAGGCAAAATCAATTAAACTTAAAAGCAACCAAACAAGTTTGAATCAATTCTACACTTCTAAAATCAATTTTGGCCCTTCGAAGTGGAACCAGCATACACAAAATCTTTTGTCCTTGGCTCCATTAATTCTATTTTTTAAGTAGTTTGTAATTTTATATAAAAAAACAATACTAATGTTGTTTTTCTCCCAAAATCATAATCAAGCGTCCTAGCTTGTTCATTGAACTGGAGCTGTTATGGTTCCAAAGCTGTGTTTTGTTGCTGATCTGCATACTCTTATGTTACATGTCCTAGATTTCCATGAAGTCTTGAGTTGTTTAGCTATTCAGTACATGTGAACCCAGTATTGATTTTCTCGGATTTGAAAACTCGGATGTTTGGGTTTAAATCAATCTAGGCGAGTTTTATATTTGATTTAAAAATCCAGCTGATCGATTTTAAATCAATCTTGGGTTGCATCATATGAATCAGAACCATGAAACCAAAATATGCTAAGAAAAAAACTTTATGTAACTGTCAGTGTTGTCAAATATCGTCCATGCGGATTACAGTGGCAGATTTTTGCCTACCGCCATGGCCAATTTGTTAAAGACGGTGTCGCCATATGGCAGATTTTTGGTTTTCCACTATCCGCCATAGATAACACTGGTAACTGTTCTAGACTGCGGTAGAACACAAGTGTGAATTTGATTGTAAAATGAATTAAAAATGGTCTTGATAGGTGGTATGTATTATGAATTTCTGAACAAGTATGGCATCAACCTTTCAGTGCTTATCGAAATGTATCATTTTTCTTATGGAGATTGGCTTTCTCCCAATGTATCTTAAAAAGGTCTGTGTTTTGATCGTCAAAAAAGGTCTGGTGGTTTCTTAGGCTGTACTCTTGGTTCCCAGATATCAGATCTACATCTGGAAGGGGGTTGTTATTATTTTTTTTCAGAGAAAAGAAGGGAATTATATTTAAAGGATTCTTTAATGATGGTACTGCAGTCTATAAACAAAAAATTACGAGGACCTAGATGATTATAATCACAAGACTGTTTAGATCTTCTATGTTTTTGTTCATTTTATGGTGAAGAAAAGGTTTATCAACCTTTATAACTTCCACAATCCACATTGGTATTTAAAATTCCTCAATCCTCACCTTAATCTCCCAATCATCATTGGTCATAGTAAAGACTTCTATGGATTACAGCAAGTATTTTATTTTATTTTGTTTTCTATTTGCAGAAATTGGATTTCAAGTTTCCCCTATCTGTATCATGTGTCCACTTTATCTGCTCAGCCATTGGAGCATATATAGTAATTAAGGTGCTGAAGCTTAAACCACTGATAACTGTTGACCCTGAAGATCGCTGGAAAAGAATCTTTCCGATGTCATTTGTGTTCTGCATTAACATAGTGCTGGGGAATGTGAGTCTACGATACATTCCAGTTTCTTTTATGCAGACAATAAAGTCATTCACACCTGCAACCACAGGTAAGATTCAATAATCGGTTTCTGCCACCAGCTTTATATTCAAACTTTAGAATATTTTCATCTGATCTTGGTGAACTTGCACAGTTGTTTTGCAATGGCTAGTGTGGAGGAAATATTTTGACTGGCGTATTTGGGCTTCTCTTATACCCATTGTTGGGGGGATTCTTCTCACATCTGTAACTGAGATGAGCTTTAATATGTTTGGATTTTGTGCGGCCTTACTTGGCTGTTTGGCTACATCTACAAAAACTATCCTTGCAGAATCTCTTTTGCATGGATACAAATTTGACAGGTATTATCTTTATGCTAGCAATTTCTATTGTTTGTGACTTCCTATTTTTATTTTATTTTTTTCTTTTCTCTAATTTGTCTGGAATTCTGGATTCTCCCCTGTACAGACTATCCACATACCTATTATTTTTGTGTCAGTATTCAGTAATAAAACTAATACCGCATCCTTATAATGGACAACAGGCTTTTAACTCCTGCGTTGATGTTGTTAGTCCATTTTATATCAACTTCCCTCCAATGTAGATTAGGAAGTATTCTACATTGGAGCTAATCACATCTATCGGTGCTGCTAATTTTGATTGCAGCAAGCCAGCAAATGTTATCACAAATCAGTATCTTGCAGGCATAACAATCAAATGTATTTTAAGCTATGATTCAAAATTTACTGAACTTTACCTCTCACAAAAGTGGCTTGGGAATGGGTAGTTTTGTTATGAAGATATTTAATATAGAAGGCCCAATAGAACCCGTGGTTCTAATGAAAATGCAGAAAATGATCCAGTAACGGGTGTGGTCCAATTATTGGGTCAGCAATAAAAAGGCCCATGGTATGGAAGGCTGTCCTTGATTGTGTTAAGTAACTGAGGTGGCAGTTGGGTAGCATTGGAGGGAGATGATTCCACTTGGGAAAGGGGTATTTAAGACAGGTGTATACATGGAGAGAAAAAAGGTAGTTTTTTAGATCAGCTGGGAAGAAAATATTTTATGAGGAGCTTAGGCTCCGTTCTTTCCTTGTCATTGTGAAGGCTCTTTGAGCTTCGTTTTAATTCAATGAACATCTCTTTGAACTGGTGTCGTCTAGGGCAAGGCATTGATAATAATGCCTTACCAGTGTGCCATCAAATTGAAATTGCACCATACTCATTCTTTCATTTATGATTTGTTTCTCCCTTTGCCCCTCCTTCACATGTCTAGATTTTTTGAGAACCTTTGCATCCTCAACATCCTTCCCTTCAATCGCTACCTCCCAACAATGAACACCAATCTTCTCAGTGAATGTTCTATCCTATCTATTCCCCTGCCTCGTAACATCTAATTGGTTACTCTCCATACCGTCAAAGTGGCATCCCACCATCTCGATATCGTGTCGGACATATCCTGTTTAAATTTTTTTACTTTCTTGGCAGTGCCACTGTCTTGTCCCATCTATTCCTCTTTTTTCTGCGCCTTTTATGGAGCAGCCTTGGTGGTGGCCTGGTCCTCATTTGAATGGCCCTCAAGGTGTCCTTCAAAATTATTCAATGTGTTTGAGAGACGATGTGTACAAAAGAGAATGCTCTGCTCGATAAAATATCCCTCCAATCCCCTATTTATTTATTGAAAATAAATTACTACAAGAGTTTTCATCCTATAATCCCCAGAGCAAAGCTCCTTCCGAGGATGAATATTCCTCATCTCAGCCACAGCCGAAAGATACAAAGAATACCAATGAATCCCCACTCGAGTCCTACTCCTATCTCTATTATCCCCCTCTTAACAAACTCGTCACATCAGCACTACCTTCTAACTTCCCCCACTCACATATCTGCAGCATGCCGAAACTCCCAACCTAACTCTAAATTCAAGTCAAGATTCACTCTCCATGGCTAAAAATTAGATGATTTTGAGTTCTGCCTCCCACCCCAGTTTCTTAATGATGTTGGAGGACATTGACAGTAATAACACCACTGCCTTGAATCCTGAGAGGGACAAGAAATGCCGTTTCGACGTCATTTCAAGGGCACCGATTTCCCTACTTCATTTCCGCAGTAGAGCTTGTGGTAGAGTCTGACAAAACTGAGAGGAACATGATAAAAACATGGCGGAGTTAACTCGTTGAATGTCCAACTCTACCTTCAAACTCAATATAAGTAATCTTGTAACAACTGTTTCAGCAAAAGGATTCTCCTTCAAATTGGACCTTGGAGTGGTGAAGGAAGCCAGCTAATGAGCAACCTAATTGTCAATGGCATTGAGATTCTCTTTGTCCTAGTTTGTGAGGATGACTTGCATCCCATGATAAATTGGTATCAGGGGCTTGACCGGTAACTTCAAATAGAGCTGTCATGGCGATGGCAGCGTGTTTAATTTGTAATCTTCGGGGTTTCCAGGTTCAGCGGTGCTTCCAGTGCTAGTGAGGGTGCAATTGCACTAACCATTTCAAAGGTTGGGTGTTGAGGACAGAGTTCTTTATAGAAACAACACCGTCTCTCATCACGCCTAAAGATATTGATGTAGGGAACTCAGAAGATTGGGGACTGGGTTGTAATTAAAAAAAATAATATCTTCTAAAATACTATTTGTTAATTTTATAATGGATATATCCAATAATATTTAATAATGGACCACTGGCGAGGCACCTAGGATGGTAGCTCACCCTCTGAACCAGAGTTCTATTCTGGGTTTCTATCAGTCCTTTGCATAGTGAATGTAAATTTGTAATCATTGATGATCAATGTTTGTATTGCACAGTAATGTTGTAATAGAGAAATGCTTTGTAGTGTAGACAAGACACAATTGCACATGATTCTTAGCTGTAATCATACTGATCAATAAAATAAGCAAATGTTTTTCTAATTAAAACCAGGCTGATTTCATCTTTGCATGTTTGTGTGAAATAATTCCTTTCTATCTTGATGTTGCCGATGGGTATAAACTATCAAACCCATTGAATGGACCAACTTGTGTTAGAAAATGCAGGTGAACTTATTGCAAAATACTTGGTCTTTTTCATGTTTGCATTTGAAATTTGCACCACAGTGACATGCAATAATAGTGTTGCATCGAATCAAATGTACCAGTCTATCATATATTACCACCAATGGTAAAGTGCAACAGTGTAGCATTTTGTATTATGCTTTTTGGATGCTTGTGAGTTGTCCTCTTTTCTTCAAATCGACCCTATCCTATAGGTAGACCTACCTGTGTGTCAAATGATCTTTTAGTTCATTGATGCAAGATTTTCTTTTCCCGAATATTTCTTTCATCTTCTATTCTCGCATCCTAGACTTTTTCTCGATTACTTCTCTTCGCCTTTTATTCCTTGCATTTATCTTAGACATGCCTTACTTTTTCTATTCTATGAACGTGTTGGTTTATATGAATTGCTTTACCAAACTAATATTTCTTTTCATGTTATCTTTAGCATAAACACGGTTTATTACATGGCACCTTATGCGACCATGATCTTGGTGCTCCCTGCCTTGTTACTTGAAGGCAATGGAGTTCTTGAATGGCTTAATACTCATCCATATCCTTGGTCGGCTCTCATCATTATTTTTAGTTCTGGGGTGCTGGCTTTCTGTCTTAACTTCTCCATTTTTTATGTGATCCACTCCACTACTGCTGTAACATTTAACGTTGCTGGGAACCTTAAGGTGAGATATATAAGGCAATGTTTCAAGCCAATAACTATATTTTTCAGTCTTTTAACATTCAAATTCTCCTGGTTAATTGGTTTCAATTCATGGTTTCGTCGTTCAAAATTCTTCAACGTTGCATTTTAGTCACAAAATGCATTGTGGGTTGTGTAAATGGATTATTGAATGTTATTGTTGAGGTAATATAGTGGGTTGGTGATGGTAAAACGAAACTATGATATTTTATCAAGTTATTTTGCAATTTTGAAATTAACCATCATGTTTTTTTTACAGGTTGCAGTTGCTGTCCTTGTTTCTTGGCTGATATTTAGGAACCCAATCTCATATTTAAATGCTGTTGGATGTGCCATCACTCTTGTGGGTTGTACATTCTATGGTTATGTTAGACACTTGCTCTCCCAACAACCACCAGTTCCAGGAACTCCTCGGACCCCTCGGAGTAAGATGGAGTCGCTTCCACTTGTAAATGATAAATTAGAAAATAAGTTCTAATTGGTTTAGTTACATATATGGGGTTTCTTCTGCCATTTGAAAGGCAGTTATAACTATAGGTATATGAAAGTGATTTGGTTAGAATACCCCTAAAAATTTGAATACAGGGTTCTGTCTTGTTTCTTTAACCCTACTTTTTCAATTTTCCTTTTGTCTAGCATAGAATTTTATGGGTTGTAGCCCACGGGCGTTGATTGTTAAGTTATTGTTTTTGTAATTGCAATGAGTTGGACTTAACATACCTAACAGTAATTTGTCTAGTAGTGTTTCTAATGCATGTGATACAATCGTACAAATATAGTTTTGGCATTAAATCGATGCAGGATACTTATTTATTTTCATACGTGTGGTACAATTACCAGTACAATTACTAATATGCTACAATGACTAATATAGTTATAGCATTAAATCAATGCAAGATACTTATTGTATATTTGTAGAACAATTAGCAATCTGCCACAATGATTTTTTTTCCCTCTAGATCTTGCGCCAGAGAATAATCTTACCCATAACACCATAACATGGGTGAAAATATTATTCACTAGCATTGGCAAGTTGGTGATTTTCAAACATGTAGTTGGTCCCAATTACCATAGTGCCTTCAAAGGACAAGGCTTATTACATTAGTAAAAGTACATATATAGTTAGAAACTTAGAATTAGTTACATAGTGAGATAGATTATACTAGATGATGATACAAATATCAAGGTTAATTTATTTCCCCATTTTCCCCTCTTATGAGATCTAAAACTAGTACCAGCAGATAAGTTGCAATCTAAGCCAAAAGCCAGAAGTTCTTCTGCCACCTGGTGCTGATAAGGTAGCCATTATTGCCTTGGCTTCTCTTCCTTACACCTATTGTCAAGCACTCAGCATTGTTGATACAGTACTCCACAAACTCCTCTGTGCTGCTGCAGCTTCTGCTACTTCCACAGAGACTGTAAATAAACAGTAATGTTTAATTACAAACACTGAATTTTTAAAAACTCAAAATACCCAAGTAACAAGAGAAATTTTGGAAGTATGACATTAAAAGGTTGCAAATTTTTTAAAACCAAACAATTGGGGTGGCGGAAACTATTGTCAATTAAAGGATTTGAACTCTGTTTACAAGTTCAAGCTCTATACACTTAGCTGACATATCATGGACTGTTGCAAAATTAATATCAATTTACAATTTTCAACAGAGGATTTGAACTCTGTTTACAAGTTCAAACTCTGTACCACTTAACTGACATATCATGGACTGTTGCAAATTGCTTGTGTTTGGATGGTAGGACTCTTACCAGCTAAAGAAAGAAGATGGCTTCTTTTGGCCAAGTACCAGGATAGAGACCTCCAATTTCTTTACCTGGCTCATCACTGTGGCCAGTTTAGGTCCTTGAATCACAAGTGCTTCCACTTCCACCTATGTCAGACCATAGCAATATCAGTAACCTTTTTCTTTGTATTGAGGATAAGGGGACAAAAAAGTGAGAGATGTTAAAACTTAAAAGAAAAGTTGAAAATAAATCAAGGGACTAGTGCATGCAGCTCAAAGTTCAGACACTATGCCATCTAAAGAATAGAAAAGTAGGAAAATAATTAATGGCAAAAGAAAAATTAGTTGAAACTTGAAAAGAGAAAAGGGGAGTGAGTATCATAATCATAATAATTCTTAATTACTCCAATTAACTATCATTGAACAACATTGAAAATTCACATAATTTTTTGAGTAAAGATCTACAAAGCACTATGAAAATTGAGAAAAGAACAAAATCTAATTGAACTAAAAAACCAAACCAAGTTACCTCTGGCTTGCAATCTTTGCAAAGGGACCCAAGATGATTAACAAGGTAAGTGGAAGAATAAGACTCAGAAGCACTTTGAGGAGAAACAATGTAAAGCAAAGTCAACAAATCACCCTTATTAACAACATGAGTAAGTGCCCAAATCATTGCATGTTTAGAATGTGAAGTACCATCAACCACAACCATAACTCTCTTTCTCACCATCATTCCACAACTCTCTTCATTTCCATACATGTTAATGTTAAACCCTTCCATTTGACTCAAATTTGTCTCACAAGTCACTCCTAAACTATTGTTGTTGTATGTGTTTTTTCCACTCCACCTATTTGATGTTGATTTCCAAGTCTCCTTTGCACTTAATTGCCTCAAAAATGAAGCTGAACTTGGCATTTTCACAACTTCTTGTGCCTTATTTATGCAACCACAAATGTAACTATTATTGCTAGTTGAATAGCTGAAAGAGGGAGTGTTAGGGAGCTAGAGTGTAGCAGAGGTTCAGTTTGGCAGATTATTACTTACTATAGATGGGAAAACAGAACTTCTTAGAGAGAGAGAGAGAGAGAGGACATGTGAGGGGGAAACGTAATAAGTAGGGGTTTTATTTTTTGTGCAGATTAAAGTGTCACGGGAATCTTTGGTCAATTATGTGCATGATGGAAAAAAAACCACTAGATCTTTGTAAAATCTCTTTCCTCTATTTAAGATTCTTTTGTACAATTGTATGTATTATACATGTTTTGTCATTGTAATTGTAATCTTTATTTGTTTTTAGATAGATTTTGGTCATTATAATTTATAATCTGACTCATAAGTATTGATAATAATATTAACAATAAAAAATTAGATTGATAAAGAACAAAAGTTACCCATAACATATGATGAGTTAATTACTTCATGTCACATGATGCACATGATGTAGAGGGGTCCATCAATAAAGACTAATGTCATTAGTTAGATCTGTATTTTATTGTTGCATTGTATTTATGGAGAGAGACTCCACACTTTGATAAGCAAATTTCATACGCATGGATCTAAAATTCAACGTTTGCTTGCATACATTCTCATGATTAATCATGATGATACATTTTTATATCGTTAAATGATGTAAGTTTGATGCATCACCATAACAATATGTTTGGATTTAATCGGTTTTTTTTATAAAAACAATTACTTTTTTTAAGTTTAAATACGAAAAATTAGTTATTAATGTATGTTTCTATACTTATTATGTTACAATATTTTGAGGTGGACATTAAGGCAATGCAGTTCACTTTAACCAAATTATCAATCAATGTCTCAAATAGAGCTAACGTAAGGGAAACATTGATGTATTTAGAATATGGAGGTATAGTACTATTAAGTTGTTTTGAAATTAATTAAATAATTAATTAGTTAGTTAAAAACAAAATCTATTTAAAAAACGTTGATGTGGGTATGCTAGCTTTATATTTTAGGAAATGTGTCATGCTAGCTTTAACTTCATCGTCCTAGTTTTTTGTTGAAGATGGTTATGATTTTTAAGTTTTCACCATTCTAGCAAGCTTCGTTGAGACAGCCTCACCTTCCAAAAATAAAATCAATTTATTGGCTTAGAGATCCGAGCTGATAGACATAAAAATTTCAATAAACATACGATAAAATAACATTTAAATTTTATCTTAAAGATAAAATAAATAAACATTTAAAAGTATAGTTACTGGAAAAAGTTCAATAGTTCTTAGATTTCTCTGTCAGAGATAAAAAAAAATTGTTATAAGGTACCCTGTCAATTAAAAATCCTACTATAAATCGTCATCCTTTGGTGGGTATAAAGCATAAACAATGAATAATACAACAATAATAACATGCGAGCTTAGTTCGTTGATAGAAATATTGCATATTATATGCAGAGGTCAAAGTTTAAGCTCCAAATAATCTACTACTCTATATTTAAAATAAGTGAACTCGGTTATTGAACAACTTACAAAAAAATAACAGCATATGGAAGGACAGCATAGTAATATTTCACTGCACCAATTTTCTAAAATAATAAAAAAGAACGGTTTCTTTACTTCTCATTCACTCGTTTCAGAAGTCAGACACAGAAGTAAAGAATCCGGACCTGCTACTTATTTATGATATATTTGAATATAGTAATATCTGTTAGTTCACTGGTTTATGACAATAAGTAAAAAATAACACTATTCTTAAATCTCCTTAAAAAAAACACTATTCTTAAATCTACTATTTTTATTCTGTCTCGTATTATAAGTTTATTGCGTGTGAATGTCTAAGCACTAATTTTTTTTTACAAAATGTCCAAGCACTATGTATTTAGTCTTATGACCAAAATAATAAATAATTATTAACATTAATTGTTCTTGACTATACTTTTGGGTTGGGGAAGACCCAATACCACACTCATAAACACTGACGGAGTCAGAAATTTTATAGAGTTTGGACAAAACATTTATCGCAAATTCACATGTGACATAATATATATTAGCAAAAAGACAGACATGAGAGTGCCCATTTTTCCGCTCCTTTTATTGCACTAATGTTTAAAAATTATGAACGTAATTTTTTTTTATGAAATTTTAGTTTTGATTAAAAGTAAAAATATAAATGATTTTTTCCTTCAAATTATAATAAATAAACTAATCATGATTAACTATTTCAATGACACCAACCATATAACAAAAAAATATAATCTAAAATCTTAATTTTTTTAATGATATCATTAACAATCTTTATTATAAAAAAATTGTTTAAAGGTATAATTAGGATAATAAAAAAAAGTAAGTATAAATATCTTGAGATAATACTATTCAGAACATTAGTCATTTAACAAAATTTAAAACTAGATTTATATCTTGAGATAATACTTTTTTGGTTTAAAGAGGTCTTTCGTCCCTGTAAATATAGGCCATTTGAATTTTCGTCCCTGGAGTTACTAATCATTCCATTTTGTCATTGCAAATATTAATCATTTGAAAAACGGTCCTAATTACATCTGATTAATAACTTCAGGGACGAAAATTCAAATGACTTATGTTTGCAGGGACGAAACACCTATTTAAGCCGCCCACCTCGCCCAATCATCACTTGCCACATGGGCACCACATCGTTAATGACAACCCACCTCAGCAAAAAACATAATCAGGACAAAAAGTCAAATGATTAAATTTTGCACTGGCAGATTGGAAGAATTAGTAACTTCGGAGACGAAAATTCAAATGACCTATATTTGCACGGATGAAAGACATATTTAAACCTACTTTTTTTAAAAATATGAAGGGAAAGGATTTAACATGTCTTATTTTTTAATACTAATACTAGTAAAAATATGCAAAATCATGTATGCAGATAAAGGAAAAGGGTGTCAGAAAGGAATAGAGACCCCTCGTGAATTGGGTTTTGTATTTTGTTTGATATCGGGTAAGTAAATGGTGACGGGTGAGTGCTGTGATCACAACTCAGAACTTTGTACTTCCAAATAATTGCTCCCGCTTACATCGCTGAACCAACTCGAGCACTCAACTCAATTATACTTGCAGAAGTTTCAATTCAGTATACTTCATCTTTAGTTACCATCTTGGCCTTTCCAATCTGTATTATTGTTGACCACACATAACATGCTCATTAATTCAAATCATTTTCAGACGAATTTTGGCTACACAAATGATATAAGTCTAAGTTTTAGATCCTACACAAATTAGTTTGTAATATTTAATCAATAATTTTATAATGGGTGTTTACAGGTTATATTGGGTCAAATTTGGTCGAACTCAACACCTAGGCCAATCAATTATCGTTGGTTTAGTTCATCATTTAGGTTGACTTGATGATTGTGATTTAGAACGTTAAAGTATACTCATCTTTAAGGTCTTAAATTTGATTCTTATCGATCAAGCTAGATGGACAGGTTTAACTTCTTCAATTTTTTTTATCATTGATTTAAGTTAAATATCCAACTCTTACTTTTAACATTTAAATGGAATCAAACCAACTCAATCATCAATTAGATGGATTGGATTCAGGATCATGCAAAAAAAGAATTAATTTTTAAATTTTAAATAAAAATAACAGTTCAATTAACACATTTGTTGTACTTGAATAAAACATATGATTCCATGCTTAAAAATTCTGCTACAATTAGATTCAAGTATAAAAATAATCCAAAAACAAATATTATCCAAAACAAAATTGAAAGAGTCGAGAGGTCCGTCAATTTGAATTTAATGTTGAAGTGAGTTCAAGTCAAATATATGACTTGAACTCACTTCAACGTTAAATTGGACTTTGAAAAAATAATTGAGTTTTGAAAGAAAATAGGTCAAAAAAATGACCCATAAAAAAGAAAAAGTTTTTAAAAGTCAACTTTGAGTTTACACGAGTTTAACACGTGTTAACTCGGTCAAACTTGTCAAACATTACGATTTCACCAAAAACTGAGTTTACCTTCGAATTAACATGTTTTTGACACCTAAAAAAATAAACTTGAACGAATTTACGTAAACTCGGAGTTAACACTCAATTTATGGAACATCGGTTGAAAAATCACACTCTTAGAGCTGAAGATGGTAGTATCATGTAGTGAATGTTTATTCCTTCAAAAAAAAAATGTAGTGAATGTTTATAAAACTTTTGAATGAAATGAATTTAAGTGTATTCATTCATTTCGTTAAAAGAAAAGGTGTATTAATTTAACTTCTTTTTTTGACTCAGTGTATTAATTTAACTGAGATTTAAAGGTAAAATTAATTTTGATAACGAAATAATCAAACCTAACGAAATTGCTTTTGCCGTAGGAAGATCACTTTTTATTGAAGAGAAATATAGTGGTAAATTTGTTGTCAGGTAGCATTAACATGAATTCCTAAATTGGTGGATCATATTTAAAAATACTGAAATCAGTAGACCATCCTTGCCAAATTCTCCACTCCCTAGTCTCTATGGTATTTAACTCACTAAACACTAAAAAAACCAAACGAGTTGTTAATGCATGGATGTGTGCAGCAGCAATTACGTGCATATATGCGGCTCATGCATTTGAAAGTAGGGGACATCGCCTTCATTTTCCTTCATTGCACTTACACTTTTAATTTGATATTGTTATTTTCTATAAGTTAGACAATACTACCTTGATCCTAAAATCAGGAACTTATCTGTTCATTTCACACAATTGAGAAAGATGTATATATAGATTGATATTTTTACTAAATTATCTTATAGGTCAAATGTATTATAGTATTTTTAAGTTTAACGTTTGTATTGGATTAGTCATTTTAGAGTGCATTTGATATGCTAAAGAAATAAAGAACATGACAGCTCCAATTGTAATGTGTTTCCTTGTAAAATTGTTCAAAGGATATAACAAAGTAGGGGGCAAGAGACATGACAAAAACTAATAAAATTATCATTCACTAAACTGCAACACAACTTTTTGTCTTAAATATAAGTTGTCTAAACTACCAAAATAGTCTTTTGTCCATCTGATCTGTCCGATGAGGATGGATGAGAGGCAACGATGGTGAAATATGCTCTAGTACAATGGCGACGAGTCTTCGTGGTTGAACGAAAGGTGCCTGCAGGCACGTCAGCACTCCAACGCTCAAGTTTGTAAAGGAACTAAGAAAGAGTGTGTAGAAAGTGTTGTGAAAAGTGAATCATACCTTGAAGGTGAAGCAATATCACTCTTATATAGGCGCACGTTGAGAATAACCGCCTCCGGATTTTGTGGCTTATGATTAGGAACAGTTAGAGGACACGTGTAGGGTGATCCTCGCGCGGGAGCACTCTTGGACGCGGTGCGGTGTACTAAAGTTGGCGTGTTCCTTCATGTACGGGGCCTTAAGGCCGTGTAAGTTTAGGCCACGTGTCAGCGTGAGATTGCTCTTATGAGTGGTCCAGAACAGTTGCCCCCAAACCGTTGATGCCTGTATAGCGCAGTGACTTTTAGTTGTAAAGAGAGGCGTCCGTTCGGACGCCTGCAAACGGTGGATCCGAAGTTTTTGCTTATACAAAGTTTATTCCGTCTTGAAGAAGGTAGCGATCACGATGAGTTAGTGGGGGCAGTTGGCATTTAGTGCTTTTGAATTGAAATGTTCCTTACGTGATGGATGTTCAATTTTACTTTCCACTAGATTGCACACCCGTGCGTCGCACGAGTGAATTATATGTAAAACACATTGTTGTTATTAATTGACTTGAATAAACTTTCAGTTATGAATCCAATTCAAAACCAATTACTTATTGGTTCAAAATTATTTTTCTCTAAACAAAACTAATTCTTTACATCGGCCCCCATTTTATTCTCAGAATGAAAGTTCAATTAAAAACGACAACATCATGAACTTCCATACATACAAAAATACCTATATATTCAGCAACCACAATTGGAAAACCAATTGAGGGACCGTTTGTTACAACTGCTATTAAAAAGTGTTTTTAATGTATTTCATCATTTTGTTATAATTATTTTAAAAGATAATTTTTAAAGAAAACTTCAAATAAAACATTGGATTAAACAGTTTTACAATATTATTTAAGAGTTAATAATTATTTTGCTACAATTTTTTTAATAATATTTAAAACAAATGTTTAAATGAAAAGATATTTGCGTAGTTTCTTATAAAAAATCCTTTTTAAGAAATCTCTATTTGAAAAATATGTAATTTTTTTTTGAAGAGGTTAAAATGAAATATATTAACACATGAAATCGCTATTCCCGGCACAGGGTGTACCGAGGAAGCAAAGTCTGTACAATTAATTACAAAGGAAACCGAAACAATAAAATGAAAGCAACTTAAAAGAAGCTATTAGCCTATGCCCAGAATGGTGAATGGACTAAGCCACCAGCCATGATAATTGAAGGGAAGAGTAATGTACTTCTCCTTCAACCACATATAGGAGATGGCCTTTATCCTATCAACCACTTGAAGAACAGGGCTTTCGGAGCCATTAAACAACCTGTCGGTTCGTTCCTTCCAGATTTTCCAAACTGTTGCATACCAAATAACCTGTAACAACGAACGCCGCTTGTTCCCAATTCCACCGCTGTAGCTAAACTGGTTAAAATGATCAGGCACTGAAAAGGGGTTGGTCACTGGGACACCAATCCACCTGTAGATCGAATGCCAAACTGAACCCAAGATATTACAATGTAAGAATAAATGAGAAGACGATTCGACTAGGTCGCACCCTGCCACACACGTCTGAGAAGCATGATTAATAACACCTCGCCGGAGAAGATTGTCCTTTGTAGGCAACCTATCCCGAAATAACCGCCAAGCGAACAACACCACCTTGAGGGGCACATCCTTATGCCAAATCGAAGCAGCATCAACAGAAAGCTCCACCTGCGGTTGTATAGTAAGAAAACGATAGAGACTATGAACTGTGAATATCTATGTTGCTACATGTCAAAATTAATATTTTAATTTATAACAAATGAGATCTAAGTAGATTTTCTATTTTTTTAATAAATTCACATAAAAAACTTTATTTAAAATATATATTTTAATCTATAATAAAAGGACCTTAATTACAATATCAATTTGTTATGATTCAATATAGCATTTGAGGAAATACACTTGGCCTTATAATTATTGGTTGAGATAAATGAACACATGTCTAGTGATCCTAAAATAAAGGAACTTTGGATGTGTATAAATAGTGAAAGGAGGATCAACGGTGGGTATGAAGAAAAATGATGAAAGTCTCTCCTCTCTCCCTCTGATACTCTCTGGTAGAGTAATGTCTTCTATCTTTCCTTTTCTTCTTTTATGTACTAAGAATACCAGCTTTTACTGGGATCTAATCTATCACTTTTATATTTGATTGAATAGTTAATTTCCAATTATCCATTTTATTACACTATCAATCAATTGTGCAACTCATTACACAATTATCTGCAGTTTGTGGTGTAATTGGTGAACCGTATCCAGAGTTTGAGTAGACCAACGAAAAACAGTTTAGAAATTGATACTTCCATATCGCCAAGTACCCCGATAATTCCATGAATTTCAATGTTAACATCATTATTAAAACAATGCATGTGTTGCACAAACCCACCACAATTTGTACCATCATATATTTCCATTTACTTAGTTATGTCAGCTTCACTCAACACATACATGTATCTACTTGCCCTGGATTTGCTCCATTGTCCTTTTTTATTTTATTTGAGAGATGCTCCATTGTACTTGATGGACTATAACAATGAAGTTTCGGATAAATAAAAAGTAACTAATTTATCAACCTAATAGAAAAAAAAACCTCTTCAAAACAAATAAATAAAAAACATAGAAAAGTTTGCTTTGAAAATTAAATTACTTACGTTTACTATAAATTTAAAAAATTATCTAAATAAAGTTTAAAAAATAAATTATGGTTAACGTTAATCATAAATTCACTTTTTATGCAACAAAAATAATGTCCAAGACTCTAATAGAGCAAGAGGAAAATTGTTGCCAAATCGAAGTAAGATGATGACAAATTAAATGTTGAAGTAACAAAGTAATCATTTTCCCTCTAGAGTTTTGACTTAAGTGTTCATGTGTATCCCACCAGCAGTTCATCCACCATAACATTATAAGTAAAATATACATACTGCAAGTACACCTACTACGGATCAATGGGGGAGACCTAAGAAAAATTAATGTATTTACCATTAGCATAATTTTTTTTGGACATATTAGACTGATTCTAAGCAAAGGTTTTCCAACCATCTGTGCCTCATTTGGATGCTTTGTTAACACTATAAAGAATAGAAAATAAAAATTTACATAGCGGTAAGAAAGATCATGAGATCCAAAAAAATTACAATTATGAATTCAATGAAAAAACAATTGTTATGAATTCAATTAAAAAAACAACAACAATCAAATAAACAAAAAACCACTAAACAACATAACATGTAAGTTCCATAAACAAAAAACCGTTTCCAAACAATGAAAAATGAAAATCTGAGTATTCAATCTTCAGAAAATTAAACTAATAGAGAAAAAAAAACATGAAAATAGGAACTGAATGTTTACCGGCTTAGAATAGTTCAAATTTATCATTTAATAGTTAAAGAAGGAATGAGTGGCTTATCATGTTCTAATATGCTCAATGAGGACTTGCCAAACATGTCAGAATGTATATATCGTAATTTGTAGATAACAGATTGCTCCATCCATATGCAGATCTCTCCATGCAAACTGCAAGCATTATTAAACGTTCTTTCAAAAAAAATAATGGATGTGAGCACTGAGCAAATACTGCAACAGTTGAGAAAGGTTTATGAAATTAGTCTACGTAAAATCTCATTTCTCAATTCAAGGAACACATGATAGGCATTAAAGGATATTTGCTTTGTGAAAAGAGGAGTTATTGGAACACAGAAGCTTGAAGCCTATTGTGGGCAGAACCTCTTAAGTATTAGTAATACTTTCATGCATTGGGAGTATGCATTTTCAATACTTATTTTTAGGGGAAATGAATTCTCAATTAATGAATGGCACAATTTTCATGTATTTATGTTTAGTGGCTCGGTACATGAATAAGGCATTGGAATGTTGGGAAGAGGTAAGAATAAGGCTTTGTGAATTTGAGATTTGAGTGATGATTAGGATAAACACTTAGTAGAATTAAATGCTTGTAAAGTGAAGGGAAAAATTAGGGTAAACAATAGCTTCAGGGGATAAGTTTTAGTAAGAAAGATGTGTCTGCTTCGTGATTTGCATGCGCACTGGGTATTATACTTTACGCGTTCGCCACTTAAGTATCCTTCGTGGCTCGAGGCCATCTCCTAGTCGTTGGATTGAAACCTTTAGTGCCTGTTTGGTGCGCTGGATAAGGAGACATGATATGATTAGAATATCCTATCCTGTCTCAATCCGTTGTTTGGTGCGTCCATAGGAAATGATAAGTTTAACCTATTTTTAATCATATCCTACCTCTCCTTTGTTATTTTAATCCTTTATTTTTGGTGGGTTACAAACCTGATAGGATTAGAAACGCTTTCACGCTTCAGCCGTCACGCTTCACGTTTTCACCGTTTCACGTTTCAGCTCTCCCTCTCTCCCGCGATCCCCTCTCTCTCACTCTCAGGTCAGTCCTCCCTCTCTCTCTCTCTCACACACACACACACACACAAAACCTTTAGGTAGGGTTTTCCCATGAATCACTTTCTTCTTCTGATTGTTTGTATTCTTGTGAAAATTTGTAATTATTGATAATAAAAAAAAATTGAATTTGTTAATTGGAAGGAAAATTGAATTTGTAATTATTGATAAAGGAAAATTGAATTTGGTTATGCTATTATCATGTTTAATTGAATTTGTTAATTGAATTTGGTTCTTCTTCAAGTAGGGTTTTCCCATGAATCTGTTTACATGTTTCATTTTTTTCCTTCAGTTTTGGTGCTTTTTTTTTCCCACTCGGGACTGTAAACAATAGCATATTATCATTTTGAATATTTGTTTGATTTCTACAAAGAAAAGTTTGTGTGTTTGTTTGTTTTAATATTGTCTGAATGGTTATTTGAGT
>Ga0228710_1002639_pt1 | contig 28373 bp, 23 predicted proteins | sample MedpolnodulmetaG_FD_177995 | JGI IMG/M metagenome (GOLD analysis project Ga0228710, IMG submission 177995) | Root nodule microbial communities from Medicago polymorpha collected in Santa Monica, California, United States - pink nodules | ecosystem: Host-associated > Plants > Roots > Nodule... | reverse complement strand
TCCTCTCCACCATCAATTTGCTCATATTTGTTCTCTCTCTTGTCGCTGCTGGCGACATCCTCTTCTCCCTCACGCTGTGAGGACCAGATCGCAGTTAAAGTTGAAATTTTTGTGAGTAAAGTTTTTGGTAAAGGTGAAATATGCCCCTGCACTTTATTGGAAATTACTAAAATGTCCTTGTGGCATCTATGTGGCATGTTCCGTTTGTCTGGTCAGTGACAATAGACGACAAGGACCAATTTTGTTAACGGTGGAAAAATGTAGGGATTTTAAAAACATTTATTGAAATGTAAGGACTATTCTTCAAAGTCACGCAAAATATAAGGACTAAAAATATATTTAACCCTTAAAAAAATGATGCTCACTAGCTGACATGTCAGCTTTTCGTTAGTTATTTGACAACAGGGACTATTTGTGTTAATAGAGGAAAAATGTAGGGATTTTAAAAACATTTATTGAAATGTAAGGACTATTTATCAAAGGAGGGCAAAATGTAGGGACCAAAAACATATTTAACCCTTAATGTTTTGATATGAATGTTGTTTGTATTAATACTTTGAAGTAGATTTTGTTAAGTTTAAAAAGAGCAAAGTTAACTTGGTTTAAGATGATGCTGATATGAAGGACATTAAAAAAGGAAGAAGACATTTTTGCAAAGAAAAAATAAGAGTTGGTTTTGTTACCTTAACCATGAGTCTACTTCATCAATAAAAAGGAAAACATTTCCTGCAAAAATAGAAAATGAAGATTAAAAAATGGAGTAGATGATGAAACATAGAAAAGAAAAAGTGAGAGAAAAAAGAAGAAAAATGAAAGAAAAGAATTGTAAGAGTAATGAATCTTATATAGAATATTGTATTGAAATTTGAAATTCAAATTTAAGAGTTTGCCCCCCAAATTTGAAATTGGTAAAAATTTAGATTGAATTGACAATTGAGTCAAATTTGGGAATCCGTGAAGCAAAATAAATTTTATTTAGTTGGTATCTAATGGGTATGTTAGTTTCATGAGCAAATAAACAAAACTTTTAGCTTTTTGTAGTTACATGACATCACATTAGTTAAATGATGTCATTTAGTTAAATAAAGTAATTTTTAGACTTCATTTACCCTTAATTCGGTGAGATGGCAGACAATAAGGATAGGGCATAAGTAGATTTTCCACAACATATGATTTTCTTATATTAATAAGAGGGATTTCAACAATTTTACTACACTTATAAAATAGACTTCTAATGAAATACAAGCATCACTTGAGATAATTTGCCTTCATTGGACTCTCTAACCAGTAATTAGATACAAGCAGTGAACTTTCAACTCTCCTAGCTTTACTTCTAGTAATCACACTTATACAAAGTACATCAATTAATCATGATCTCATCGTTTAAAACCAATTTTATTAATGTCATGTCGACCAACAGACCGATTTGGTTCATCTCTTTAAACAACTAAAATGTTATGTCATTATAGCCTAAACTACTTCTTTAAACAAAATCTCAAACCTAGATGATATGAAAAATAATGACTCTCTTTGTAGAAAGCAAGCACTCCTCTATATTTTTAACAAAATCATCAAATTAGTCCATGTCTTTGTAAGTCACTATCAAATTAGTCCCGACTCTATTAATATTTCAACCTAATTCATGTCTTTGTCAAAAGTTTTGCAATTAGGTCCCTCGTTCCGTGACAATACCATGAAGACAAAGAACTAATTGAAAAACTTTTGATAAAGACAGAGACTAGTTTAAAATATTAATAAAGTCATGGACTAATTTGAGAATGACCTACAAATATAGAGACCAATTTAATGGTTTACTCATTTTTAACATTGTGTTAGGTACCTAAAACTAGTTCTAGATCGTGACACTTTTTGGGTTTCAAATTTCAAACCAGCCACCATAATCCATCTTATCATATATTTCACAAAATGGATTTAAGAACCAACAGTATACAAGAAGAAAGACTAGACAGATCGAATTCATGAAAAGCATTGCAAAATACGTTTGCTCGATCGATTTGGCATCACAATAATTGGTTGTATCTAAATCTGGCACATGGAACATAACTTGAACTAGCTACTTCGAGTGTGTATGCATTTTCAGCACAGTGCTATGTGTCCACTCACACTACCTTTTATCCATATTGCCTTGAAGTAACTCCTAAGACACACTCAATGAATTACCAAAAGTGGAAAAAAATTACACAACAATTCGTGTTCTTTTCGCAAAGACAACAAACAAAGCTACCACCAAAACCAAGTGCATGTTACACATTCTCTTATATATATATATATATATCTAAGTGTACTTTGTCTTTTCAAAGGAAACCAAGAAAGCTTCCTGAGATGGATAAGCTTTCATCAACAACTAGATTTGAAAGTGTGCATTATGGTATTGTAAACCAAATGAATTTCATTTGGCAACAAGCTAGAGTACCCCTTATAGTTCCAGTGTTGAAATTGTTAGTTGTTTTGTGTTTGACTATGTCAGTTATGCTTTTTGTGGAGAGAGTTTATATGGGTATAGTCATTGTCTTTCTTAAGTTGTTTGGTCATAAACCAGAGAAACATTACAAATGGGAGGCATTTAAGGATGATGATATTGAGCTTGGAAACTGTGCTTTCCCTATGGTTTTGGTGCAAATCCCAATGTATAATGAAAAAGAGGTATATATCACTGTGAAGTATATTAAAACTAAGGTGTTCCTTGAATTTTTGTTTTTGTATTTAGTCATGTACCTAGCTATACTATTTTTTGCTTTAATTTGAACAATGTTGCTATATTTTAGTTCTGCAAAATTTAATCATATTAAAATTGGTCTTTGTAATATGTAGAATATTTGATTTAATAGGTTATTACACGAATAAATTTTAACATGAACAAATTTTGCCATGACTAAAACGAAACATCATCGAGAACCAAAAGCAAAAAATGGTATATTTGCTACGATTAAAAAGAAAATTATTTTACAAAGACTAAAAGTAAAAAGTGATAGAGTATCTCCATGAACTAATTTTTTTATCAATAGTTAAAAAGTTTTTGGCCACTGTTCCATTGCTTGCAGGTGTATCAATTATCAATAGGAGCTGCATGTGGGTTATCATGGCCATCTAATAGAATTATTATTCAAGTTCTTGATGACTCAACAGATCCAATCATTAAGGTTTTCAAATAACCATCCATGTTGATAAAAGTTAACTGCATGACTAAAAAAAATGCTACTAATCAAATGTTTTTGTTTATTTTAACACATCAGAATATGGTGGAGATAGAATGTGAGAGATGGAGAAGGAAAGGCATAAACATAAAGTATGAGATAAGGGAAAATAGAAATGGTTACAAAGCTGGTGCTCTTAAAGAAGGAATGAAGCATAGCTATGTCAAACTTTGTGACTATGTTGCCATCTTTGATGCTGATTTTCAACCTGAGTCTAACTTCCTTTACCGCACCATTCCATTTCTTGATCAAAATCCACAAGTTGGACTAGTTCAAGCTCGATGGCAATTCGGTAATTTTTTAGACCTTCATGAAACTCTTAATTATTATTATTAATTGAGATTAATGTTATGCATCGACCGTGTAACATTTTTTACACATGACTCAATCAGATATGGTGAGATTTGATGAGATCTATGGGTAAGAAAAGTTACACTATCATTAGATTAGATGGATGCAAATTAACTCCTTCTTAATGCTTGCAGTTAATGCTGATGAATGTTTAATGACAAGAATGCAAGAGATGTCATTGGACTATCATTTCCTTGTGGAACAGGAAGTTGGTTCCATAACTCATGCTTTCTTTGGTTTCAATGGTAAATATCATTAAATTCCCTAATACAGCTTTGAATAACTAGTAAAATGTATTAGAACAATCAGCCATGTGATATTAGATGTTGATGATGATATGGTTCATGCAGGTACAGCTGGTGTTTGGAGAATTTCAGCACTAAATGAAGCTGGTGGATGGAAGGACCGCACAACAGTGGAAGATATGGACTTAGCAGTACGAGCTAGTCTCAAAGGGTGGAAATTTGTGTACCTTAGTGACCTCAAGGTATTTTCAATCATAATGCCTTTAACATTCTTTTTAACCATGAACCTAACTAGATAATGTGGATAGTTAATATAGTTGATACCCAACTAAATCATATAGGTCGTAGCAACCAATTATTAAGATTGGATCTAGCGGAAGGGTTAGTCTTTCATAATGTGAATCAAGGTTGAAATCGTGGTTGAGAGATGCGTCTGCATTTACTGTCCGACATATCTCGAACATGATTAACATTAATAGAGGGAGTATGGGGAAACCTTAAAAAAAATCATGGAGATCATAGATTTTTCTTATTTTAATCATTTCCTAAGTAATTTCATATGTGAATGTTTGGTATCACGATGAGTATGTCAAAATCACGATGAACCACGATGATTTTGCTGAAGCTACAAAATGTAACTTTTAGAAAATTATCATGGGTCGCCGTGATTCTGACAAATCTACCTTGATACCAAAACAAACTATTTTTTTTTTTATGAAAAATACAAAATTATCAAGTAAAGTAGCATTATAAAAATTAACAGAAATAATTATCAAAACAATAAACACCATTTACTAAATAAAATAACTAGTTAGGCCTATAATTAAAGGATGGATTTTTTATTTATTTTACTTACAATATGATCTATTATTTAAATAAATTTAGGTAAAAAGTGAATTGCCAAGTACATTCAAAGCCTACCGTTATCAGCAACACAGGTGGTCATGTGGCCCTGCTAATCTCTTCAGGAAAATGGCAATGGAAATCATAAGAAACAAGGTATCAAAACCCTTGCAATTTTCTCTATTTATTTTAACTACTCAAACCATAATTATTGTACATTTTCTCTTGGTAACACTTTTTTTTACCATATATATGATGCAGAAAGTGAGCATGTGGAAGAAGTTTTATGTGATATATAGTTTTTTCTTTGTCCGAAAGATCATAGCCCATGTGGTCACATTTACATTCTACTGTGTCATTTTGCCTGCAACTGTTTTAGTTCCAGAGGTAGAAGTTCCCAAGTGGGGTGCTGTCTATATACCTTGTATTATTACACTCCTTAATGCTGTTGGAACTCCAAGGTAAGAATTTTGATAATGTTGCCAAAATTTTGTAAACCAGTTTTCCCTATAATCAAGTTCATAATTTTCATGTACTTTTTTTGTAGGTCATTCCACTTGGTAATATTGTGGATACTTTTTGAAAATGTTATGTCAATGCATAGGACCAAGGCAACACTTATAGGTTTGTTTGAGGCTGGTAGGGTAAATGAATGGGTAGTTACTGAGAAATTGGGTGATGCTCTTAAAATAAAATCAGGAGGTAAAGCAGCTAGAAAGCCTCGTATGACGATCGATGGAAGGTAAAGTTTATTACCCTTTCAAGGAGGATAGTATGTTGCTGGATTCGAGTATTCACTTTTCTTTCTACTTGTTTGTTGATTGATGTTAAACAGGATTCATTTGTTAGAACTTGGTGTGGGAGCCTACCTCTTTTTGTGTGGATGCTATGATCTTGCCTTTGGGAAGAATCAGTGCTATATATATCTTTTCCTGCAATCTATTGCCTTCTTTGTTGTGGGGGTTGGCTATGTTGGTATCTATGTTCCCAGATCTTAAAGGAACTCACTCTTGCATGTCACTGTTGTGTTGTAAACTCTGGGATATCATCGAGTTCCGGTTCCTATTGATAAAAAAAGAATTTGACGTCCCAATCACTATACAAAATAACTAAGATTGATTAGTTTCTTATATTGCAGCTGGCATTGTTTTAGTTCTATAAATTATTTTGTAATACTTGAATTGTTTTTTTGTCAATGAAATAGACAAGAAATATAAGAGAAACGTGGAAAGTTTATTTTATTTTTTTACAATCTTATGATTCATATAACAACGAAATATAAGAAGATTCATATTCATATAAGCCTCTACGATTTAGCCACCAAAGTAAATGACCATCAAGATAGATGTAGCATAAACAATCTTCTGATTCCAAGCCTTCGAAGTTCGAACCTGGTGTTCAAAGATCACAAACACATTGCTATGGAAGATATTACTATATCTTTGCTAAGAGGCAATACCTATCCTATGTTTCTAGTCCAAAATGGTAGTAAATCAACATTAAATGAATATAAATATTTATGTAAGTCCATAGGGTAGCTGAATTGAATTGAGGCCCCTAGGCCCTAGCTACTCAACCAGAAATGTTGTTGTGACACCAACCTCACTAGTGGAGCCAACATTCACAAGGAACATTCAAGAAAAATAAAACTAACCTGTATATTTTGCTGTTTCCCCTTATATGAAATTTCCTTTGCAATTTACATTCTTTCACTAATATACAGGACTACTAAGCGAATTGGACATACCTCTCAAAATAAATAAATAAAAAATCGACATAATTTTTTTTCATTTGGATATTAAAATTGTAGTAAGCACATACTCAAATAAACACACGTAGAAAATGACAATATGGTGATTCAAGTTCTAACCAGTGTTCCACATAAAAAAAATATCCTCATAGCCAATAATACACTAGATTTAATTATCAAGCGAAATCATAAAATCAAAAGGAGATGCTATATGTTACGACAAAACACCGTGCGAATGGATCACGAAAAGAAAATAAACATTGAAAATCTCCCACTAACCATATATGAGGCGGTTACCAATGAAAATAAAAGTGTTAGTTTTAAAGTGTGTTATGCACTCGTGAATTAATCTTCGCTATAAAAAGCATTTTCTTAAATTAAATCCAAACTATCTTTTTTATTAGTCCATCTTTAATCATGAACAAATTTTCCATAACAACAAACTATGGACGCAAGTCTCAAACACACTTATATAAAAGTAAAATATTAAACAACTTTTTCAATCATTTTTATAATAATTAAAATTTAAAAGATTAAAATGTAAAGTCAATGAATGCACCTAAATCTTTAAAAAAAAATGTCTAACTAATTTATATTTGGTCTTGTAACCAGGTAAGAATAACCTCTTTTTTCATATAAAATAAAATCAACAACGATAAAGACATTACTCTCATCAGTCACAAGTCAACATGTGAACAACATTACATTCTAATGTCTAAAATATAATTGCATACAAATTAAATTGCAGATCCACTCATACATATTAAAAAATAATAATATAATGTTTTGTAAAAAAAGGAAAAATACAACATATATTGTTGCATAGTAAACTTGTGTGAATGAAGTAAATAAAGTCGTGGGAAGAAACTTGATTGATAATAATCCTCTGTTTTCCTCTTCCTCTACAATTCAATGTCGAACTAATTATAAACCCCAACCACCGTTCACCGTCACCAACCACCATGAGAGTCCCATCCTCTCCGGCAGCGGGAACACCCCACGCTGACGACCACCGCATTTCCACTTCCGGCTACCGCGATGCCGAGTCTCTCTTCCGCACCAAACCCATCGCCGAGATCCGAAACACCGAATCCTCAACCCGTAAACAGATCGACGACAAAAAAGAAGAGCTCCGTCAACTCGTCGGTAACCGTTACCGTGACCTCATCGACTCCGCCGACTCCATCGTCAACATGAAATCCTCATGCACCGCAATCTCCGCTAACATCACCGCCGTTCACGATCGCATTCGTTCTCTTTCCCAATCCGAATCTCAATCCCGAACCAAACTCCATTCACAATCCCGAGCCTGGACTTACGGCATCGCGTGCCGTGTCAAGTATCTTGTTGATACGCCGGAGAATATTTGGGGATGTCTTGATGAAGGTATGTTTCTAGAAGCTGCCTCGCGTTATTCTCGTGCTAAGCACGTGCATCACCGTCTGTTTTTGGATTCTGATGAGGGTAAGGTTAAGATCTTGGCGAGTTTTCCTCTTCTTCAGCATCAATGGCAGATTGTCGAGAGTTTTAGAGCTCAGATCTCGCAGCGTAGTCGGGATCGTTTGCTTGATCGTGGACTTCGTATTGATGCTTATGCTGATGCTCTTGCTGCTGTAGCTGTTATCGATGAATTTCAGCCGGAGAAGGTAATGTTGTTTGTTTATCAGTCTGGATTGGGAATTTGCTTTCATTATGTGGATTTATGTGATTTGAGCAACGTTGTTAAGTTAAATAGTAGCTATAGCAGCGCTGTAGGGTAGCAGAATTTAGTACGAAGTGTTGTCAAATGGTGGTATATCGTCCCCATTGTTACAGTCTAGTGGTCTGGCTGTGGGACATTTTATGTGGAATCCGGATCTCCACACTTCCCTGTCCCCATCTGTGTTTATTTAAGTATGTGTTGGCCACTGAGCCAGCAGCAAAAGACGGAATTTGAGCAAACAACTGTTTTTGCAATCACAATTGACAACACTGGATTTGAGATGTGGTTAGTTAGTTGATTAGTTAGGTGTATAGATTTTAGTTTGATGAGTGTACTTTGATTTGTTCATGAAAAACAGGTCGATGTGAGTTGTTTTGGGTTTGGATTGAGAATTTTGGTTGGAGATGGTGTGTCATTTGCAAGTTTTTATAGTTTTTAGATTTGTGTGATTTTCGATGTGGGCAGTTGGTTAATTCTTCTTCGATTGGTGGGTATAAACTGATTAATTGATGAAAAACAGGTGTTGGACTTGTTTCTGGAATCGAGGAAGTCGTGGATATCGCAAGTTTTGGGTAATGCTGGTGCCGGTGACGATTCTTCTTTTGTGGTTTCTGTCTTGTGTGATGTGTTAGGAATCATTCAGGTCACTCTGGGTCAGGTGGGTGAGTCATTTTTACAAGTATTGAATGATATGCCCCTTTTCTACAAAGTCATTCTTGGATCTCCTCCAGCTTCACAATTGTTTGGCGGGATTCCCAATCCTGAAGAGGAAGTTAAGCTTTGGAAGTCTTTTAGAGATAAGCTGGAATCGGTTATGGTAATGCTTGACAAACGTTACATTGCTGATACTTGTTTTGCTTGGTTGAAGGAATGTGTAAATAAGATAAGTGGAAGAAATTTAATTGATGCCATTGGCAGTGGCCAGGAGCTTGCTTCCGCGGAGAAATCAATAAGGGAGACAATGGAAAGTAAACAAGTTCTACAGGGGAGTCTAGAATGGCTGAAGAGTGTTTTCGGATCTGAGATTGAGTTGCCTTGGAGTAGGATTCGGGAACTCGTTTTGGAAGATGATTCTGATCTTTGGGATGAGATATTTGAGGGTGCTTTTCTTGGTAGGATGAAAGCAATCATTGACTTGAGATTTAGGGAGTTAACCAGCACGGTTGATGTGGTGAACACAATTTCTGCAGTAGTTGGCTCTTTCACCAAACAGAATGATGTTCAGATGTACTTGACCAGACCTTATACAGCAGGCGGTGTTTGGTTTCTAGAATCCAATGCCAAAAAAACTGGAGTTGCTTCTGGGTTCAAAGTCCACCCTGAAGAAAGTGAATTTCAGTCTTGTCTTAATGCCTATTTTGGTCCTGAAGTAAGTCGAATCAGGGATGCAGTTGACGTTTCTTGTCAGAGCATCCTTGAGGATCTGTTAAGTTTCTTAGAATCTCCGAAGGCCTCCCAAAGACTGAGGGATCTAGCACCATATCTGCAAAGTAAATGTTATGAAAGTCTGTCTTCTATATTGATTGCATTGCAAAAAGAACTTGATAGTTTATATGTCTCGATGGAAAGTGGTGACAAAGAGGTACCAACAGCTGTTGCTGTTGAAAAATCTCTTTTCATTGGAAGGTTATTGTTTGCATTCCAAAACCATTCTAAACATATACCCTTGATACTTGGTTCTCCCAGATTTTGGGCCAGTGGGAATGCATCTACAGTTGGGAAATTACCATCTCTAGTGAAACATTCTCGTTTTGGATCTGATTCTGCTATCTGTGATAGTCCAGGAAGACAAACAAACCTTAACTCTAAAAGGCAAAATTCTTCTGCCACAGCAGCCTTGTTTGGAGCAAGAGAAGATGCAAGCCATGAATTGGAAGAATTGAATAAGACTATAGGTGATCTATGTATTAGAGCCTACAACTTATGGATACTATGGATGTCAGATGAGCTTGCTGCTATTGTCTCTCAGGATCTTAAACAAGATGATGCCTTAACTTTGAGCACGCCTGGGAGGGTAAGTGACATTTTCTCGTCTTCCCCCTGTTGTTTATTCATTTTCCGTGAATTTTGATGGTTTAAGATTGTTTCTTTCTTATGGTTATATCTTATTTAATAAAATAGAAATTCCTAAGGCGAGAAGAAAAAACAATGGAAAAAGCATGAACAAGTGGGAAATTGACTTATAAAGATTAATATAAAAACATAAAACAGTAGTCGGAAAGGCCTTTTAAAAGATATTCTGATCAAACAAAACTTGTCCGTTATTCCCATTTGACCAATTATATCACACAGGATACCATATAATCATATTCTGATCTGATAAAAACTCTACTGAAACATACATGTGAACAACTAAGAAAACATGATTTATACTATGTGAAGCTTGGAGCTGATATTATGGAGGAAGCAGTGAAGTACTATACCATAATTCATAAATAAATATTACTATTTCGTTAATTAAATTTTCCTAATGTCTTGCCAATGAAATCATCTGTTAGCAGACTGATCCATTTCAACATTCATTTTCTCAGCCTTCATGAAAACTGATCAAACCTAATTTCTTTTACCGTCACCATCTTTGAGAATTGTGACAAGGAATTGAGCAAACCTCATATCCAATTATTTCAGAGCTCTATTGTAAATATTGTTTTGAATCAGTTGAGAATAATTGAATTTTTTATATGGCTTTGTCTTTGATCAATTTCCTTTAAGATCCATATTCTTGAAAACAAAGTTTATTGTTTTCCGCTATCATTACGTCAATAGTAGTATTGTACTAGAAATATGCTAACGAGCATGTGATGATAAGGTTTTTTCACCTTAACTTCAATGAATCAGTGGCATTCAGCTTGACTAATTTCCGTCCTTTAAAACTTCCATTGCTCTCAAACCATGCAGTGATACATGCACACAAGTGGAGAACCTTCCTTAAGTTAAGTGGTGTTACTTGGTAGAAAGAGCCACCACTGAAATACCAAGAAGATATTGATATATATCCCTTAATTGAATTTATTCTAGCAGTTAGCAATTTACCGAGGTTAGTCATGTTAAGACCAAAACAATTGAAATGAATTGAAAATTTCTTAAGGAAGTACATGCTCGCTTTGATATTCTGCGTTACAATACAAAGAATTTTATGGGTTTTGAATCTTTAACTTTCATCATGTGTTTACTTTGGAAGAGATATTAAATTATAAGATGATATTAAAAACATTGCTTTCAATCGATTTATTGGGAATTCGGTTTTTGTCAGAGCTCAACAGTGCCAGTCAGTGCTTCTAGCAAACATACTTTGAGATTAGTCTTGGCTGTTATAAAGCTTTAGTGATGCCAGCTTAGTTAGCATTACACTTATCATCGTCAACATCATCTTTTCTTTCTCTATATGGAACCTTATACCTTCTGCAAACTCGTGGGATTTCAATATAGAACTAAATATTTTGCTTACCTTTTTGTAGGGATGGTAGGTACCATCAAAGCATAATAATGTTATTATCATTGCTAATCATTGATAATACGTCTACCACTGCTACTATTCTTTTATTGAGGACTCTTTCTTGGTGATACAAACAACCAAGATCTTATAGCCTTTTAATCTAGAAGTTGCTCATGCTTTTGTTTACTGAACAGGGATGGGAGGATATCGCCGTCAAGCAAGATCAGTCTGATGAGAACCAATCAGAGATGAAAATATCTCTTCCGTCTATGCCTTCTCTCTATATAATCTCATTTCTATTTAGAGCGTGCGAAGAAGTTCATCGAGTTGGAGGTCATGTACTTGACAAGAAGATTTTGCATAAACTTGCATCAAGGTTATTGGAAAAGGTAGGTTTTCTGTGGATGTGTTAGTCCATTTGATCTTAGTCTACTGGTGTGGCTGTTTTTTTTTACTCCCAGCCTTTCCTTTAGGTACAATTATTTTTCTATAAATGAATTTTCGTTGAAAAAAAAGAGTAAATGATGGAGGGGGTTATATATCCACAAATTAATAGAATGCAAAAAACAATAAAAAAATATGAGAAGTGAACTAAGAATGCAGTGCTGCAAATGCTGCATGATCTCTACAATATTCCTCTTGTTACTCTACTGTAGTTTTTTTTTTACCTTCTGGGGGTTTTAAAGTCACTTTTGTCCCATTAAATTTATATGATATTTGAGTGTCTTTCTAATTTGAATCCCCAAGTTAAGAATACACAGAAGTTAGTCTGTGATATGGGTATTTTCTTTGTCAGCTTACTTAAAATGGAGATAATTTGTAATCTTTGATCAATTTCTGGTAGAAAATATAGTTGGTATTCTTGAATTGACACATCCACTGTCAAATTTTATAGCTACTATGCAACTGTGACATGTGACACTAAGATTTCAGAGAAATGGAGATAATCATAATGTCCCCAAGACCATACTGTTCCCACTTTTAAAGACCAATTTTAAATAATTTATTGAAACACTAGAATGGATTATGAGTAAGTGGCTAAAGAGAATTGAAAAATAAAATGATACAGTTTCAGTGAGGCCCTTTATGCACCAGATGATGGATTATCAAGAAAATTTGAACATACAATGAGGCCCTCTATGTGCTTGACTTATTGTACATTTGTATATACAACGTATTTTATCATACAGGTAGTTGGAATCTTTGAGGCCTTTCTTTCCGCTGAAGTGGGTGGTGCTCATCAAGTGACAGAAAAGGGAGTCTTGCAGCTTTTGTTAGATGTCAAATTTGTCATTGATGTTCTCTCTGGTGGTGATTCAAATTTGGTTGGGGAATTATCTAGTAACCCAAAGGCAAAGTCTTCTCTTAGAAGAAAGCAGGGCCAAAGTTTGACAATCTCAGCCATTAGAGAACGGTCTAATCAGTTGTTAAACCGGCTTTCTCAGAGACTGGATCCTATAGACTGGCTTACGTAAGTTTCTCATTATTCTGTTCAAGCTTTTTCTTTCTTTAGATTCAACAGTACATCAGAAGGACCATCGGAGCACAGTTCATGGTGGCTTATGGAATAATAACTAAATTAGGGAAAATATAGGAAAAAGACTGATTGTAGACTGTAGTGTGTGTTTCTTGTGCAAGGATAAATTAGTAATGGGCAATAGTTTTTCTTTTAGTGATTGTGTGCTGTCATCTCAAGTTTCTCCTTCTAATCTGACAATGATTTCTTATCTCCACGTGTAAAGGTATGAACCATATCTCTGGGAGAATGAGAGGCAATCGTATCTACGACATGCTGTTCTTTTTGGTTTCTTTGTGCAACTTAATCGAATGTACACAGATACTGTACAGAAACTGCCTACTAATTCAGAATCTAATACTCTGAGGTGTTCTACAGTTCCCCGGTTTAAATACCTCCCCATCAGGTCAGTTTGATATTGTAATTTATCTATTCTTTGTCCATCTTTTTACAGTGCACAGCCTTTTGCCAGTCTCTCTTACCATCATTCTGTATATATTTTAATTTAAATTCAATTATTTATTCCGTTGACTGAGGCTTTCTATATATTTTTTTTATTTCCTTCTTTTTGTAATTACATGTGATATAGGGTCCGTTTGTTATAAATTTTAAAAAAATAGAAAATTGCTTGTATTATTTTTATGAAAACTTATCAAAAAAAAAATAGTAAAAGTTATTTCAAACTCATTTGTTATAAATTAAAAGTGTAATTTTGACATTCATTAATTTAGATATGCGTTGTTATAAACTTAACATTATAAAAACCACATACTTTTTCAAAAAGATATCTCTCAAAAATGATTTTTCATTTTAAGCATTTTTTGATATTTTATTATCCCTAAAAAGTTGTACCAAAAGGATGAAATACTAAAAATGACTTTCTATGAGAAGCTATTCAAACTAATTTCTCATTTGAAGCTTTCTTTACAAATTACAACAACAACAACAACCAATCCTTATCCCACTAAGTGGGGTCAGCTACATGGATCAAATGACGTCATAGTGTTCTATCATAAACCAAATTTGGATCCAACTCATTGGACCTCTAAATCCTTTCTAAATGGTTTCTCTAATAGTTTTCCTAGGTCTTCCTCTACCTCTTTTAACTTGACTCTCCTCCATTTGATCTACTCTTCTGACCACGACATCTACGGGTTTTCTCTCTACATGCCCAAACCATCTAAGCCTATTTTCTACCAACTTTTCTACTATAGGTGCTACTCCCACTCTCTCTCTAATGGTGTTATTCCTAATCCTATCATGTCCAGTCTTACCACTCATCCAGCGCAACATCCTCATCTCTGCTACACTTACTTGATTCTGGTGTTGACTCTTAACTGCCCAACACTCCGTACCATACAACAACGCCGGTCTGACTGCTGTCCGATAGAACTTTCCTTTCAACTTAAGTGGTACTTTCTTATCGCACAAAACCCTTGAGGCTCTTCTCCATTTCAACCACCCAGCTTGGATACGATGATATGCTATAAAAATCATTTTTAAAAAAAACTATAACAGACGGGCCCCTTAGCTTCCCATAGATAGGGTAAATATACAGCTCAACTGTGATCCCTATTAATCCTCATAATACTAGAGGTTCCTTTTTCTCTACAGCATGTGTTATACTTTATATTGTATCGTTCCTAATTTAACGAGATAAGAAATTCATCAGTTTCAAGTTATTCAATGACTTTTACGGCAGATCTGCTAACAAACCTATTAATGTACCAAAGCTAGTAATTGACAACCTAAAATTTCTTCTTATTTACAAACTTACATCTTAATCGTGGTAAATCCAGTGCTCCAGCATTGTCCTCTAGAGGGCCAAAGAAGACATTCACCCCATCTTCAAATGAAATCTCTTCAAGAAGTTCATGGAATTCAATTACAAATGGAGATCTTTCTCAAAAGATAAATCTGGATGACAGCTCAAGTCTTGGGGTGGCAGCACCATTTTTGAAGTCTTTCATGCAAGTAAGTTTTTATCATATTCCGGTATTATTTTTTGCCTCATTGCATTCGAATGCTGGACATATATTCTTTGAATAACAAACCACAGGATGTTGATATTCTACAACTCCATGATTTACTAATCATCACATTCACGGCACCACAATGAACTGTATCTATTTGTGTAGCCATACTAACGTGGACAAATTTTTTTTTTTTTTTTGTCACACGTTAACCTTATATTTTGTATACATGGTGGAGCAACTGTTTTACTAAATTTCTATCTGTTAGCCAAAAAAATAAATGGGCTATGTATTGCTCAAAACATGAAGAATGCCCTCAACTATTTTATTTGGACTGTACTGTTGCAGTATTCAATAGCATTAATGCCATGTCTTTCAAATTATTTGATGGCACAAAATTACCTCTGATTACTCGATTCATGCACTGCTCTAGCCTAGAAAAGGTGTATCAATTCAGTTGTACACCAGTAACACCACTTAATTAACACCTATTTGAAGTAAGATTATTTAGTACCTAAATGAATATGATGTAGAGATAAGAACAACGTCAAAGAATAAGATCACAGAAAACCTTCTATGAAATGTCATATGAATCTTAGGCTTGCAGCTATACTGAACTCCCTGCCGAGTTAACGGCTATGGAATTTTGTTTAACCCCACTTGATATATTGATATATAGCATCGATATAGAGTGAAGCATTTGATGCAACCTTGCCAATCCTCTGTCCTTCATACTTGTTCAAAACCCTCATTAATTAAGCAAACATAAAATATTGTTGTCCCATATGACGGGCAGTAGAAGACAAATAACCTGACTGATTTGAGCTTAATTGCAAAAATGATTAGAGAGGGAGAGACCAGTGGAGCATTCACCCGTGAAAGACTGAACAACACTTTTGGTTTCCCTAATGCACAATCTGATCTCCCAAAAATTTTACTCAAATTTACTGCTATAGTTTTGTTTGAAGTACTGAAATGAAGTCATTTTATTAGTTTTCCTCTATCCAAAATCTTCTTTCTCTATCCAATTAATTAGGGACTTGGGATGAGTTTGGAACATTGAATGATTTGAACGGTTTACAATATTAAACTTCTGTGAAAATTTGAAGGAAATTGTACATAGTAAAATTATAATTTCGAAGTGTAAAATGTTAGAATTTCAAAGAGGGAAAAAGTTTGCGATTTTTAAATTTTAGGTAAAATATGATATTTTGATTGGTGGCTTTTGATTCAAAGAGGGTTTAAAATATTTTAATCAGTTCAATATGTAATGCTTGAGCAGAAAATGAAAATTTTGTGGGTTTAAGGTAGAAGAAAATGAATAGAATGGCTTGATTGTAACAACTTCAAAGTAGATAACTTGACTTTTAGCAAAAACGTAATGGGATATCAAAATCTTGCAATAGCCAAGAGTAGAGGGACCTGAATATACAATTCATTCTAGATAAGATTGTGTCAGTTTGAGGATAAAATTTCTCACCTTGACCTCTTAACAAAGTGAACTTTCTTTAACCACTCATTAATTATTTAGTGATCCATTATTCATCTATTGGAAATAGTTTAGCTGTTAGCCTTCACTGTTCCTCTGATTCTCTTCCTGCATGTTTTTATGATACCTGAATGTTTTAATGTTTATTAATATTCTAAGTGTTTATGCGATAAGAAAGTACCGCATTGAAAGGAAAATTCTATCAGAACGCTGTCAGACCAGCGATGTTGTATGGTACGGAGTTTGGGCGGTTAAGAATCAACACGAGAATAAAGTAAACGTAGAGCTGAGGTAGAGGAAGACCTAGAAAAGCTACAAGAGAAACTATTAGGATAGATTTAGAGATTAATGAGTTGGATCCAAATATGGGTTATGATAGAACATTATGGCGTAATTTGATCCATATGACCGACCCCACGTAGTGGGATAAGGCTTGGTTGTTGTTGTTGTAATATTCTAAGTGCTATAATACGTTTTTTAGGCTCAGAGCTGAGGTTGAGCACATGCTTTTAAATTATTTGAAAGCTATCTATTTTGTTCCTGATGTGCTGAGCTAATTTTTCACAAGTTTCAGCAAATTCTGGATAACTTTTTCTTCTAATGCTCATTGGTTGAGCATGTCATACCTATCTACTTGACCAAGTAGATTTCAATATGCATTTTTTGCAATTTTAGTTGGAACTCCTAATCAATATCACCTCACTGATGTATATGTGATGATGTTTATAAAATTGACTGCATTGTTGTGTCTTAAATGCATTTGCAAACTGATATTTCACCATTCTCGCATATCTTAAATCTGATTACAATATGTTGTTTGATTGACATAGTTTTGTCAAGACTTCATACAATTTGTTTTTTTTTTCCTAGGTTGGAAGCAGGTTTGGGGAGAGTACTTTTAAATTGGGATCAATGCTAACTGATGGGCAAGTTGGTATTTTTAAGGATAGATCTGCAGCGGCTATGTCCACATTTGGAGATATTCTACCTGCTCAGGCAGCTGGTCTTCTTTCATCTTTTACTGCTCCCAGATCAGATTGATGATGACCCAATGATTGAAAAGCACCCCCAGTTGCTCTTTTGCAAAGTCGTCTTATCAGAAAGTGTGGCGTGTTGTTACAAATTCTCAACACTCTGTTCCTCATATACGGCGCTACTGTAATTAAAGAAACATTAGAATCATATTTGAAGCCCCAGATATTCAAAATATGCAAAGCAAATGGATACATATGAACTGGTGATGAGGATACTTAATGTTGACTGTCGTGGTAAATGTCAGGTTCACGTTATTTGGTTTGAAAACAGGTGAAATAAATGGCCAAATTGTAGCACGAGGAAATTTAAGTACAGATTGAAGAGCAAAAGTAGTGTTTATGGTAAGCTATATATTCCCATTGTCATTGTCAGAGTTGAGAGCAGCTATAATTTTGTAGCCATTGTTGAGTTATTCTTCTAAGTTTTGGTCTCTGTCTATAGTTTTGATAAAATTATCCAGTGTTAGATTTTATATTTGTTTGAACGAAGGTTCTGATTACATTGTAACTTTGTACTGTAAGCTATTCATTCAATGGACTGAGTTCATATAGATTTTTTTTTCTACAAAATTGAATTCATCATAGATAATTCCCTTGAATATCTATGTTTTCTGGTATTATCATTTCTGAAAATGTGTAAACAGACTCTGATTATTGAGTTGACTGAATTCATACAAATTATAATATAAATTGGGATTAATGAAGTTCAAAATATTTGAATTGCGTATTAGTTGAATTTGTGTCAAAATAATATAATTAGTCTTTCAAATTGTAGTCTATGTGAACACGAGTATTATGCTATCATCTATGACAACAAAATTCAAAATTCATTATTAACAAGAGGACAGAGGAAAAAATACAATTACACTAATATCTATTTTGTTAAGCTAATCCAATTTGAATTCTATTTGTAATGTTTTTTGTTTAGATTACGTGTTATTTGTACAAAATTTCTACTGCCATTTAAAAGTAACTAATTTTCGTTGAGGCATATGAAAGACATACAAGATGGATTCTCTCTTTTAAAATGTTTTTTATTTTTATTTTTTATACACAAGAGTCAATAATCAAATCACCAACTACTTATTAAATGATCCAAATCCCTTATTATTTAGATCCATTGTTGATTATAATGAATTTTACTTGCATATATGGGTTAACTACTTATACAAGTTTTTTTAGCCACAAATTTTAGCTACAACTGCCCGTGGGATTTTCGGGTGTTTAGAGCTCGTTTACTGCGTATTAACTTTTTTATTTTACATTTTTACTTTGCATATGGATAGTTTGAATGATAATTTAATCAAATATATTTTTATAATTGTGATAGAGAAAATCTGAAAGCTATCTAGAGACAATGTTTTGAAAATTTCAGAATTTTTTAAATATTCAATCTATTTTCAAAATGCATTTTCAAAAAGTGTCAAATTGAAATAGGGAAGACCAAAATAAACAGGTACACTTAATTTTCTTCTTATTCATTTTCTTCCAAATATGGTGAGCCATTTTCTTGGCTTTTTTCACTGCGTCAATTTCTTTCACTTTTCTAGTTTTCTTCCAAAAACAAAAATGGTTGTTTATTTGTTCACTTTATAATTGATATTGATGTATGTATACTTGTTTGTAAATTAGTGACCGTGCTATCTGGGTATCTTGTCTTGTGTTGTTACATTTGTCGTGTCACGTGTCCCAGAGTCGTGCAAGCAATTTATATTTATGCAGTCTGCATCATATTAATATTCTGTGATGATCAAACCTTTCAACTATAGCAGTAGTAGTAGTCATTTAGAAATTTGACATAATGTAATGTACAATATTTACTATAATAGCCTACTTGTATAACTTGTACGGTTGTCACTCGATGGTTCGACCAATATACCAGTGGCACGATGACTTGATCGAATCAATCACCGGTTTGAATTCTATTGTATTCTTCTAAATGTAAAGTGGAAAAGGATAAAGATTAATAAAGATGTATGTGGAGGAGGCGGAGAAAAAACACTCCTGCATAAATTGTGATGGCTGTTTTACAAAGGTTGCTGAAAGGACACCAACACCGAACAAGCAACCCTTCACATTCCCACCACAGGCATTTTCTTAATGGAGGTGTAATATATTCCATAAAAAATGATAATATTGTTAACGTTCTAGAATGTAAATGACTAACTCAAGAAAAGTTAAAACTAGGATTGATACTTTAAATTAAATTAAGGGGTTGTTCTACAAGTTTGAACTAAGAGATTAAAAGAGTAGATAAATTAAATGTTCATTTTCAAGTCAAGACAAGAAAAAAAATACTAATATAACGATTAACATACTAACATTTATCATTCAATAAAAAACAACTAAATTGCTATTTAAAATTAAATTAAGGGGTTGCAGAAGTAATATTGACCATAAAATATTTTTTAAAACCAAATGTTTTCTTAGACTCTGTTTGAGGTTTTATAGAGGAGGGGACAACTTTGGGGGAAGCTGGGAAAATGATAATTCTTTCACCTTGTAGGGAATGCGGAGAATTATGGGGTAGAGTCCTTGCACCTAAGTATGGTGTAGGTGGTGGTCACGTTAGGGGGTGTTCAAATATGGCGTCTGGTTGATGGAAAGATATTTGTGGGGGTTAGAGAGGGTGTTGGCGTGTCAAAGGGTCAATGGTTTGAGGATGATCTTAGGTAGAGTGGGTAATGGTCAAAATTTTACTCATATTTCACAAGAATGTTCGAATTTTATAGAAGATTTGTGAAGAAAGACCGAAGACTCGTGTGTGTTTTTTGGGTAGATTTTTTTTTGGCAGAAGAAGACTCGTGTGTGATACACGTTTTTTTTCCCTTCTCATCAAATGTCTTATACACGTTTATTTGTGAAGATTGTGTATCATGCACATTAATTAGACAAATATAAAATCTCTATTTAAGGCATTTTATGTAAACATATTTGTTGACTTTTTTTTTAATTCAAAGCATATTTATTTGTTGATAGACGTTTACATTTTTGCAAATATACATCGACTCAATAATCAAACGTGTATATTTGATCACCCAAAAAAATGTCTCTATTTGTGGAAATAAATCTAGAAAATAATATTTAGAGTTATCGTGGTAGATTTTTTCAAAGATGGGAGAATAGTTTTTTCTCCATTGAAATTCTCTCTATTTTTCACATATGTTGTATCTCGACTATTAAACTCAATCTATTGTTTCCTTTGTACTTTTATCTATTTTTTTCCCTCTTGTTTGAGATGTTGCAATTGAATGAAGAAGAAAAATTTGTGTGGGGTGCAACATTACTCATACGTGGTTTCATGGCGTGGTTAGAAGAAAATTGGAAGATGGATAAAGTGTTTCATTTTGACTTGATAGGTGCGTTGCTAATGCTAGGTTGCCTTCGAATGATGTTTTTCCAAGATTGTTTTTCTGTTAGTGTTGTTAAAGAAGTATGAGTGACATATATTGATAGTTAGGCTGTCGTGTGGAGTTGGCGGTGGAGGAGGTTGTGTTTATATTTGTGGGAAGAAGAAGAAGTTGACAACACTCGTAGTGTTGTTATAAACATGGTCTTGCTTATAAATATTCAATCTAGTAGTTTGGTTTTGTAATTTTTTTTTGGAAAACATGTGGAAATATTGTCTCGCTTATAAATATTCAACCTAGTAGTCCGGTTTTGTTAAATTTTTTGGAAAAGGTGTGGAAGATTGATGTTCCATCAAAGACCAAGGTTATGATTTGGAGACTACTTTAAAGGAGACTGCCAACTAGAGAGGTTTTGACTAGAAGATGGGTAATGTCTACCATTTATGATATGTCTAGTGTTTTTTGCTCAAGTGATATCGAGTTTAGTATCCATCTCTTCTTTTCTTGTTTTTTAATCTCTTATAATTTGTGTTTCTTTTCTTGTTTTTTCTCTCTTATAATGTACAAGGCACCATAAATAACTGGATGATTATTCAAGGTGTAAACCATAATAAAGGTGTTTAACATCTCTTTACATATGATAATTTGGTCTTGGATAAACAGTTGAAGAGAAATCGTTTTTTTTATTGCCTAGAGAGTCAAATGACCCGAAAGAGAAATTACAACTTAACCTGATAAGGGAAGGTAACCCCTGTTTGGTTAGCAACTAACAAGTGCATAATTTGAGTCGGGTACGACTCATAAACCATCATATTAGAATATGCTACATCCAATATTAGCTAATACATCAACATAAGAATTTGCCTCGCGAAAAGTGTGTTGCACTTTCACCTTTTAATCTAATTGTAACAGACACATAATCTTTTGATTGTATGTCGTTTTGTATCTTTGGTTGGCTCAAAACAAAATTATTTTTTAAGATAATTTGGTGTATTTTGACCGGTTTAATTGTCGTTTAGGATGTTATCTAGTCTAGCTGTTAATCTAAACTTCAAATAATTAATATATGTACTTTAAAATGTACATTGAGGTTGAGTATCTCTCATACATATTTTAATAAAATTTATCTTTTGTAAATAAGAAACTTAAAATAATTAATTGTTGTCGATGTTTTCCGACTTTCTACTCCCTAGCTAGTTTTCATGTATAGCTTCTTTTGATGCTTTTTTAACCCTTTAATATTAGGTTAAATATATTTTTGATCCCTATAAATATACCAACTTTCCGTTTTAGTCCCTCTAAAATTTTCCTTCAACTTTTAGTCCTCCAAAAATTTTCCATCTTTACTTTTGGTCTCTCTTTTAAAGTAAACTCGTATGTAGAATTCATATTTTTGAATAAAATTTTGCAGAAAAATTCATAATATTATAAGAATCTCTCCCAAAAAAATTTAGAATTTTTTAACAAAACATGAATTTAATATAAATTTTTTATATTTTTTATGCTTAAAAATTCATATTAAATTTATGTTTTGTTAAAAAATTCTAATTTTTTTTGGAAATATTTTTACAATATTCTACACATTTCTGTACAATGTCATTAAAAAGTACTAAAATTAACTTAAAAATAGGGACCAAAAGTTGTGATTGAAAATTTTACAGGGACTAAAAGTTGAAGGAAAATTTTAGAGGGACTAAAACGAAAAGTTGATATATTTATAGAGACCAAAAACATATTTAACCCTTAATATTAAACAAAAAATTGTCAAAAATAGAAGGCCAACATTGGAGTTCAAACATAAAGAAAGGTGTTATGAATATTTTATTTTTAATATTCATTTTAACACCCAATTTTTTCTTAGATAAAAGATACGCTAGTTTCACACTTTAGAAATGTAATAGTTTCACAAAATAGAAGAGTTTATGTTCTCTAAACCTAATAAATTAGAAATGTTTTTGAACATGAAAAGGAATATTCTTATTGTCTAAGAGGACCTAGGTTGGCATAATATTTTGTTTTCGAAAAAAAGAAAAAGGAAAAATAAAAATAAAAATAAAAATAAAAATAAAAATAAAAATAAAAATAAAAATACACACAGCAAAGGTGGACATTGTTGTTTGGTTCCATTCCAAGAAAAGGGTGAGGTGAGGCCTTATAACACCCACGCTTCTCTCTTTCTCTTCGTTCTTTTTTATTGGTCCATTCTTATTGCTCTCTTCTCTTCTCTTCTCTTCTCTTCTCATGCTCCAATCTTAATAATAAAACCCGTTATGGGTGCGTAGGATAACAATAAACACATACACACTGCGTACGTTAGCCAGTCACTCATCCATGCTTGGTGTACTTTGCGCCACTCGCTCTCGTCCTTGGATCTTCTCTTCCCACCACCACCACCACGCCTTTCGTCTCTCTCACGCCACTGTCACTCCCCTCACTTTCCCCGCCCGCCGCCACCATTCCACCGCCTGCAACCACCTCCAAATCTCAACCGGCGGTGGAGCTGCTTCGATATGGCATGCGATTACTCCTTGCGGCGGCGATGGATTCCGAAGCGGCGGTGTGATGCTTCATCATGACCACGAGCTCAAAGGAGAAGGATCGTGGAACGTTGCTTGGGATGCTCGTCCTGCTAGATGGCTTCATCGTTCCGACTCAGCTTGGCTTCTCTTTGGTGTCTGCGCTTGCCTTGCGCCGCCGGTTGTGCTTGACGTTGATCCCGAGGCGCCGCCGCCGACTCCAGCTGTTTTTTCGGACGTGAGTTCCGAAGTACATGAAATGAAAGATGAGCTATCCGATGAACGTAACGATGAACTCAACGCTGATTACAGAGTCACGGGTTTGTTTTTTTTTAGTGTTTTAATCATAATCTTTCTCTTTCTGCGTTAATAACGTGTTTAATCATAATTTTGAGAAAAACAAACAACTTTAAAAAAGATGAATACTTTATGAAAAATAATATTTCATTTTTTTGTCTTTAATGGATATTTTTTTCATATAAGTACAGGGATTGGTTGGTGGTGATGGTGGTGTTTGGTTTGATGATATTTGTGCTGATTTTGTTATTATGTCAACATAGTGTCATCAAACTTACTAAAATAATACTCTTTTTGTTTGTGACCAAGTGTTTGATGGTTTGTCACACTGTAACTTTACAACTACCAAACAAACAACCAGACATCAAACACAACATTGACACGTGTATATTCAAAACATTTTTTAAAAAATAAAAGTAATTCAATGATACAATAGTTTTTGTTAGTGTCCGACTCTCGACACTTCTTCAATCTCAAGTGTCGGTGCTCGTTGTTTATGTTGTTACATTGTTATTGTTCAGTTATTTTGATGGTGTGTTTAGTAAGTAATAAACATGAGTTAGAGATTACGTGGGTTCATTTATAAGTTTGTATCACTGAATGGTATAGGGGTACTTGCTGATGGTCGGTGTCTGTTCAGAGCAATAGCTCATGGTGCTTGCTTGAAAAATGGAGAGGAAGCGCCTAATGAAAGTCGACAGAGGGAACTTGCCGACGAATTAAGGGTTAAAGTAAGATCATCTTGCTAGAGAAGAAGAGATTATTTTTTTCCTTCAATGAATTCTGTTACCCAGTTTTTGTGATGTTTTATTTAGGTTGCTGAAGAATTGTTGAAAAGACGTAAGGAAACAGAATGGTGAGCTTTGTCATTTTTAAGAAAGATGTATGCAATTGTTTGGTTTCTATTCTATTTTTATTTACATGATTAATTGATTGTTATATTTGTTGTGTCTATAGGTTTATAGAAGGGGATTTTGACACATATGTGACCAGAATTCAACAGACTTATGTTTGGGGAGGGGAACCTGAGCTATTGATGGCTTCTCATGTTTTGAAGTGAGTTTTGATGAATTATACCTAAATTTTGAAAACTTTTGGAGAAACAAATTTCCAGTTGCATTCTTTTTATATGTTATTCCATTGCTCTGTATCTAACATTGTCTTCATAACTTACCAGGACTCCAATATTTGTCTTCATGAGAGATGCAAGCTTGGATTTGGTAAATATAGCAAAATATGGTGAAGAATATATGAATGATGAGGAGATTTCCATCAATGTGCTATTTCATCGACATGGTCACTACGAACTATTGGAGACCTTATGACCAAAAGTTGTCTCAAACATAATAATACATTTGGTGCAGTACAGTATTTAGTTTTCTTTAATCATGCGGTATAAGTCTTCTGGGACATAAAGAGGTTTTTTTTTGTCAATTGGGGTATTGTTTCAGTGAATTTAGTAGTTTTTTTTGCAACTGGCATTTGAGCTGCAGGGAGCTTCAATTCAATCCAATGAAGTTTTTTTTTTTCTTTCAGTTTTTGTACTTTCTTTTTAGTGGAAGGTTTAGGAGAGCTGGTGGATTCTCGATGCTCATCGGAATCAGAACATGTCTCAAGTTTTAAAGAACACTAACATAGTTATATACAAATTATTCACCAACGTAGTTTTTATGCTGATTGTGAAAGTTGAACTCTCACGAGTATGAGTCAACTTCTTATGTAGCAAACCAATCTGTTGGCTGCTTTTGTTCCTTGATTACATATGATCTGTAAAATTTAATAAACCATAATTATCATAGTGAAAAAACAGTGTTAAATTTTTTTAAGATTCAATGACGAGAATATACAAATTTATATACAAGAAAATAATCGTTCAAAATAAAAATAGAAAGCTAAGGATGGACAGAATAATCGTAATTACAATTATTTTTATTTTTGATAGAATTCTCATGTTTTTTGAAGGATATAATCAACGTTGAAGCATAAATAATCCGAGGATCCGCTGCTGCAGGCTGATGCCCGGTGAGGATCTGAGGATCTCGTGTACATTATTGGAGCATATCGAAGAGATTTTAGTGATGTCCTAAAAGACAAAAATCAACCTTTATATGTTTATCTGGTAAACGATTTTTGAAGAATGCTAAAAAAAACTAGTTAACTCAGTTATCACACAAATAAAGATATTTGTATGTATTTTTGGTTTTTTTATTTTGGCTAAAAATTAGTTGAATGTAATCTGTTTTATGTTTGAATATATTCAGATAAAATTGAATTGTACACTAAATTTGAGTATTAAAATCAATTATATAACCAAAAGCTCAAATATCTAGTTTCAAATAAAATCAATTCTATTCTAGAGCAACAAAGCATATTAAAAGTGAAACCAAACATACATTTGAGTCTCATTTCACGAAGTGTTTCAATTTATTGAAATTTATTCCACTTGATGCTTCATTGCCCTTTTCAACAAAATAACCTCTGTCATGATTTTGTAGTTTCTCCATTTTTGTTTCTTGCCCTGTTTCTCACAATGTTGCAGACTTGCAAACCTCTCTCTCTGATTTAGAGAATACGAGTTTTAAGAAATTGATAATATTATGTTGAAATTCATTTAAAAAATTATACTTGTAAAACTTTACGTAAATAATTATTTCTTTATAACTTTCTACTATATGTGTTTCAAAAACAACTTGTATTGAATGTTTTAAACAACTTAAAAAGCAAAACACATTTTTTGCGGTTGTTCTATTTGTCAACGTGTGGCTGTTAAGAAGTTGTGAAGTATATGTTGCAATAATAACAAGGAGATAGATAGATACTCACATCACATGCTATTTAATGTTGGAATAGTAGAAAAATACTTTCAAAAGGAGATACTAACCTACTCATAATATTTTTTGTTCATTAATCTCATAGAGAAATAATGTAAACTAGATATTAGATATATATTCTCGATTGATCAAAACAAAATATACGATTCTCTAACAACGTAGTGCTCACGGAGAATTACGCTGCAGCTTCAACGAAAAATACCTTCTAAGCTAGAGGTGTCAAAGTAAAAGAAAAGCACAAAGAAGGAAGGAATAAAGATCAAAAGGGTGTCATCTACCATTGCATCTTTTTCTTTTCTATCTTAATGTGCTTCTGCGTTCTTGTATCCTTACAATATTAAAAATTATGATTATTTGAATGCATTTAATTTAATAATAAGTTAACATAATATATATGTGTATATATCTTGCTTCCACTTTTAACTTTTCATCTAATATATCAAAGCTTTTCTTAAAAAAAAAATCAGATATATCAAAGCTTGAATTTTTTTTAATCAATATTTTTATTTGGTCTTACAATCTTCTAGTTCATCATTATGTGAAAGTCCGTCAATAATTGTTTTGGCCAAAATTTTAAATTTTGATTCTTATGAATGATCTCTCATATCATTATTGGCCTCCCCTTCTAATTCTTATGAATGATATCTACAATCATTATGTGAAAGCTAAGTTACATCTTTAAATCATTTAATTAATTTCTTAAAGACATTTATTAACATTCTCCAATACTAATTGCAGACCAATTGTTTTCTTGATTTTTCATAAATCGTATGGGAACATGACCAAACTTTTTGTAACGAAGTATAAACAAAAACGAGTGAAAGAAAGTTGATGTATATTGTTATAATACATTAATATTCTTTTATTTATTTTTATTTATATTTTATTTATGAAGGATTACATGCTTATATGAAAAGAGCAAAATTCATTTTGCAGCCCTTTAAGTTAATTAAACATATCGTATTAATCTTTTTTTTTTTTGTTGTTGTGTGTAATAGATAAGTCATAAATATGTTCATTGTTACCTTTTTTTTTCTTCTTCTGTCCAACTCCGTTAAAATTTTTTTATGTGGCTTCTTTCGTGTTAGCGTGGCCAATCGATATAATTATGATTAAATATGATATAAAACAAATATTATATATCTTAATTTTAAACAAAGAATTTAATACAAAAATAAATTGATTAGGAATTTAGGATTGATTATATTCAATTCAAGCCTCGGAACTAAATCAAACCTAAGGGGGGTGTATTGGATCATGATTCTAAGGGATTTTAAAAGATTTTTTTATCATGAAAAAGTCTTGTGGTATTCAATCAAGACTTTTAATCACTTAAAAAAAGTCTAGTGGTATTCAAAATCATTCAAATTTGGAAAGATTGTTTAATAAATTAGATTTTGATGGATTTTGTGGGATTGTCTATTGAAATTTTAGCATGAAAAAGTCTTTCATGAAAACATGAGATTTCTTAGGATTGTTTTTTCTTTTAAGATTTCACTATCTCTCCCTCTCTCCCCTCCCTTCTCTCTCTCTCTCTCTCTCTCTCTCTCTCTCTCTCTCTCCCTCCCTCCCTCCCTCTCTCTCTCACTCTCTCTTTTCCTCTCTCTCTCTCCCTCCCCCTCCCTCTCTCTCCTCCCTTCTCTCTCTCTCTTACTCTCTCTTTTCCTTTTTCCTCTCTCTCTCCTCCCTTCTCTCTCTCTCTCTCTCCCGTTGTGAAAGAGAGTGTGTTATGATATTTTTTCAATTATTTCTTAAAATTCATAAAATCTGTTGAAATCTCTTGAAATCCATAAAATCATTTCAAATCCTTTAAAATCTTATAAAT
>Ga0228710_1002638_pt1 | contig 28380 bp, 13 predicted proteins | sample MedpolnodulmetaG_FD_177995 | JGI IMG/M metagenome (GOLD analysis project Ga0228710, IMG submission 177995) | Root nodule microbial communities from Medicago polymorpha collected in Santa Monica, California, United States - pink nodules | ecosystem: Host-associated > Plants > Roots > Nodule... | reverse complement strand
TTGTCAACAACTTTTGCTTTCGAAGGCTTGGCATTGACTCTACAATCCGTGACGCACCTAGATTTGACATTCTTCTCAATATGAAAATAGCAAAGTACATGGTCCGTTTTAGGGAGAACTTCGGCAACGACTTTCATCAAAGTGGGGTCCCTATCGGTGACAATCACCTTAGGCATGTTGCGTTTTGAGGTCAAAAGACCAACCAACATCTCAAGTGTCCAAATGAAGTTATTCTCTCTTTCAAAGGAAAGAAAGGCAAACGCAACCGAATAGGTTATTTTGGTAGAGGTGACACCAACAATCTCAAATAAAGGCATTCAGTAGGTATTGGTTTTGTAGGTGGAGTCCATGACCAAAACGGTGGGAAAAGTGTTAAGCATATCAATTGAATCCGGATGAGCAAAGAATAAATCTTCAAGAGTGGTTTCCTCACTATTTGCTCTTGTGAAATAGACATATTGATGCTTCTCCAACTTTGTAATCAAGTATTGCAACTCCGTCTTGTCCTCTCTTTGCCTCTTGCGCCATCTAGTTCACGCATTATACACTTGCTTGATGAGTGTCAAACTTTCTTTGTTTTTTTCCTTCAAATCCGTGAGAATATTCCTAGGCTTTGCCAAGCTCTTTGTCATGTCGATAACTCTTTGCTTCTCCTCCGCTTTTAGTCGACCTGCAAGAAGGTGGCCGGATAACTTTGGCGCCAAGTCATGGTTGTGAATTCCACAAAGCTTTGCAATCAACCAATCTTGAGTTTTTTTTTATATCAAAGAAGCATTTCAACCTAAATAGACAATTACATTTCCTTGTGCCTGTGCCTTCAAGCTTCGGTTTCTTCCTCGTCTTAGGTAGCTTGTATTCACCACTCCTTTCACATTGCATCGTCATGTATGTCGTTATTGTACTAGATTTATCTATAGAAATAGTAAATCCGGCCCTAGCCGCTTGTCGACGAACCCAACCAAGTAATTCTTCTCGATCTTTCCATCTTTCAATTGTTATAAAAAATGACCCGGTGTTTGCTTCAATAACACGAACACCGGTAGGTACCGATTTACGATTTTCTTCAAAGTTACCGGTAGGTACCGATTTTGCTTGGTTGTTCACAATGTGAGCTTCAACGTGAAAAGGAATTTTCACTTTAAACTTCACATCATTGGTTGGTTTGCATTCGCCGGAAGCTTTGTTTTTGCCCGGTTTCGGCTCAACGCCATCCTCCGCCACATTTTCAACCATGCCATTTAATGTCTACTCAATAAAAAAACCAAGAAAAAATAAATAAATAACTTGTGCCGCAAGCAAAGCAAGTAAAAAAAGTGGCGCAAAATTTCTAAATATGGGCATCACAGTAGCGTGAGTTAACCCACGCTAGTGTTAACCTTCTGGATGAGTTAACTCACGCAGCACTTACAACTAGCATGAGTTAACTACGTTCAGCCCTATCACCTATTGGAAAAAAATGACATAAGTTGCAGAAAAACCATGAAAAAAGGATGAGTTTTGGCGGTACATTACCTGTTCTTTGATACTTGATGAACATAGAAACTTGCTTCCTGACGATTTGCAATGATTTGGAACAAAGATTTTGATCCAAAAATTCGCACTTTTTGGGTTTTCAGAGGTGGAGGGAAAGAAAAAATGGAGCTTTTTGGTTGCCTGCTGGGTTTTGAATGAAAATAGTACCCAACGTAAGTTAACTTACGCAGGGACAATTCAGACATTTACTTTGAGAATGAGCATAACCATTCGGGTAAAGAGCAGAATTCACCGTTGCCTTCTTTGTTGACTTGTTGTGAAGCGTGAGATAGAGCTTGGGCCCGGGGGGAGATTAGGGAGAGAGGGCTAATCAAGAAAAAATGGGGTGATGATCCTATGTTTTTAAACCATGGTTACTATTTTTTTATAAAGAAAACCATGGTTACTATTAACATCCATAAGTTTGTTCATTGTTCAATCCAATATTCTAACAATATGGTATCTTCATTCTGATCATTGTCATGAACAAAAAAACATTTTTTAGATTCATTGAATAACTCTTATATTTAGTTTTTATATTGACTAGATGCATGAGTTAGAATCTAAAAAAATGTTTTTTATTTATAATAGTGATCAAATGGAGTATTGTCGACCATAGAAGCGGCTGTCTTGATGACTCTCAGCATGTTGAAGTGTGTGATAGCAAAAAGACTTACATTTTTAGGGTCACAAAATTAATTTTTTTTATAGCTAAACATCTTATCTTCTCTTATACATAAGAAACTTAATAAGTTTTTCTTCTCTCGTGATGGAGCGGGAATCACAGATTTTTCTTAATAAGTTTATCTCACTTTCAACTCGATCATTAAAAATGATCAATGCAAGGCAAACCAATGGGTAGACATGCTCGTATTGTCATCAGTTTCAATTGGACCACTAGAGTTAATCATTGCAAGACCAACCAAACGGGGCAGACATACCTGTATTGCCATTAGTTTATGGCGATCGGGTAAAATAGGTCGTACTTTAAAAAAAAATGTCAAACTCACATATATAAAACAAGTTTATAATAGATAACATGTCCGACTTAGGTCTTAAATATTTTGATCCAACTAGATTTAAACTTTGAAAAATCTAGCTCAATCCCACTTTTTCCATATCCTATTTATTAGTCATTCTTATTCTCAACTTTATCTTTAGTTCATTAGTTTAGTACTTTTATTTTACAAGACATTAGTCTTTTTTTTTATTTAGAAGGAGAAAAAGAAAATAAAAATAAAAAGAAAAAGAAACTAGGCTCTAATCTTAAGAATTGAACTCTAGAAGCATCAACAAGAAGTAAATCTTCTTCCAATCTCAGGATGAGGTTCTACAAGCTGCACCAAGAAGAATCGTGAATGACACCATGTTTATCTAGAAAATCCGCACACTCGTTAGCCTCTTGAAGGGTGTGAGTCAACTGCACATTCCAAGGGAGATTAAGGAAATCCTTAACATTTCTGATGATAGTGGCATAAACATGTCAAGCATTCAGGGAAGCTTGAATTAAGTTTATAGCATGTAAAGAATCAGAATAACAAATCACATTTCGGTGCCCTCTCTCCCAAGTCAACTTCAAACCGTATAAGACATTAGTTTAATATTTAAATATGTCTTTTCTTAGAAAATTTAATCCATAAAATTAGTAACAAAAAAAATACTTGATAATGTGTTTTTGATACATTCAAAAACATAGTAATATTGGTATCAACATGTCTTTTTGTCTGAATAATTATGAGTAAATCAAAATTCGTCTCATCAAATTATAAGGATCGAACATTTACACTCTTAAAATTTGTGAATAGGGCAAAAATTTCATTTCTTAATACTTTCATTTCATTTCTAAGGGTAGAACATTTACCCTCTTAAAATTTGTGAATAGGGTCAAATATTAAATTACTTTCATTTCTTAATACTTTTGTTTGGATGTTGTAATAAAAAATTTCATTGGCATAATTTTTGGCCAACTTTTATAAATTTTAATTTTTTGGGCCAAATTTCAAAATAGGATTAGGGGTCAATTTGTGAATTTCAAAAAAGCAATTAGGGGTCAAATTATAATTTTTGAAAAATCGAGGAGTCAATTTGCAATTTTTTTTTGAAAATGTATTGGGGTCAATTTGGAAATTTTGGGAAATTTGAAAAATTATAACAACGAAGAAATTTGAAATTCTTAACTTTTAGGTATCATTTGAAATTCTCTAAATTTAATTTGAACAAAACACTTCATAAATTTCCATCATTTTAAAAATTCTTCAATTATTATCCAAACAATGAAATTCACATCAAAGTATTTGAATTCCCTCAAAACATTACATTACCTCAAAACATTTCCTCATCTAAACACACTCTTAAGAAACTTTGGCTTGTCATGATTTTCCTTACCTTAATTTGATATTATGATATTTTACAAGATCTGCATCTTCTATAACAATCAATGAGGAATGATATTAGTTGTTTATCTTCCATAATTAGTGTTTTCGCATGGGCAGCTATATGTTGCAATATCACGTGTTACATTAAGAGATGATCTGAAAACATTATTATTAGATGACACTGAGGATTGTATCAACACCACTTCAAATGTAGTGTATAAAGAGATATTCCAAAATGTGTGAGCAACTGTTATATGTCCTAAAATATTGTTTATGTTGAATTGTTTTATTAACTATATAATAAATTATATTGCAATATATTAACTTCTCTATTGTTTATGACTCAGAAACAAGGGTAAAAGTTATAGTTTTGAATAATATCAAACAATTTGATCATTCTATTAATTTGTACGGATAAGTTTGATAACAAATGATATAATTCAGAAACTCATTTAACACTAAATTAGATACAAATTAATATGTTTATTCCCTATTCATAAATTTCATAAGGTTAAATGTCCAACCCCTAATCTCAACAAGCAAATGGTGATTTACTCATTTAATTATCGTAGTTGATTTTAAAATCCATAGCCAAGCAAAACATGTATTTTAACAAACCGACCCAAGAAGAGAAAAATAACATATGAACAAAAAAGGGAGGTGAAGTGGATTACCAAACATGTGACACATGTAAAGTACTTATACAAACGCGTTTTGTACTTTGCTTGGAGTCTAATTCTACGAACATAAAAGGGTCAACAAAAGAAAAAGGCACTAGTTTAGTAGTTTCCACCTCCCATAAAGTCTTTTAGTACACAATTACATTACCTTGTTGCCAAGAAAACGAACACATAATATTCAATTCAAATCTATGACATTTCTTACTTGTCTTTTCGTTTTCGAAGAAAATTCGATTCAACGTGATTAATTATTAAATTATTTTTTAAATGACTTTAAAGGACATCATCACTAGTTGGTCTAAGCAATAAATATGTAGACTTCCTCACATATTTTAGTTTTTTATGAAAAAATTATTACTAATAGAATAAAATTACGATTTGATCAACTAAAATGTAAGTACCTCATAGAAAAACACAATATAAAACAGAATCACACATATCAAACTTGTGATGTATTAACTTTTTTTCCTTATACAATGATCGGTGAACAAAAATTATTTTGACCTTTTAAACAACTTGCATTTTAGACAAAAAGTTGTTGTATGGTTTAGTAAAAGACAAAAATTTCCAAAATTGTTTTGTCCTTTACTCTCAGTTTGTCCAATGTTTTTAACTAATTTTACGATTAAACATGTTATAACTGAAATTGTCATGTTCATTCTTTTATATTTTAGTATGATAAACACATCCTTATTTGTTTATAATGATAAACAAACACAAAACATCTACTGCACTCTTATTTGGGTTGAAAAATTAATCTTTGCATTTTAATTTCTAACAATAGAAATCTTATAATTAATAATTAATGCTTACCATTTTAATTTTGAAATAATAATATTATTTCAATTCTTTCTTTATTGCATTTTGTAGTTGAGCTTCTCTTTGTCACAACATAACACATTAACACACACTTTCTTTGTTTCTCTCTCTCTTTCAAGCAGTTAGTTACTCTCATCATCATCCTTTCAAACCTTCAGGTAACGTAACACCACCGTCCCACTCTTCTCCGATTCTTCATATCTCAACTGCTGAATTTTCTTCTCTGCTTTTATTCTTCGCCATTTTATCCACTCGATTTGATTAATTCATTGTGTATGATATGATCTTAATTTTCATTGAATTTTGTTTTATTTAATCATAATTCACGATAATTTCGTACTTAGTTGATATTATACGTGTTAAATGTCGGTTTTGTCTTGTATTTCAAGGATTAATGCATCATTATAATCATCGTCACTTTACTTATAACGGATGTGAATTTTTCGTTATTTTCTTCCTAGGAGGTGGACATTGAATTTAAGTGTTTAAGGTTTTTGAATAGTTAAATTTTGGTTTATGAAATGAAATGTTGAAAACATACTTGAAAGGATAAGAATCCTTTAAAGTGAACAATTCACTGATCAAAGACGTGTTCGGTGTCTGACTGAGTGTGATTACATTCAATTAATTTATTTTATCAAATTATCACCTATGTCCAGTGTGTATTTGGCGTCTGTGTCGATGCTTCATACAATTCAATCATTGATATTATATGCATACAAATCATGGTCGATTAAATATCAAACATTGATTGTTTCGCTTTATCAACAACTCGTAATAGATGAGCTAAATCCTTCTTGAAATATACCAGAGAAGTGTTCATTTCTGATTATTAGTAGTGGGGTAGCTTAAAACAGAACTTGAGATTAAAAGTAAGTTACACTACAAAACTTATGTTTGAGTCAGTGATTAACGTTTTCTTGGATTGATGGACTTTCCTTGTTCAGTCTGTATCTTGAAAGATTAACTTGCACTAAATAATGGTCGGCTTAGCAAGTTACTGAATTGTTATGGAAGGTTTATTTAATTTATCCCTCTAGCTTAGTATTCTGAGACCTGACTGAGATCGGTGCTGTCAAATAGTGACTATAGAGGCACTGTATCACTATATCATAACAGAATTTGAACTAATTGCGATTTTTCTACAATAGTCTATTTAGTTCAAAGTGTTGTCAAATAGTGGCTATAACACAAGTAGCTCAATTTGAACATGCTATTTTCTGCTATCCACAATTGACAATACTGTCTAGGAATGATGATATATCTACATTTTCTCATTATGTTTATTTATGGTTTCATGTATTTTTATTTTAAAAGCCAGACTCATTTACTTTTAATCTCTGCCTGCTTTTCTTGTTGGATATTTCCAGTGCATTATTAGGAAAAGTATATTTTTCAATGACATTGATTTCCAACTATTAATTAGGAGGTGTTTGGTTTGATGATGGTATTTTGGGATGGAAATATAGTATACCAGAGTAATATAAGTGTAGGGGAATAAAAAGCCCCTGCCTTTGGAATTAAAATTTAAATTAGTTTGGAATATGCTTGGAATGTCTTCTTGCTCCGTAAGGATCCTGGATGCAAAGGACAGACACCCCTTAAAAATTTAAATCTTTAGGTGAATCATGAATACTCATGAATGGTTTTATATGTCATTTTCTCTCACAGGAAATACCTTCAGGATTGAAACAGGGACAGTCATTGGTCCACACTATTTTGTGCTTGTAGAATTTGATTTATAACACTGTTGAAAAATTTAGAATTACAACATTTGTTATTGTGTTGATGCTTGATGCGTAACATGCATTTTTTAATTGAATATTGTTTTAGCTGTTTCTTAGCGCTTTTCTAAAATATGTTATTATCTGACTTTCTTGGTTCTTGATTTGGTGCAATATGTATGCTACAAAGTAGCCATTCTGCCCTATATGTATCTTTGGTCTAACATTAACTATAACCTTCATTTCATGCTGTAGTGTGCCTGTCAGAATGGGGTTGGGAAACCTTTACAGAAGACGTATTAGAGTATTTACGATGGCCATAGTAGTATACCTAGATTATAAGGTAAGCTGTGTTTGTTACTCCGGTTTTATTGTATTATATTAATAAATAAGTCTTCTAAACTTCTTATATTCTTCCATTTGTGTCTGTAGGGTGTACAGCAACGAGAGAAATGGCTTAGCAAATCTAAACAAGCCACACTGTGGGCAAAAGCTCATGAGAGGAATGCTAAACGAATTCTAAAATTAATAATAGAGATGGAAGGCTTGTGGGTGAAACTTGGGCAATATATGTCAACACGGGCAGATGTTCTTCCTGCTGCTTATATAAATAATTTGAAGCAGTTACAGGATTCTCTTCCTCCTCGACCCTTGGAAGAGGTTTTCTAAAAACTTTTGATTTAAAATTACTATTGTGTAGTTATAGGAAAGAATGCTTTAGGGAGATGATTTACATGATAAGCTTTCAAAAATAATATATCCCAAATATTTTTTAGCATTAGATTTTTGTTTTGTTTTTGACATGGCTAGCATAAGATTTCATAGCTTATTTTACTCTTAATAAAATTCACATTTTCTCTGTTTGAAATGAAATCCACAATCCATGACACAAGAATAAGAGCTATCATCTGCTAACCTACATGAGAATTTCAATTTTTTCTTAAGTTTCCATCACTACCAGATTTCTCAATGTAGTTTATATTTGAAGGTCTATGGCACCATACAGAAAGAGTTGGGCAAATCAATGGATGAGCTATTTTCAGATTTTGTCAATGAACCTTTGGCAACAGCTTCAGTAAGATCCTTAAGATATTTTTGCTGCTAGAAGAGATTTTTTTAATTTAGTTGAGAGTCTCTTTAATTAATTTTTTTGCCGAGTGAGTTGATTCATTTGAATCTAAGCCGCACATTTTAAGCAGATAGCCCAAGTCCACCGTGCAACTCTGCTCAATGGACGGGACGTGGTTGTTAAAGTTCAACATGATGGCATCAAGACAGTCATACTGGAGGTTTTGCTTTTTTAACCTTTCTAATATATGGATATCAAGGTCACTGAAGGCTTTCAAATGATTTTTGACCTATATTGTTTTTCAGGACTTAAAAAATGCAAAGGCAATTGTTGACTGGATTGCATGGGCTGAGCCACAATATAACTTTAATCCTATGATTGATGAATGGTGCAAAGAAGCTCCTAAAGAACTTGACTTCAATCTTGAAGCTGGTAATTTTCTTGTCTTATCAAAATTATGTTGTAAAACCAAATTTGTGCTTCAAAACATCTTTGGTATATTTTATTGGAGCGAGTTACTTGGATTTTCAAGACTTCATCTTTACCTAGTTCTGTCAACGTCAGAAATTTCTTTGTGAATTCTGTCTTTGGTGTTTATCACAGAGTTTCTTAAGGGCTTTCTTTGACTGGTTGTTGAAAAATTGATGGACTATTTATTAAAAACCGTTTCATTTTGAAGAGTTTTGTATTTGTTCCTGTGTTGTGGAGGATATCTTCTCCTTTATATTTCTTCCTTGGCTCTTATTAATACTTCTATTTCTGTAGAAAACACTAGGACTGTAGCAAAAAATCTTGGCTGCAGAAACCAACATGATGGAAACTTGAATCCCAATAGAGTGGATGTTTTAATTCCAGAAGTAATTCAGGTATCTCCTGTCTTCAATAAAATATTATGACTGAATTATTTATTCATAAAGGTGACATTATAGTTGAGGCATCTGAGAGTATTAAGGAAATTTTTTGTAAAGTCCTTATTCTCTTAAAATGATGACATGAGCCTTTCATTCTCAAACCCAGACCTGGTTAGACATACATATTTTACATATTTATTTATGTGAGAGTAGAAGTGACCTAAGTTTTACATATTTCTCTACAAGGTCCTATAGCAATGTAATCGAACATTTTTGCCTCATGTAGTTGTGTGTTGAGACCTTTTCTAATTGCCATCCAATGGATAAGTATAGTGTTTTCGTTGTTGTGCATTCATATAATTAGCATGCATGCCTATTGGTACCTTATTTTCATTTGCTTCAAAATGAAACGTAGTTCCTTTTTATTCTTCTGCATTCTTTTTCCTTTCCCTTTGTAGTTTATCGTATTTATATAATATAATCTGATTGTATCCAATGACAGGCTACAGAAAAGATCCTTGTTTTAGAGTATATGGATGGCATTCGGTTGAATGATTTAGAATCACTAGAAGCTTATGGAGTAGATAAACAAAAGATTGTTGAGGAGATTACTCGTGCCTACGCCCACCAAATATATATTGATGGGTTTTTCAACGGTGATCCTCATCCAGGTATACTGTCCATCTCTATAAGTAATATGGTTGTGCCTGTGTATACATGAACACGAGTCTATAATGTTTCCAATTTCCATGTACAACATTTTTCAATTTATTGTAGAAATTTTATAATAACTTTCTGTAATAATTTTCCAATTATTCCATGTACTCGTGGAAATGATTCTCTAACTTGAATAATTATAGGAAATTTTCTTGTGAGCAAGGAATCTCCACATCGTCCCATTTTACTTGACTTTGGGCTTACGAAGAAACTTTCAAACACCCTTAAGCAAGCACTTGCAAAGATGTTTTTGTCGTCTGTTGAGGTTGGTGCTGACTTTTATGCTTTTTCATGGTTGTAGGGATACTAACGAAGTTATATACATTGTTAAATTAGTGGTTATAATTGTTGTCTTCTTGAGTATAGCATCTCAGAATTTCAAGGTTATTTAACATGCTCTTACATGAGCAGCTAGCCTAGGATATCCTGAATTTAAAGGGGTAGGTTTAAATTGAACGTTAGTTCTTTGGTAAAAAATTACGATGTTATTGCGCCAGTTAAAATTTGAATTGTGTAGTTTAATCATATTAAGTGATATTGTGATTATGTTCGTGGATTAACTTATTTGGCTCAACATATCAGTGTTAGGAATATTTTAAAAAATGTTGTTGATTAATTTTGACATGGTGTTGAAATCCATTGCACTGTACTTTGATCCTCATGCCCTCCATTTTTCAATTAAAAGCTGTGTTGATCGTACTGGCTGATGTTTGAGTTGAGGTATGCTTTATTTCATTCCCTAAATCAAGTTGGGGTCTAAGAAGGTGTGCTAGAGAAGTAGAGATGTAAATGCTATTTTCCTAACCTCAATAACATAATAAGCTTTGGTTGGGTAGATTTGTTACATTCATGGAAGTCAAGGCAGAAAATTCACAATAGCCAATTGTCTATTTCATTTCCTCTTTTAGCATAATTTTTCACTTTTTTATGACAATTTCTTCAGGATTGCGACTGCCATTATAAGTTTTCCGTACTTAACTGTTGCACCAAAAGATATTTCTAAATGATGACTGATCTCGTCAGCCTTTTTATTATAGGGTGACCATGTGGCCCTTCTCTCCGCCTTTGCAGAAATGGGGCTTAAGCTGCGTCTGGACATTCCAGAGCAGGCAATGGAGGTGACAGCTATATTTTTCCGTGCAACGACACCAGCAAAAGAATCACTTGTAAGTATGCCCTGAGCTCCTGAAAGTATACTATTCTTTACTTCCTTGGATGTTTCATTTTATCTAATTCTGATGTATTTTCCTGATGCTAAGGAAACATTGAAATCTCTAGAGAATCAAAGAACCAAAAATATGAAGGTTATACAGGAGAAAATGAACCTTGACAAAAAAGAAATGAAACGCTTTAATCCTGTAAGTTCAGATATAAACTTGCATTATTTTTATCTATTCCAAATCTATGAAGCTGATCTTTTGGTAGTTAAAGTCATAAATTTTTATAACATTTTTCAGGTTGATGCATTTCCTGGTGATATTGTAATATTTGGAAGGGTTCTTAATCTTCTAAGAGGTCTGTTGTCTCACACTGTAATGCCACTGTAATACTTACTTCTTTCCTACAACTTATTTTACTTGCCTGATTTGGATGTAGGGCTTTCTGCCACCATGAACGTTCACATAGTATATATGGACATAATGAGGCCATTTGCAGAATCTGTTTTGAGTGGGTGAGTCGATTTTTTTTTTCTTTTTCAATTGCTAGTGTCCTACATTGCCTGTTTCACCTATGGCTGATCTGAGGTGCACTTCCCAGGTTTATTAATCGAGGTCCATCGGTAAATGATAGATGGGTTTTTGATTCGCCAGTCCATTCTGACGTTGAAGCCAAGCTGAGGCAACTTTTAATTGAGCTGGCAAATAATGATAAAATACTTGGAATCCAGGTAAAGCTTGAGATTGCTTTGGTTTGCCTTATGCATTTATAAGCATTAATCACCTTTCCTTATGGCCAGTTAGCTTATCTACACTAGATTAGATCAGGGTTGTATATCAGGAATTAATGAAAGTCATCAAGTATTTCATTTTTTTACATATGATGTTGTTTCCATTGAATTTGATGTCCAGAAAGTAAATGAAGTAAATTTTGTTGTTTTAATGTATTTGCTCACCCTTGTTAAGGTATGCGCCTACAAAGATGGAGAGGTCATTATTGACACTGCTGCTGGAGTGCTTGGTAAATATGATCCCCGTCCCGTAAAGCCTGATAGCCTTTTTCCAGTGTTTTCTGTTACAAAGGGTATCACAGCAGGAATGATACATTGGCTGGTTGACAATGGGTATGTTGTAAGATGCTACAACTATCGAGCTTGACTGCTTCTTGTAACTTATTTTGAAAAATAAGGGCTCATTTACTTTCTATGTTTCATGTTTTCATTTTCACTTCAATTAATAAACATAAGAGGATATAAATCAAATTTTTCCCTCACCATTTTCTTTTACAGTTTATGAAAACAGATATAACATTTTTGAAAAATTTGAAATTGCCGAAACACTATTTTCATTGTTTCAAAAAATGCATTCTTCCTAAGTTCCTAGCTTGTCTTTCAGTTTCTCTCTATCATAATTGTTTACTACATGAGTCTTCCATCTTGTTGTTAGTATTTTAAAATGAACAAAGATTTTAGAAAAGAAAAACTGAAAATGCTTTTAAAAAGTAAAATAATCTAAGGTTTTCATTTTGCATTGAAATTAGTCTATGCAGCGGGGCTGTGCTGAGTTACATGTTAATTAGTCGTAAACCTACACTTGTCTAATAATTCATGCCAAGATAGATAGATCTTGCCTGTAGTCTTTCACGGATGCTTACCTTCAAATGGTCTTCTACAATGTCATCAATAATTAACTTCTAATATGTGTGGATTTGCTCCATCCTTGAATGAAATGTTCCTGATCACTGATAACAGCAGCATATGTTGGTTTATATAAAGTAGGCCCTTGTGTCTGAATAAATGTTAGCATTGTTGTCACGGAATATGAAACGTAAGCTGGTAGTTTGGGTGGGCCGTATCATTTGGTATTGATCCCCAGTACCCCCGATCAGAGTCTTCTTTAATAATGATAAAAGAAAACAGAAAAAATTACAGTATGTTTGGAGGATAAGGAATCCTCCACAACATAAGATGAAAATAAAAAATAACAAAGAAAAACAAGAAAATGTTACAATGCCTTGCAGTGTCTCAACATTTCTGTTAGGAAATCCCTCCAAAAGGTCATGTTATCTTGAGTTTACTCTACATAGAAGTCAAATGCCTAATCTAATCCCTTATCAGCTGTTGTACCAAGAAGACGTCCTTAAAGATATTAACATCATGTTTGTTCTCTGTCATTGAAGTTAAAAAGTTTAGTTTTTCAAACCATGTGATGTCATATACTTTCTTGCACAATGCATTTAACCTGAAATGGCTCTGCCTGCTTATTTATCTTGCAGAAAACTAAACCTTGAAGAGAATGTTGCAAATATTTGGCCATCGTTTGGATCAAATGGAAAAGAAGTCATTAAGGTCAAATACTGATATTTCTTCCAAACAATTGTTCTGAAGCTATTACTTTTAATAATGGTTTAATCTTCTGTTTCAGGTTCATCATGTGCTTAATCATACATCCGGTTTGCACAATGCAATGGCAGAGATAAATAAAGAAAACCCTCTTCTAATGTTAGACTGGGATGAATGCTTAAACCACATTTGTATGTCAGCGCCTGAGACTGAACCAGGAAAGATGCAGAGTTATCATTATTTGTCATTTGGCTGGTTGTGTGGTGGAATCATTGAGGTAAATGCGAGACCTTATGTATCAAAAACTTAATTCTTACTGGAATAAATATTCTTCAATTTCAATTTTCATGTTTTACCAGAATTCTGAACTCAGGGTGACAGCGAAGGATCGTTTTATTATAAAAGGACTATTCATTTATTATGTCGAATAAAGTAATAAAATTTTCATATAACAAAGGAAGAGTAGTAAGATGATAAGTTTGAGAATTATTTTTTATGCTTCTTGCAATGATGCAAAATGAAGTATATGACAGTTGGTTGGGAGCTCTAAGTTTGGACCTTGAAAGAGTATGACTTGTTTGCTTATAGTGGCATGTTTTTCCAATCTTGTGTTGACAATCAGCATAGACTTTTATTAATGTCTATTTTCATAAAAATATGAATTTTAGTATGGTTGCGGTTAGTTTAAAATTCTTCACAATGTTGCCGAAAGTGATTGCTAGTAAAAGGGACCTTGAATGTGTATGACTTGTGTTCTTATAGTGGCGCGTCTCTACAATCTCGTGTTGACAATTATCATAGGCTTTTATTAATGTCTATTTTGATTAAAAAAATAGGAATTTTGGCATGGTTGCAGATAGTTTTAAATCATTATTCTTCACATAGTTACAAAAAGCAATTGCTGGTAAAGTTTTCCAGAATTTCTATCATATTCTGATAAGTTATTTGGATAAAACAGCATGCATCTGGAAAGAAATTCCAGGAGATCCTTGAAGAATCAATAGTTCGTCCCCTCCAGGTTGAAGGAGAACTATATATTGGAATTCCGCCAGGTAAGTTTTGATGAATAATTATTTTTGTAGGGATGATAAGCAATTTATATCTGATGGGCATAATATGAACTTTCATTTTATTTTCTCTATATTCCTAAGTAGTTGGAGTTGAAGATTTCTGATTTTGGTTTTTTTATAAGTTGTAACCATGCTTCTTGGATATACTTTTAGGGGTGGAGTCACGTCTTGCAGCGCTGACTATAGATACAGATGATTTAAGCAAGTTCTCAGCGATCAGTAGTCGTCCGGAACTACCCTCCACCTTCCAGCCACAGCAAATTGCTCAAATGGCAACCAATCTGCCTCCTATTTTTAATACACTGAATGTTCGTCGTGCAATCATACCAGCTGCTAATGGACATTTATCTGCGCGTGCACTTGCACGTTACTATGCAGCCCTAGCTGATGGTGGGAAGATACCACCACCTCATCCTTCTTCTTCTAAGCCAATACTTGGAAGTCATCCCCATATCCCCAAATTATCTTCTCAGAAAGCCCCCAAAAAGCGGAAATGTATTGGAAGGACAGTCGCAACTTTACCCGCAGTTAATAAAAGTTATGAAAAAGTCTCTAGTAAAGAAGACTCTGAGGTTACAGAAGGCAGAAACACTAGCACAAGTAGTAGCAGTAGTGGTGATACCGGCAGTAGCAACTTGGATAGTAATCCACGACCCCATGTTCCTGGTAAGGTCTATCGGAATCCTAGGATTGTAGATGAGTTCTTGGGTACAGGAGAGTACGAGGACTTAACTTTACCAGGTGGGGGTTTTGGCTTAGGATTTAGGAGGTTTAGCTCTAAGGGTGGATCAACCATTGCCTTTGGCCACTCGGGAATGGGTGGGTCTACAGGGTTTTGTGATGTTACTAACAGATTTTCAATTGCAGTGACACTGAACAAAATGTCATTTGGAGGTGTCACCGGAAAAATTGTCCAACTTGTTTGCTCAGAGTTAAACATTCCTGTGCCTGACGATTTTTTAAGATATGCAGCTGACCAAAGTGGAGATGCAAATCTCGCGAGGCCTATGATTAATTAGTGAAAGGTTTTGTACCATCTTTCCAACATTATTAATTCATGTATAAATTTTAATTTTATCTATCACCTTCATAATTTATGTGTGCATTGGGGTTCTTCTTGTACTCAAGAAACAAGAAACTAACAATGCAAGAGCTAGCTTTGCCTCCTGACATTGTTCGGAAAAATAATGTATGTAATTATGTACACATGAATTTGAACTTGTGATTATTTAATTTATCAAACAACTATGAGTGTTTATAAATTTAATCCATGTGGCTGTCTTCCTGCGAAATGTAGGATGTGGTTCATTGCCCTTCCATAAAAAATTATTGGAAAATATTGTTCCTTCTCTATTTTTTCTCTTCTGCTACGTGTTTTGTCATTTGAGACTATACACCTCTGCTACACCCAATATTTATGAATGAGTAATCTTGTTACTATATAAGTCTAATTGCATTATGGCATAGTTTTGACAAAAAAAAAGTGCTTCGCAACATTACTTCAATAATCAAGATCATTAATCAACATGGTTTCGTACTTACAATAAACACTTCCTTGACCATGATTCCAATGGCAAGAGACATATTTCATCAAATCAGTCACCAATGAGTTCCATATACATTATACACCATCACACTCCATTTTTGGTAACTAATTTAACAAACAATCAAGGGGAACACTAAAGAAAAAAAGATCATTTGATACATACACCACTAAGTATATATATAAAGTTTTTCATAGAAAATAGTGCTATTTTCTATAACATAACATGCAAAATCTAATAATACAAAACAAGGCATACACAAACTTGGATATTCTAACTGAACACTACAATATTGTGGCAGCATAAAATATTTATGGCCATAAGCTAGTCAAAGAGCTGACAACATCACTATTAACTCCATTGTTGAAATCATGACTGCAAGATATATCAAAATCTCCAAGTCCAATAGCTGAATTCTGTCCACTAACACCATATGAAGCGTCGTTTCCATGGACGGTGATGGTGGGCGAAACATGCGCCATGCAACGGAGATTACTATTGTTGATTTGCGTCGGAGTGGTGTTCAATTGACTCTGATTTTGGAGAAGCTGGTTGTTAAAAGTAGGTAAAGTGCCCCTAGAGACCATATCCTCTGCTAACTTCACCTAAATTGGACACAAAATTCTTTATTAGCAACTCAATACATGATTTATAATAGTATATACCCCAAGAAAATATTTTTGGCAAAATGACTTTAAACTTTATTACATTAAATGAATTTGATGATCTTGGTCATTAAACAATAGAAATTTTGAATTCTTGATTTGTAATCACGGTATGTGTTGTCCAATATGTCACACAACATTTTTTTTCTTTCTTTTGAAATGACAAATGTAAGTAGTTAGTTGTTACTCCCTCCGTTTTTGCAATCTGATCCTAATACACATAGAAGAACTTGTAAAGTGTTAAATATATACCTTAGCTCTCAAAGCTTCAACATCGGATTTTAGCACTCGGTTATTAGTGTTAGCATCACGAAATTGTTGGCTTGCATCTGTAAGCTGCTTAAATAAGCTTGCATTTTCCAGCCTCAGTTGTTCAACCTGAGAAACAAAATATAATAAAATTCTCATAATGGAAATTGGAAAATGATAACTACTGATTTCAAAGAGCTATGTAAAAAAAAATTGTTACAAAATATTTATGTAACTAAATTTCTAAGTTCAATTAATTACCTGAACCTCAAGGTCTGCCAAATGTGCTTGTTTTCTTCTTCTGGACCTTCTGGCAGACTCACGATTAGAAACCTTCCTGAAATCATGAAAATCACATTAGAAGCTAATTTAGTTTTACGAAAATTAATTTTGATTGAATTAATTTTAGAAAATTGACTTTGATTGAATGTGAGTTTAGAGTAAAATAAATTATATTTTGATACGTTCACGTCAAAGTTGAACAATGAATTTGAATATAAAATTATGTTAAAAGGCAAAAATTACAAACTATGTAACTTTAAGTTGGAATAAAATCTAGAGAAATAATCAATTATAAATTTATAATTAGAACTCAAAAAACATAAATCAATTTTAAGCCTTCAAGTTTTCTTTTAACTGTGCCAAAATTAAATTCAAATATGCACTAAGTTGTAACAAAAAAAAAAGTTGAAAGATATAAAACAAACTATGAGAGAATTAAACTATTTTTAACAATATGTATACTTTTTTACTTTTGTGAATATCAGTGTATACATTAGGTTGAACCCTTTTGTCATCATGTACATGTGGCAATTTTATTTTATTTTATACAAACTTACAAAGCCACCTTATTAGCTAGATTATACTTTCTCTTATTTATAAACTCATGGTCAAACTTTATATAGTTTAAAATGGGACTTCAGACTAAAAAAAACCTAATGAAAGTTCTTTTTTAAATTTAAAATGAAGTTCAAATTAATGTTTGAGATACCTTCTAAGACGCTTCATATCAACAGGGTTTGTGCTTTGTTCACAAGGACCTGCTTCATCATCTTCATCAGATGGATCACGTGAGGAACCACTTGTAGTAGTCACTCCTTTGGTTTGATTTTCTCTACTGCTTGGTTTATTAGCTGACACTGGACTTGTAACTATCCATTATACAATTCAATCCAAAATAAGCTCTATGATATATATAAACTAAGCTTTCTATATGAACAATATATATATATATAAACTATTATGGTGCTATACAAATAAAATGTACATACAATGAAGTTATCTATAAAGGGTAACTTAGTGTTATATAAATCTTGTAATTAAGACTGTTGCATTGGTGGGGTAAGTAATCTTATCTTATATTTGAAAAAAGTTGATTCTACAGTTCAACTATTTATCATTAAGACCCCAACCATTGCATCATAACACAAAAAGACAAGGATATTTCATATTCTGAGCTTGCTTTTTGAATCTTTTTATAGAGCTTAAAATTCAGTCCTACAATTATCTTAAGGTCCCTAGCTACTTGCCAACTTCATGATTACATGGATTTCTTAAATTTATGGAATTCATATAAATAAAAAAACTTTTTTAAGACTCCACTTTATATATATTTACAGTTATATTGACATTGTGTTCAAGTGTTTGTCTACTCCCTCCGTCCTAAAATGTAAGCAAAAATGTGTCAACATAACATGATGTATTTGGTACAAATTTTAAACCAAATACATTAATTTTTGTTGACCAATTTTTGTTTATATTTTAGGAGGGAATATATCTTTAAAAGAGTTAAATTATTGACAAAACATAAAATAAAAAACCTAACTTTGACATTTTAATTAGCAACTAGAAACATATTTCTTTGTGTTGGTTTCTAATATCTATTGTCATTTCATCTATCTACCCAAGAGAAGAAACATATTTCTTGTTTTTTTACTTTTTTTTTTGTTCACTCAATTCTTGCTAGCAAAATTTATATTAGCATATATGTGTATAACATAGAGTATTACCGGTGGCAGAAATGGATGATTGAGACTCAATAGTTGCAGTGATGGTGGAGTTCTTGGGAGTTTGGTTTTGGGAGCAAACAAGAGTGTTATTTGTTGGTTCACCACATGTTGAAAATGAAGTTACGGCATCCTGCAATTATGAAGGGCTGAATTAAGAGCAATGTTTTTTTTACAAGATTAAGAGTAATGTTATTTGTTAGAAAAGTGTTATACAAGAAAGAGAAAAATACATAAGAATAAAATATTTGACAAATTAGATTATGTCTATATGATCATACATGAGATCGTATGTGGTTATAGAATTCTTGCGTTTCTTATCAAACTTCTCTCATAACAATAAACATTTTTTCCTAAATTAATAGGTTGTCAACTTTATTTTGCCTATCAAATTTTCATATGTAGCATGATTTGTTACCTTCTTTAAGGATATTCCTTTCATTTACACGTCTTTATTTGTTTAAAAAGAAACAATTCATTAGGTTGTTTTTGCTTTCCAAGCAAAAGGTATAAATCAAAACATAAAAGAAAGAACATAGAAAAAGCTAAGCTATAAAAGGAAGTAACAAAACACTCCACCTCTTTCACATGGACCCACTAAGATTGTGGGCAATAATACTATTACTAGCTAGGACCACTTCATGAAAAGTAAATATAGAGTGATACATATTTGTTAAGAGTCTATTGGCTAAGTACCTAATAGATACCATGCATTGGAAATAATTTTCTTATAGAAGGCCAAAGGAACGACCCATGTTGCTCTATTATATTCCTTTTCTATTCATTTTTTACTAATATTCCTTTTCAATTTGTCTCTTGTAAAACAAGCAATTTTTTTATTAGTGTTTGATTGAGGAAAATATAATAGAAAAGAAGAGAGGGATTGCTATAATTCATTATTTTTTTGGTTAGTTTTTTAGGAGAAGCAGAGGGTAACAAAATTCATCTTCACATGTGATATTGAAGAAACTTGGAGAGGAGAGAAAATATCATATTAGATATGATAATGATACAAAAATAAATTAATCTTCGACTATATTAACCAAACAACAAAAATAGGGTTTCTTTCCATCCCTTCATTCAAATAGAAATCTCATTACATCAATCTTTTCGTTTCCCTCGTTTGAGACACATGTCCAAAGTTTGGTCGTCAATTAGTAATTGATACAATAATTGAAATTTAGTTATGTTGACTTCAGACCTCTATCGCAACAACATATATAAAGAATAACCATTTAATGGTTTGGAAGCCAATAAAAACCTTGTATTAGTCTTCCTTTTGAAATAAAAGTATCTAATTTTGTGTCCATGCATGTTTAATGTTTGACTATACCTCGAAAATAAATCACCTTATGCAAAGAGAATCTATGGCAAGAAACCAAATATTGAAACATGAACATCTAGAGGTGAAGCTTAGATTCTCAAATTAAGTAATATATGTCAATTATTGTCTCCCAAAGTAAAAGACAAAAAATTGTAAAAAAATTAAGTGAAGATCCTCATAAAGTAGTGCGTTCCCACGAGTTCAAAAGACAACACAATAATATAATCAATAATCACAATAATAATCAAAATATAATAACAAAAAAGTATAGTGCACATCATCATGCCTTCTTCATCACTAAACAAAGTCCCTGCTGACGTGGCCTTCACAAGTTCCTTTGCTTCACCCTTTAAATAAACCAAATTCCATTCACATAAAAAAAAAACTCTATTCTATTCTATCTTAATTCTTTGATTTGGAGATCAAAAGTTCTATCACAAAACCATAGTTCCATGCTTGCTCTAAACCCCGTGAGTTTGTTAGAATTACAACACATCAATATAATTTTGATTTGAATCAACAAAATCAGATGTTTATGTGATTTTGACAAACTCACCGCACTCTAAAGATACAGTTCAACCAAATTAATTATTGTCCTAGCGTATAATATTTCTAACAACTAATTATTAACATAATCTTATAAAAATACATAGTTATAGATATTGATCTGATTAGAAGAGAAAATTTGAAGAAAAAAAAAATAGAAATCCATATTATAATATTGTGTTGATTTCTAGATGTATATCAGTATACCATTTTTAGATAAATAAAGTTACACATATCAAAGTAGAAACTCCAAAGATAAGACCGTTACCAGCAATAAAAAATCATGATTTAATATTTATAATTGTTTTGAATTTATTTTTAATATATACTATTGTAGTTAGTAGGGAAACGTTCCCAGCAAACTTGAAAGTCACGTTAGAGGAATTTTTTTGAGTGCATAGTGTGTGAGAGTGAGAGAGCACTGACCAGATTATGAAAATCGGCGGCATCGGCGATGTTTCCAGAGCAAACATCGCTGACACCTATGAATGGATCCACCTTACACGGTTTCACGTCGTTGTCGTCGATTGTTGTTTCGACAGTAATGGGCCGCTTCGTGAAAAGTTCATGATCAAATTCTGCTGTGATCCATTTGAGGTCATCGAAGCTGGAGAATATGGAGGTTGCTGGCAGAATGGTGCTCCATTTTGGTTCCATTTCGCAGGAGAGAAAAATGGAAAAGAGGAGAGAGAAAAGAAAAAGAAAAGGGACTAAGAGAAGCTGCTTCGTGCGTATAAATAGGCAAAATTTGAAACATTAGATGCGTGGTATAACACGAAACTTGATTCCTTATTTTTTATTTTTTTAGTTTAAATAAAAAGTTAAAATGTTCACAAAAAATTTAAAATATCATTTTCTGTAAGGGTGATAAAATAAAAATCAATATAGTCTAGCACAACTTATTGTATCAATATTGTTTGACCGAATATATTTTGTGGTGTCTTAGATTTGAATTCGGAATTTTTCACTTTGTATTTGTGCGTTTACAATGATTATTATTTTTTGGTCTTAGATAAAAAAACATATATCACCTTAAAAATAGAAAATTACTACTCTTAACTCATATTAGTCAAACTGTTTGACTATTTTAGGTTGATTTTTTGAACAAGACTTTTTAGGTAGATTAAAAACATGAATAAACCAATATGGTCTGTGTGAGAGTTGACAACAAGAATCTTCGTATATAAATAAAATTCGAATAAGAAGTTTCATTGATGTTATGGCGAAAACTCAATTTAATTTTGAGAAAAGCTGATGACCCAATTTAGTCTTTGAGAAAATTAAAATCATATTATAGTCAATTTGAAAAAATAAATCGGGAAAAACATTTTTTTTCTTCCAAAAATTGGTTATGTTGTTCTGACTTGTATGATTTGAGAGTATATGGTTCTATTCAATCTAAGTTGTGCTATAAACCTTACATTAATCAAAGAAACCTGGTGACTCCTAACAAAGAAACTATTCTATATAAGGTTCGATTCCATCTAAGGTGTGCGATTTGCCGTTCCAATTTTGTTTTTTTTTTTGGTCAAATAGTTTAATGGCTATAACTTCACATTTTTCAAGGTTAATAAGTGGGGTGTCCGGGGTTCAAACTTTGACCCTGCATATATTATAAAATAAGTGTGATGTCCACTTAATTCTTGTGGTTTTTCGAGTTCAACACAATTCCCTTGATTCAACTTTAATGGTTGCCCAAATTATATATATATATATAATATTATTGTTTGTTCGGGTTATGTGTATAATATTCATTAAAAATTCATATTCTTAGAAATGGTGGCTGGGCCTAACACAACCCCACAAAACCAGCTTGTGAGGTGAGGATTGTTCCCACTTATAAACACATAGTCATGCTATCTCCTATCTGATGTGGGATACTTAACACACCCCCTCACAACCAGCACTATTGGGTTTGGTTCGTGGACATAAATGGTAGGTGACCCGATAGCGGAAACCTGATAGCAGGTGGCCCAATGGATCTTGAAGAGGCTCTGATACCATCTTAAAAATAGTGGTTGGACCTAACACAATCTCATAAAACCGACTTGTGAGGTGATGATTGCCCCCAGTTACAAACACATAGTCAGGTCATCTCATATCTGATGTGAGATACTTAACACATATATCTTTAAATTAATGAAGTAAAAAAGATTACTCATAGTATAACCCACAATTTATTAAACGAACTATTAATACCTACCTAAAATATAAAATAAATAAATCTTATTTGTGTAAGTTGAAATAATAATTAAGAATATGTGTTTAAATTGAATAGAATGAACCCACATGTAAGAAAAAAATTATTTCCTTATATATAATTGATTAAATAAATAATCTTACTTTAATCAAATAATTATTTAAATTTTTCTCTATCAATTTATTATTTAAAAAATAAATAATCTATTAAAAAATTGGATACAAAAGGTTTAGATGAGCTCCGTTTCGGGTGCTTATTAGGGTCATGGCAGATGTCAAGCTCATAGAGTGTTTACGGATATCACCCACTAAAGATGGTATCACTTCAACAGTGATAATTGAGCCTAAGATCTTTCGCGTGAGTCAACTTCTTGTAAATTGAGTCAACATTCATTGACAATTATCTATTAAATTTGATAAAAGTTATGTTGAGTTTAACATTAGATTATTTTTTTTTTTTTAATTGTCGGAAGTATTTCATAGAGGCAAGTTTTTGTTTTGTTTGTTTAGTGATGTTTTTGTATATATTTTAACAAAAGAGTTAAAATATATTCTCTTCGTTTTATATTGAACACTTTATTAGAAAAAAATTGCTTCAATATAAATGTCATTTTCAATTTTTAATGTATCGGTTAACTTTTTTTCTAAATGTAAGTCCTAGTTTAGTCCAATAAAAGTAGATTTTATGCTTAATTGAGTCAAGCCCACTATGTGAACACCTCCAGTTGAGAGATTTATTGTCTTCTTGGTGTACTCTTAGGTTTATACTCTTACCTCTCTTTACTGTAATGATGTTAAATCTAGAGTTCTGTTTGTATGCTTTATTATGCTCACTAGGAGGAACTAAGCTTTTGTGTTGGAATATGTGAAATCAAACACACACCCGCAGTCCATGATAATGTGACTTGTATCCTCCTTTTTTAAGGATAAATTAATCTCGCACCGTGCATGACTTTAAGAGACATATCACGTTGTAGAAAGAGTCTACCATATAATTTTTATGCGTAGGACTTTGAACTATGCTAGCAAAAGACAAGTACAAACAATGTGTGTATGAAAGCCTTGGTTCATGAAATGAAAGACATTTAGCAACCTTGAAACTAAACCTACGAGATTTAGATGGTTGTACAATGATGGATTTCTGTCACATTTCCAAACACAAGCATTGTAATAAGAGGACAATTGCTAGGGTATGGAAGTGTCTCATATAGTCTACGATGGATTGACGTTAGAAAATCATTAAGAGATCTTGACGATAATCAAAAACACTATTTTAAATATTACTTATGAGTCTTCTACATTTTTAAGACAGAGACAATGACTTGATTTATGTTGATTTGACAAAAACAAGAGTAAATGAATGCAAATTATGTTCTGGTTTTCATATTTTTTGATCGATATTAATTGAGTCATTGTCTTAGTTGTGAGCATGAAGAATACTATGAGTGACTCTGCATCTAGGATATAACATCAATTACGTTGGTAGAGTTTTGAACATCAATTCACCCTAAACTGTATACTACAATTCGTCAACCTAAAAATTGTCTTATAAAAGATCAAATGTAGGCAACTAAGTTGGCAGAAAAGAATTTCAAAAAACATGCGATCTTGAGTAATCACGTGGTGCAATACGGGAAAGCTCTCCCCATAATATTCTTTTATACATTCTTAATTAATAAAAATAATAGAGCTGCCATACCTATCCCCCATAAATAAATATTAAAAAAACGTATAATTATTGGAGTTATGGTCTACAAAAAATAGACAACCTCCCTAACACATCTCAAAATTTTCCAAAGTGAAGAGTCATAAATTCAAAGAAAAATTGAAGTTTATTCTAGAGCAAGTACACTACTAATTTATTTATTTATTTTTAAATTGAAAAATGAAACTTTCAAAAGTTGGGTCACATTAAAGAGAAAAAGACATTAGGTTTTGTCTTTAGTTTACTTTTACAAACGTATGTCATGTCAATTAATATTTGTTTTAAAAAACAAAAGCATTTGGTGGCAATAACATTAAGAATCCTATTAACCACAGTTGGCAATCAAAGATTTAATGATGAAAAAGTTCACATAACAAAGTGACAAAGTGGTTAAGCAACATACAATGGGTACAAATCTAAGAAAGCATTGTGCCATTAAAATATTGTTACAGGAACCACTGAATGAGACGAGGTACAAATTCCAAACTCTCACAAAGCCACCGTGCAAAAAAACTTTACTTTTGGAAAAGCATTAAAGGCATTTTCCCCATCTTGGATGTGGCTTATGAGACAATGGAATGGCATCATTCAAAGGTAAAGAAAGAGTGGCAACTAGTGTTTGAGCAATTAAAAGTAGGTTTCTTAATGTGTAAGTTCTTATTAAAGTAATGGTGATTGATTGGGACAAGCACCAAACCTTGTAAACAAATAAAAAGTTGTAAACGTGGTTATGTTTTTGTTTTTATTTTTAAACAAAGGATGGAAAGCCTTCATTATTTGTGTATTCCAACTTCACCTTTTTCTTGTTATCATCATCATCACTCAATAGACCATACTTTTTGTTGCTGTTAAAATAGCTTCATTCCATGATAGAATAAACGACACTTTGATCAAGATGATCAAGCAATGGTGTATTAAAAAAAGAGTAGCAATAATTTTTTTTCAGCATTCACGCTCTTATTAGACTAAAATCGTCTGGAGGGACGCTACTTTATGTGGTGTCTATTCTTATTGGACTAAAATTATTCTGAGAAACACTACTTTATGTGGTGTTCATTTTCAGTTTGATAGAATCAATGCAAATTTTATTCAATAATAGAATGAGTATTGAAAAAATTATTATAGTAAATGTTGCTTACATTTCTATTAAAAAATAACAAGCATTGTTGGGATAATTTTTCATCTATTGTAATAAGAAGCCAACTCTAATAGTTATAAGAATATGAGTAAAATTTGGTAAAATGAGTAAAATTACACACAAATTGTACAGAAACCAGTTAATCAAATTTTGTATCTAAAAGTTGGAGACCAAATTGTCTAAAACTAACACCTATAATTAAGTTTGGCTTAACATAAGGTGAGACATTAGAGTGAACAAACTAGTTTATGTACACAATGTTTGTAAGGTATGAGTCGTAAAATTAGTAGATTATATAGGTTATAAAGCTAGATATATTGGACCTAAAATAATAGCTTGCTTAAGCTTACCATTAAACTAGCCCTCCTCAATTTTGAAAAATTAAATGAGTGATGTGATACATGTGTATAATAATGTGTGTATGAATTAAATCAGCTAGGTAGTTGATACTTGGAGAGTTCAATTTGAATTTGATAACCGTAAGTGAAAACATGTCATTTTCGATTCATGGTTAGGATCATATATATACAAATGCTCCTGAAATTTGACCTAATGAGAACCCTATTCTATCTAGGTACTAGCTATTGTTAATATTATTTGTTATTTTGTAGTTACATTCACCTTTTCTTTTGTTTTGTAATTACTCCTTTTCTTCTGCTTATTCACCTACACATTTTTGGTTCACTTACTCAATACGAAAACATATTCAACTGACTGAATAAATAATAACAAAACAGAATGGAAAAAGGACATGAAAAGGAATGAACAAAATAAGGTCATGTTGCATGAAGGGATCAAAATGCTTCTTTTTTTTTTTTTATTTTTAAAAAAGGCAAATTGAATCTTTAAATAATTTTATCATTGATTTGAGTCTTAGTTAAGTTTCTTCTTTTCTTTTTCTATTAAAAATGTATGTATGTACTACTTGAACTCTTAAAGAACGATAAAATTTTTAGTCTATTGTATTTCTTACAAAATAGGATTACTTTTAGTGCACGCTTTAATTTGGTCTACATAGTTGTGAACATTGTTGGATGAAAATAAAATTATAATGTTTGATGAAATTTAAAACATTTCTGAAAATATGTTGTGTTTTACCTTTTTGATTTGATTTTAATGTTGCAAACAAAAAAAAAAAATTGTCTACAAAAAAACCGCATCAGCCGACCCAATCTAAACCGCATTGATATGGTTTGGTTTGATTCAGATTTTATTTTAAAAGTTAACTGAATCAAGCCAAACCACATACTTATTTATTTTACAGTTCAGATGACTTCTAACCTCAAAATCGAACCAAACCGAACTACGAACATAAATACAACATGAAAGTTAGTAAAACTATAGAAGCTTCTAAATCAATTCTACCTAATCTCTAATTATATAAAATAAATTCTACTGAATTTAAATAAAATATACTCCTTCCGTTTCAAAATGAGTGTCATTTTAAACAAAAAAATTTGTTTCAAAATGAATGTCACTTTATATTTCCAATACAACTTTAATTCTTTTCTTCCAACTTTACCCTCAATAAATACTCCAACTTTTCTCTCACACAATTTTCAATGCAACTTTAAGTTTGTCTTTTTCATATAAAGTAAGAGCAGTTTAGTAATAGTGTTATGTCTAATGATTAGTATTTCATTTCATTCCTTAATCTGTGTGCAATTGGCTAAAGCGATACTCATTTTGAAACAGATGGAGTAAATTATTAAAATTATAGATTTTACTCAAGACCAAAAAGAGAAGATATCGACACCTCAAATAACATAATAATCTAATCATAATAAAATCTATATATTAAAAATAACATAATCACAAAATGTCTGCATCACTAGGTTTTTTGGGTCCAAACTACGTCACTAGACTGAGTATATAGCTTATTGCAATATTTTTGAGCTTTAAACTAGACTGGGTCACCTAAATGGTCCTCCTTAGAAATTATGTGATCATTGATCAATTACTTTCGTATCATTTTGAGTTTTGACTAGCACGTTTTTCCATTATTGAAGAGAAGAAAGAAAAAAGTGTAGAAATATTTGATATGTTGAGATCGGATTAGATTTCACAGTTCCCCATTCTCAACCCTTTGTGTGAGTAAAATTTGTCACTAGGCCTTATGGAAAGGAAAAAAATCTCCAAAAGAGAAACTCCTAACTCATAGTGAAATTGTCGGTTGTGTAGGGTTGGGAATAGGTTAGATCGGTCTACAAGGGTCTACGGTTTGGCCTGTTTTGGCCTGGTCTGTTTAGTTAAATAAGTCAGACTTAGGCTTTCAGAAAAGCCTGTTAAGCCTAATAGCTCGGCCTATTAATACCTATTTATTAAAAAAATGTTTTTTTTATATTAAAATAATTGCATACATTAAAAATATAAACACATTTTTCTCTATCTATTAGTCCCTTAATAGACTTTGTTGTTATAAGCTTTTAAGTAGGCTTTAATCTGGCTTAATTATATAAATGGTCCCTTAAACAATTATGAAATTTCAATATGGTCCCCTTACTAATTTTTGCCCCATTCTGGTCCCATAAGTTACCTCTGTCAATCAAATAAATCCATTATGTTAAGTTCTTTGAGAAAAACGTTAATATTCATCCTCTTCATCATCAAACCCAGAAAAATTCATCTTCTTCATCACTAAATCCAGAAATATTCATCACCTTCATCATAAAAATCCAGAAGAAAAAA
>Ga0228710_1002636_pt1 | contig 28387 bp, 12 predicted proteins | sample MedpolnodulmetaG_FD_177995 | JGI IMG/M metagenome (GOLD analysis project Ga0228710, IMG submission 177995) | Root nodule microbial communities from Medicago polymorpha collected in Santa Monica, California, United States - pink nodules | ecosystem: Host-associated > Plants > Roots > Nodule... | reverse complement strand
CTTGGCGCAACTGGTAAAGTTGTTGTCATGTGACTGGAAGGTCACGGGTTCAAGTCCTGGAAACAGCCTCTTGTGTAAAAAACAGGGTAAGGCTGCGTACAATACACCGAATGGTGGGACCCCTTCCTGGACCCTGTGTATGCAGGAGCTTTAGTGCACCGGGTTGCCCCTTTATTGTATAACTAACTTACCCACCATTAAACACTTATTTTTCTCCTACCTCTGCTAGTTCAGTACCATCAACATTCTGCACATGGTTCTACTTGGAAGTATTTATTATGCAGATAAAGAATACTAAGGAGCTGAACTAGGAGAGGTAGGTAGGAGGAAAATCAATGTCTAATGGTGAGTAAGTTAGTTATACAAGGAACAAGAGGGGGAAGAGAGAGATCAATTCAAGAATTATACTATAGAGAGTCAGTCAGGTCACCGAGAATACTTCTCTGAAGAAGGGAGGCATTGTTCTATAAGTTTTTCTTTTTCTTGTAACATGCTTTGTTTATCAATACATATTACCAGTTATCCAAGTATTTGAATCTTCGATCTTATACAATCCAACTCGTTTTCCTAGGCATGGTACCAGAAACGTAATACCTAGTGATATGATAGGATTTATTGCATTGTGCAATTCATATAATTGACCCCATCTACTGGAATGGGAAAGCGCTTGGATTGTTGTTGCAATCAAGTAAAGATTTATGTTCTATGTAGGGGTTTGTTTGTAAATTGAATCTTTTGCTTTGGTGGTTTATTAGCATTTAGACATCACAATTTTTTTCCCTTGTCAATTTTCATGATAGCCTTTAAACTGATTATTGCAGAGAAAAATAAATAAATTTCTGGAGTATAAGAAGGCAGGAAAAAGTTTTAATGCAGAAGTTCGCAACAGGAAGGACTACCGTAATCCTGACTTCTTACTGCATGCTGTGAGGTACCAGGATATTGATCAAATAGGGTCTTGTTTCAGTAAAGATGTATTTGATCCTCATGGATATGATTCAAGTGACTTTTATGATCAAATAGGTCCGTGATTTTTTCTTCTCTCCATCTTTTATCTCAGCGTTAGTGGTATTTGTATATAATTTGTTCTTGTTTTAACCTTAATTAATTAATTTATTCGATAGATCAAATACTAATTGTAGTGCTGTACATGTTTACGAGTTCATCTATATTTGTTTGCCCCTGAGAGTTATGCTATTGATAGATGCGTTTTCCCCTAACCTGAAGGCTGATTTAAAGTATATATTATTGCCTGCCTCATATTTTCGATGCCAGTATTAGAATTTTGTTTTCCTGTTCTCAAGATACTTTGAGGTTATCATTCAGGCTGGACTTACTAAAACTTGTGTTAGAGTAATTATGATAAGCTTGGTGAAGTATGTATAATTGACCAGACTACTATTTTGAATATCAGTAAATAGAGAAATCATGACTTTATTTTGTTGCACTATATTAATGATGCCTCTGGATTTTGCTTTCCTCCCTCTCCCTTCTTTTTTGACAAATTTTGTTAGTCATTCCTTGCATGCATCTACTAATTTGCTTATTAGTTTTAAGTGAAAACTGCAATTAATTTTCCAATCTCAACTACTTTATTATTCTTATTAATATTATTATTATTAATTAATGTTAGCGTTGTTTTGGCCGTTGTTTTTACACTACTTGCCCTCATTTGCTTTTGTCCCTTGTCTAAAACAAAGCAGAAGCTGATATGAGGCGAGAAAGTGATAGGAAAGAGCAAGAGAAGAAGAAAGCACAGAACCAAAAGGTCGATTTTACTTCTGGGGGTACACAACCAGGAATTGTGCTTGGTGCTCCCAGGATCAGCATGCCTGTTACAGGTTTAGAAATCACCTAGTTTATTTGTTCAGTGCTGAAGCTATTTTTAGAAGTCTTTATTTTCAATATAATATTGTTATATTCTTATGTCGCTTTTATGTTGGCTTTTTGCATAGGCGGTTCTGCTGCAACTACAGGTGGTTTGCATTTGGTGCCTCCTACAGCTGATTCTATTAATCGAGATGGTAGACAGAATAAAAAATCAAAATGGGATAAGGTATTTATCTAAATAAATGCAAATACTACTTCAGTGACACTCATCATCATTGTGCTTACTAAATTCTAGTGAATGACAGGTGGATGGTGATCGGAAAATTCCTCTGCCCTCGGTGGGGCAGGATTCTGTATCTACAGCAGGGGCTCATGCAGCAGTGTTATCTGCTACTAATGCTGGCAGTGGATACATGCTATTTGCGTAAGTTGATCAGCAACCTTGAACTTCTTTCTGCATTCTATCTCTCTTTTGATTTTGGCCATGTTTTCAGTTTCTAAGATTTGAGTTTGGTTTGGCATGTGTTCTTGTTGAGACATTTCAAAGTATGTCTTGCCTGTTATCATTTACTTAAAGAAAGCTAGAATCTAAACCAAGTTTGTGTGATTTGCGTGTCGTGTCAGCTATGTACTCTTTCAAAAGTTTAAGCTGTCAATACTTGCAATATTCTAAATGCATTCATGACAAGTTAAATAGTTTCATTTCTCTGGGATATTGAAGTATTGAATTGAGAATGGGTGATTCTCGTCGTATGTTAAAGAATGCTTTTTAGTGTAGCAGTGGTGTATTTATGTTGTAATTGTATGGCTCAGGCCAATGTGATTGTTCCATTGTAATCTTTCATCTATTCCTTGCACACCTTGTGCTTCTTTTAGAGTTTTTTTTAATAAATTTTTTCTTTTAAAAAAAAAAGTTTCACTTTTCTGAATTATTTACAAATTCTGTTTTGTATGGAGAAGATGGAGAAGAATTTGCTGAAGTTTCTGTTTTACCTCAGTTTGATTTCAAAATCTACAGTTTAACATGTTCCTTGTTTATTGTCAATGTTCTGTCATATAGTTTCAACTTTCAAGTTATTGTTAGCTACTACTAAATTAAATTAAATGTTGATACAATTACCACTGTTGTCGGACAGGCAACAAAAACGACGAGAGGCAGAGGAGAGAAGATCTAGTGAAAGGAGGTTGGAGAGAAGATCCTGAGCCATTCATTTTGGTCTGTTGTATCGAACATTGTTATAAGCGGTGGTTGAGATTTTGCTGCGTTACATTTTTGCTTGTTTATTATTTCGGCAACGCTAAGATACACTGTATATTCTCAAAAATGAAAAGAAATTTCCTGCTTCAGCTGGTCTGACCCTTTATTCCTGTGTGAGAGCAGGATATTTTTATAAGAAATTCCTATGAAATAGTTGTTCCCGGCTTCCCGCTGGTTGATTGGTTGGGTTTCGTTTTGTCATCCGTATTAAAATATCATTGCTTGCATATTTTATTAGTTTATTAACCATTGTATTGTCTCTGTGTTTGCTGTACGAGGGAACTAGCATAAGAAATCACAGTAAATACAATGCTAAGACTTATTGATTTGATGATCCAATGATAAGAAATCACCTTGTGCTTCTTTTAAATAAGTCACATGGTAACACTACCAAAAAAAAAAGTCACATCGTATCACATTTGATCCAATGGTAAGACTTATTAATTCAATGATGGAAACAAGTTTAGCATAAGATTTTTCTCACTTATGCACTCTAGAATTGACAAATATTAATACATCATCATTTTCAAAAATTAATCATGTAAGAAGGAAGTACTAAAAATAATTACTATTAGATTTTTTCGTTTTTAGAAAATTAATCATGTAAGAAGGAAGTACTAAAAATAATTACTACTAGATTTTTTCGTTTTTAGGTAGAAGCACAGGGGATTTTATACAAAATGTGTATCATATATATTCCCCTCCTCTCGAAATATAAATGTTGTACTAAAAAAAAATTATGCTAATTTGATATCTTGTTTTATAATGCAACAAGAAAGCTTTATACCATTAAGTATGGTCGGCTGTATGAATCAAATTATGTCATAATGTTATACCATAAGAAAATTGCTTTTTTGATATTTATAACTTCACAATGACACAAGAAAATTACCCAAAATCCCCCAGCGGTAGTTAACTACCGTTGAGAAAGCTGACAACAGTTAACTGCCGCTGCGTTCTATTATAAGAACAGAACAGACATAGGAGTTTCTAAAACTCCATTGTTGCGTTTTTTGCTTCCATAGGTGCGAATTTCACAAAGCATAAACCATTCCAAGCCAATTTCAAGCACAAAATCAAGTAAGTTTTTGGAATCCTATTACATTGCTATTTTGTGATTGATTTATTAGTTTTTTTTTGTTAAATTGCGATTATAGAGGTTTTATTGATTTTATGATGTTATGATAGTTTAGGTTGTTAGAATTGATAGGTTTAGATTTTGATTTTATGATAATTTAGGTTTAGGTTAGAATTGTTTAGGTTTAGGTTTAATGGATATTTCAAATAAGATTGACATGTTGTAGAATTGTTAGGAAATTATGGTAGAATTTTTAGGATTAGTTTAGGTTATGATGAATTGTTGTATAATTGTTACAATTAGTTTAGGTTTGTTATGAATTTTTGTTGTTATGAATTTGTGATAGAATTGTTACGATTAATTATGGTATAATGTTTAGGATTAGTTTAATTATTGATGAATTATTGTAGAATCGTTACAATTAGTTTAGGTTTTGATCGCTAGATATGTCTTAGAATCAGGGAAACGTTGAGTTGAACAAAAAGGAGGGTGATGACAAGAAGAAAGAAAAATCACCTATGACTTGGCACGGAATCACATGTGATGGTTCCGTAAAAAAGAAGGATTCGAAGGTGCTGGTGTACAATCAGTCGAGGTTGAGAAGGAGCGAGAGGACATGCTATTTTGGTCCTCAACCAAAAGCAGGTGCCCCAGGGACTGTAGCGGGCAACCCGATTGACTTGTGTGATGAGGAAGATGAATGAATGTAATAGCTTCCAATGCCTAATTGTGTTTGGATCTTTTTTTATATGTCGCGCACATTTTGCTACATTTTGCTTGACATTATGGTATTTTGAATAAAAAACCGCGTTTTGAATAATTTCAAATAAAAATCACGTTTTGAATAATTTCGATTAAAAATTGCGTATTCGAATAAAGAATGATTAAAACTAACGTGAATTCGAATAAAAATTGTGTATTCTAATAAAGACTGATTAAATCTTATACGAAGGAATTCGATATCATAACTTATATAGCTGATTCTCAATAATACATGTTCCTAACTTATATAGATGAGTCATTACATTACATTACATTCAGGAACGTACCTTCCAACTACAACAATTGTCTTACCTCTGAATGGGGTAAATTCAAATTTGCTAAATAGCAGGACTCAAGCGTTCGTTCGACATTTCTATAGTTCTACTCGAAAGATTAAATTTTTGTTACGATTGGTTTAGATGAAGGTATTCAAGTGACAAAAGAATGAGGTCCATTCTTTGACACTTCAATACCTTCATTTAAACCGGCCTAACAAGAATTTAATCTTTTGAATGGAACAATAGAAATGTCGGTCGAATGTTTGAGTCCTGTCGTTTAACAAGTTTGAATTACCCCATTCAAAGGAAGACAATTGTTGTAGTTGGAAGGTGCATTCCCTACCTAATCACGATCTTCTGGCGGAATCAGACTGTTGATAATATCTTCAATTGATCCCAGCAACGTTACCCGCATATCGATCCACTGGAACATGCTATGCTCCCAAAACATGCTCATCACGTTTTAATCGTTCGTTAATTCCACCCAACTGAATAATACTCTCCCCTCTTCGAGCGTTGGACATTTATACCGAACGTATTCCACCCTCCTTGTGTCTCCAGGGTTGACCCCTTGGTTGAATTCATTCAGATCATCTTTGAGACCTCTTAACATTACACCAAGGCACCAAACCTTCAACCTCTGAGGTTCTCTGCCATTGAATTGTGCATGAATGTCGATCCACCCGACCATTGTTTCAAATCTAGACAATAAAAAATTAAAAATAATCATTGAAAAACTCATTCAAACATTTCATCAAACACTTGTAGTGAAAATTTTACATAAACCCTACCCTAAAAATCCTAAATAAACCCTAAAAAATTTATAAAATTCGAAAAAAATATAAATTTAAGAAATATATCTCCATTATAACAAGTATTGTTAATAGCATTTTAGATCTACAACATAACTATATTAAAAAAAATTCAAAATTTAAAAATTAAACTACAACTAAAATTATAAACATATATACTAAGTAAAATTTATGACAATAGCATAAGTAATAACTTACTTGTGATTTAGTGAATTTTTTTTTGGATGATTTGGTAGAGTTTTTTTAGAGAGAGAGAGAGTGAAAATTGAAATTTTTAGAGATATAGAGACATGAAAGAGTGGTTGGAAGCTAGGATCTGACTTGAATATGTTACGAAAACAACGACAGTTAACTACCGCTGGCACCAGCGGCAGTTAACTGCTGCCGATTAGCCCAACGGTAGTTAACTACCGCTGGAGGGTTTTTGGAAATTTCCATGTGTCAGAGCGTGAAGATATGAATGTCAAAAAAGCAATTTTTATACCATAAACCATATTTTGGTTTTTTTTTAAATAGTTTTTTATGTTTTCCTTTTTCCTTTACCTCTATTATCTTCCATCTGAACCATTTTCTTTTCATCAGAAACTATAAATCATCTCTTCATACTTTCAAGTCATCTAAATCTATCTTACACTATCTTTTCCACCTAAGCCTATTTATTAGTTTTTTTTTCAGCTTAAGTAACTTTCTTTTAATCATCATTCGTTTTCCTAAAAAAAATCGTCATTCATTATTTTGCAAATCTTCAAACAGTTGAATTGAAGAAGACAATTGAGGCAATATTATTGAATTATGCAGGTTTCGTGTCTTCGATGGAAGAGTACTAATATTGCTCAATTGTCTTTGGCAATTTCAATTCCTTGAAGAAATAAATTTTCCTTTATATCACTACTCTTTTTCTCGATAACACTCATATAGACTTCTTCATCTTCGAGGCTTGAATTGAAGAATTCACCCATCTTAATCTCCAACCACCCATCGATTCTCAGTCTAGGACGTCCCAATCTTGCTCTGTTGCGTGACCTCCACTCAGGACCAGAACATTTGCATTTATTTTTGCTGTTTGTCTTCCCACAAAGGTGGCGTGTTACTTTGTTGTGTAGCCAACGTTCCAAGCAGATTAATTTTGTGCTGCAATGGCCACCTTCGATGCCAACAGATAATTCCACAGGTGTGTCCTCAAATCCACGGGCATCAATCATCTTAAACACGAGATAAGCCGCATACTTAGTATTTGGGGACAAGGAACCCACGAATTTCAAGCGACAACACACGACAAAGCTTAGCAACTTCAGGAAACCTGTAAAATTTGCGTAAAAAGTTGCAAAGATAAAAAATAAGTCGAAAGTGATTCACACTATCATAAATGGAGCATTTATACTCGAGTAGATACACTAACAATGCAGGCTCATCAACTAAAATCCGGAAGTTGTACACAAATATTTCAATTGTAAATGATTATGATAAACTTCTCAATTAATAGGGTATATATTGTTTGTTATCTATAAAGAGAATTATCAGACGGTGGTGGACCACCATCACTGATATTGAGGTTTAATTTCAGGTGTATAATTAACTTTTGGATTTAATAATTAAACAACAAGTATTCACTTACAAGAAAAAATGAGGAGAAAGTGAGAGACGTTCAAAATGGAAAATATTTCCATTCAACTTTATATCCCTTGAAATGAAAAATGATCTTTCAGTTATATCATACAACCTGCAGTCTTCTCATTTTAAGAAAAGCAATGAGTTTCAAGACATTTATCTATGGCATGGTCTAAAAAGTCGAAAAAAATTTCCTTGGTGAAGGGGATAGGATCAATCAACAGACATAGGAATTAGAATCATTCAAGCCCATAAAATATGTTGAGTGTGATCCATTGATTCACAGAGGTAGTATTCATAAAGGTTTAGATAACTGTTGATTAAGAGTTAATTAAGATATCAAGGAATAATAGTATAATTAACATTTAAGAAAAAAACTTGGAAACTTAAAAGCTAACCTGGAATTTTGCATATGAATCCACTCTTTCTCACCCAAAGGAGGCATACCACCACAATCAATTGTGAGAGCTCTAGCAGCAAGCATGTAACACTTCTTTCCACTCTTTTTGTCCAATTGAAAGCTCTTAATTTAAAAAACCCAATGCTTATTAGCATTATCTAAACTAAACATCTTAAAAATAAATAGCTTTTTGCACAACAATCAATTCAATGATAAGCCATAATATAAGAGAAATCAAGAGAGGATGATCAGGTAGAGCGAGATAGAGAGCCTTTTTGGTGGGAGCAGTTGCAAGGGAAGGATACTAAGTGAGAGATGATAGAGTCGATGAATTGGGAATCGGCAGGGAGAAAATGATTCCAGACAATGTCGGGATCGGCGGCAGAAGGGAGAGCCTACCGACATCAATGGGAGTAGTATGAGAGAGTATGGCGGCAATGCACCCTTCCGGCAATTTCTCAAACACTTCCATTCTTTCTATTTTATCCTACAAAGAAAGAATAAAGGTTTCAAAATTGGTCTTGTTATTGCTGTATTTATACTAGTTTTTTAGGGTTAAGTAGTGTTTATGATTTTATTAAAAACTAGCAGAAAGGTAGGCACATCTATCCACATTTTTCTATTGTATCTCCTTGTATTTATATTTTATGTTGTTTTTAACTTTAAATTTGAAAAAACAAAAGGATTGTCATGGGAAAATTTGTAGACGAAGTTATTCAAACAAACGATAGTTTGTTTTCGAATTTTCTATAACGACAAAGATTTAAATTTAATTTTGAAAAATGAATTGGATTGCTAAGGGTAGTTAAAAAGTCCCAACCAAAAAGTAGTTAACTTTGAAGTTGCTTTTATATAATGGTATATATACATGTAACATGCATTGTAATTGTGCAATGGAACAATGAGGAAAACAAACTCATAGCAGAACAATGTTTTTGGGTTTGGAGTCTATGGCTTTTCGTGACGGGTTGAAACAAAATCAATGTAGATTGATACCTGAGCATTAGCTGAATCAACATCTTCACCTTCAGCTCGATCCCCAGAATTTGGCGATCCTTTCACCAGCAACTACAACAAAATTAATTTAAGGGTTAAATAAGTTTTTCGTCTTTATGAATATAGCGAATTTTGATTTTAGTCCCTAAAAAATTAAACTGAATGTTTTCATCCTCACAATTTTTTTTATTTTGTTTTTCGTCCTTAATGACCATTTTATGTTCATATAAATGGCAAAATTATAACTCTTTTATGTTCAAATTGTATCCATGTTATGTCCGTTTATTATATTCGACATTTATATATTCATATTATATTCAAAAAATGTCAAAAACACGTTAAAATTATATCCATTAAGGAACAAAAACAAAATAAAATTTTTTGTGAGGATGAAAACATTCAGTTTAATTTTATAGGGACTAAAATCAAAATTCGTTATATTTATAGGGACGAAAAACTTATTTAACCCTTAATTTAATAGAGAATTTAACAAAATCAGAGTTTATTAGAAGAGAAATGCTAGCAACACACATTCTAACACACACTTTTCAACACACTCTCTTTGATTGGTTAAAAATCACATGGGTCCCACCAAATCATGTGGGTCCCATATAAATTTGGTGGGTCCCATGTGAATTTTAACCAATCAAAGAGAGTGTATTGAAAAATGTGTGTTAGAATGTGTGTTGTTAGCATTTCTCTTATTAGAAACCTATAATCTAGATGTAAAAGCAAGATATTAATCTAGGAAGAAAACACATAAATTAATTAGCTTTGAGAAAATCACTCCAAAATTGTGGGAACCAAATGCATTTATGGTCAGAACTATCGACAATCTTGTGCAAGCATTTCTGAAACCATAATCATCTTTACCATCCCACACAAATGATCACTCGCCTATCACATTTTACTCTATTTCAATAAGGCATACCTAATCTTGTGCAATCACATCTTTAGAAGATCTGTTTGGTTGCATTTATCTTAGGGGGTCAAAACTGTCACAGTTGCAAAATTTAAAGGGTTGTTTTGTAGTTTTTTTTTAGGGGGCCAAAATCGTAACTTTGGAAAAGTTAAAGGGTTAAAACTGCAATTAAGTCTTTATAATAATAACATTATTATGTAACCTTTTTGGTAGTAGTAGTAATAATAATAATCAAAATAATAATTTGGTCAAAAATAATATACATATTGTTGTTGCAATCTAGTAAAACTTTATGTTCTATGTGGTGGGTAGGAGTAAGTTAACCACATTGGTATTTGTGTATCATTTACTAAAGTGGCTTATATTGTAAGACTAGGGATAACAAGTGATAATTAAAACTATGGTAAACTACTAGGAAAAACAAAATTAGAGAGAGAAATTAGTGACGGAAAAAATAAAATCCCTCACAAATTCCTTGGTCGCAAAATTTAGTGAGGGAATTAGAGAGGAATTTCATGTTTTCCCTCTCTAAATTTCCCTCACTAATTTTTGTTTTTTTAGTAGTGGTAGGAGGTTTAGGGAATCCATCTAAAACTAAAAGTAAAATCAAGAGACTTGATAAAATGAGAGGGACTTGATAGCACAACTTTGATTTGATTTTACCATGCTTGATTTAAAAATTGGAAAATGTTACGTGAACACCTTTTATTCATACACCTCATTGTACACTCCATGCATTAGGGATATTTTAGTAAGTTCATCTCACAACCACACTTTCTCTTCTATTTGTGTGGGGTCCAGGTTGTCATGTGTCAGAATTTTGTGTGGGTGTAAAAGGTGTATTGCCACATAGGATGGTACATATATCACCACGTACACTCTTAAAAATAAGTCATGAAATTAGATAAAATGGGTGCAAGAGACTTGACAAACGCAATAATTACAACTTATCTAAAACATCACATTGTCATTTTTTTTTCTACAAATTCTCTCACTCATCCCATCTTTGTTTGTCTCACATGTAAATGAGTCTTGGTTAAGTGGAAATTAGACTCAATAAAATCCTTCATCTTTCTCAATGAAATTTCTAAAATATTAATTGTATTTTTTTTAAGAGTAATCTTAGCCCAATTCTTACATTTCTAAAGAATATGGAGAGAATTATCGGAGTCATACTCTAAGTTTGTGTTGATTTGGTTGTGGTTTGAGTAAGAAAAGTCAGTCACAAATTGTTAATATTAGGCAAGAGATATTGATTCTTGTAGTTTGTATAATGGTTAATGTGTAATTAATTAACAAATGATAGTGAGGTAGGGTTTCCTCGATTCTGAAGGACTTTCTTCTTAAAGACGAGAACATATAATTGATGGATACAACAGAAGAAATTGATGGATCCATGGTTATTAGCATACGAAAAGTATGACAAATTTATGTGTGTTGTCTCACGCTATAATGTATCTCTTACCATTCACACAAAAAGGCACAGACCTTGGTATGATGCCCACACCATGTAATAGTAGGTGCTAGTCACTGCAGCAAAGGGCACGAAGGGTAAAAAAAATACGTCTGTATTGCTTTCCGCAACTTTTGTGAGGAACATCACAGCTTTGGTCTCTTAAGAATTAGACATGTCTAAATATTTTGCAGAGGATAAAACAAGGTAATATTATAAATATTGGTTTGTTTCTCTTTAGTATGTTAGTTATCAACAAATACACCATCAATATATATATACTGGTTATAAATTATGATGTGTGCTCACACATGGAAGATGGGGTTTCAATGTTGAAACCCTAGATTTTGTTTTCTAGTTTGTTTCAAATGTCTTTTATTTGTGTGCTTGGATACTAGTGTTTGAAGAGAATTTATTATTTAACAAATGTTAGTGAAAAGCATTTGGTAAAACATCTCAGATCTCGCGTCACCCCTTGGACTTGTTTTCTATGGCTTACGTAATCACCATATTTATGAATTGACTTACGACGCCGAAAAAAGTGGTGCTATTTTGTTTTTTTTTTTGACAAAAATAAAACGATATTCATTCATTCAAATCGATAGATTACATCAGATACAAACATCGCTAAAAACGTAAAGGGTGGACCTGCGAACAAACTCACAGCACCCAAGTTAATAGCACAAAAAGGCAAAATGCCTACAAATAATATGATAAAACCTAAGTCACCGAAATTCACATGCTTCCGGATCTTCAACGTTGACGCCCAAATCATTGGTTGAATTTGTAATTGACTGATGCCGATCTTTCAATAGAAAATAAACGAACACCGCGATAAGACGCGAAATCAAACGTCGCACAGGACGACGAACAACACAATGCCGCACTTAGACGACGGAATCACAAAAAAACACAATAGAAAAAACTTGATATATGTGAAAATCACTTATTTAGATTGAAAGAAAAGGGAAAAAAGATGTCGAGGGGTGATTCTAGGTCAAAAAATGACCTAAAACCACCCCTCCTCGATGAACGAAGGAGAAAGAAAGTTTAGAGAGAAGTTGGAGTTTCTCTCACTAGAAAACACTAAGTGGTGCTATTTTGTTGCAAGTGGTTTGCTCCATCTAGCAAAGGGGTACAAATAAATAAATTCATGAATTTATTTGCTCCATCTATGCACAATCCATTCCTTGCAAGTTGCAGCTCCAACTCCACACTAATTATCTGCAAGTTGAAGCTGCTCTTTGTGACCTATAATATGATCTCATGGTGTTTTTATGATTGGTGTTTTGAATATAGCCAAAAATCACGATGAACATTAAAAGATGTTGAAAATCTACATTTTTTTTTTGACGTTAATAATGGGAATATAAGATAATATTTGAGTACCACCAAAATAAAAACATTTTTTTCAAAACACTTAGAGATACAGTCACTGATTTAACTCCAAACAAAGTTTATTCCTTAATAGCTAAACATCTTTATTGAAATAGACTAACCAAACAAAGTAAAAATTGAGCAATTCAACTTCAAGTGCTTAATGCCAACTTGTCTTTCTTTTCTTCCACCCACTGCTTACCATGCCTAACAAAATGGTTATGATCATAATGGCTGACAACATTCAAACTGTCTAACCAATCATCGGCGGCCTTCAACAAAGAGTTCATTTGAGTTGATTCACGTGCTTTCGGAAAAGCCAAAATTGACCTTTTCAGCTTATCAGTAGTTAGGCCGAAAATTGGAAGAGGCATTTTCAGCGGTCCATCTCCATCATGCAACTTTGGTTGATTTTTGCCTGTGACAAAGGAAGAGATATAAAATTAGATAGGTGAAACAAAGAACTTAATTTTGTATTTAGTAATGTTAGAATGAAAGAGATGAATTATACTTTTAAAGTGAGTACATAGATTGTGAAAGGTTAGAAATGATGCTTTTATGTTTTTAAGAGTTGGTTTGGCGCGGATCCCGTATATTGGATACCTGAACACAAGTTTGATTTGTTAGACGGAAAAAGAAAAATTTAGGAAATAAATGACGGCAAAAGATGTATATTTTGAAACCTACCATGCCACAGAAAACCAACTACCTGGTGATATATCAGAGCTCCTATAGGTTTTTATATAAGGATGCTCCTCAGCAAGATTTGAAACCTGAGAGACGAGAAATTTTTAGCGTTTAAACTAGAAAAATGGAATATAATGTGAAGAGATATATCTGAAAACGAAAAGAACTTGCCTTATTAATCAGATGCATGCGTTCATGTGGACGTTCTTCCTCAAAGAATTGATAGACAAGCTTAGTTGTTGTCTTCTTTGAATTCTCCAAACCACTTTTTTCCTCACTAGATTTCCTGCTAGAGATTAATTACAACAAAAACCACATATCTTAAGCATTGCAGTGGTGGCAAAATGATGTCTTGAATTCAAAGAAAATAAAGAAATATTAAAGGAGCCTTAAACTAGAAAAAGATACATTTTTCAAGTCAATGCACTTGCAACACTCACATATCAGTGTGAGTAATTAATGTGAGGTGCATTTAGAAAGATCTTATATCATTTCAACCAATTCCTTTGTTAAGTAGTAATAAAGAAATGGACCAATCAAAAACCAACTTACTTCAATCCATGATCATCCTCAACATACAATTGAAGAGCAGAAAGAGATGGAGCAAAGTACTGTGTCACGTTTTCATGGTCGATTTCTTTAAAGGGCACCTCCACGCCGATAGCACTCCATTCATTATAAGACTCCCACAGGTCTTCAAGCACAAAATATGGTTTTCCCTCAGATTCAATGCTACTTCCCTCGATCTTAGGCTATGTAATTCAAAGTCAAAACTTATATCAGTTATTAACAAAAAGAAATTTGATCAAAACTGAAAGCATTTGCAAATGATGAAAATAAATAATTAATAAAAATTCATGATTAAGAACCCATTTGTTACAATTTGTTCTCATAAAAATCAATATTATTTTCATTTTTTATTAATTAGTTTTTTAGAGTTTTCATCCATTTATATTATTACAGTTTTTATTAATAAAAAATAAGAATTTGACTAAGATCTGAAAAATAGTTTAAAATGAAAAGCTGTTTTGACTAGCTTCTCTTAAAAAAAAAAAAATTTAATGTCATATTCTCTTTTAAAAATAAAATGATAACAATAATAATTAATACTTTTCAACATAGTCAACAAATACAAAATAACTTTAGTTTTTTATTTAATAAATTTTTAAAAATTAATCTAAATATTAAAATCCCTTTTTTATAATAAAAAGTAGCCCCTAAAATTTCTCAAGGGATCAAAATTCAACACTATTCCATCTCGATCACCAAAGCATCCCGATGAACAAGGCACATGAAAATTTAGATGAACTCAAGTCCATTGTCTTAAAATGTTAAAAAAAAATAAAAATGGATGAGGAGGTAAGAGTTTTAAATAACAGATAAAAAAAAGTGACAAAAATTAAAAGATTCAATTTTAACACCTTGGATGAAAATTTAACCGCCACCAAAGGGGTCAGTGAGGATAGGAGGCTATGAAGGTTATCCCCGCTAATTGATCTTGGTAAAGTCAACTCGTACAAGTTGACACGTATGTCCTGCTTAACCGATTCAGATTTCTCCAGTCGATTATTGTTGTTGTTATGTGGATCCGATTGGTTAGATCCATTGTTTTTTGACAAGGAAAAACGGCTAGTAGAGTTTGACATGATCGAAAAGCAAATGAATTGACAGATAGTAACGAGAAAGAAACCGTGAATGGAAAAAGATTGAATGGTAATAAGGAAAAGAGCGTTGTGTTTGAGAGTTTGGATTGGAAGGGAGAAAGAAGCAAAAGCACAAAAGAAGATGTGTGTGTTATGTTTGTAATGAGAGGGTGAAGTGCATTTATATAGAAGTAAGATGAGGCAATTAGCAATGTGATTCGATAAAAATTGATTTTAAATGAATTTAGACTGTAACATTGATTATGATAAAAAGTGAGTTGAAAGTAAAATAATTTAGGTTGAATATGAAAAAGTGAGTTGAAATAATAAGTTGTCTAACTATAAGTTATAAAATCAAAAGCTGCAAATTGTAGTTTCAAATTAGAATTAATTTTGGGTATATTTCACACGTATTAATGAATGTAATTAATTTTGTATGGAAAAGAAATATTATGAGTTGTTTTACAAAATTGTCCTTAATAAATTGTATGAGAAAGATAAATTAAAGAATTGAAAGAAGAGAGAGTAATAAATAGTTGCATTTTAAACTGAAAGTGACATTAATTTTTTAAAATTTTTTTTTGCTAAAGTGACACTCATTTTAAAACAGAGTAAGTACTATGAAACATAACCAAATCCAGAGTTAAATGTGTCAATTCAATTCAGGTGTAAGGCCTTTTCGAAAATTACAGTTGACATCATTAAAATGTTGTTAAAAAAATCAAAGGTCTACATGGGAGTTACTAGAATTAAAATTCTTTTAAAAAACATTATATATTAAAATTTAGAACACTTTCAATATTTTTTTTTATTTCACTTTTGTAGTAGTCACAATTGATTCTAAAGGTTTGGTAAAGAAAAAAAAATTAAAGGTTTAGAACCAATTTTAATATGTTGGTTGATTTCTAGTATAATTGATTTTGACCATGTAATTAATTCTAATTTGAAAGTACAATTTATAACTTTTGACCAAAGCGTTTAAGAAAGTTTAAAAAATTAAAATTAATTATGATGTCATTTTACACGTATTAAAAAATATAATTTAATTTTGCATTGAAATTTGAAAACAACAAATACTCCCTCCGTCCCTATATCTAAACACTCATTTGACTTTATTTTTGTCCTTACATATAAACTCCTTTTCAAATTACTAGATGCATTTATTTATTTTTTCCCTAAACATACCCCTAATTAATACTACTATCTTGTTTTGAAATATGAAAAGTTAAATTTAATACACATACAAACGAAGGACAATTTGGTAATATTAACACACAAACTAGACACATTAATTACACTAACAACTTTTCTTAAGAAATGTGAAAAATCCAAAGGGGACTTATATACAGAGACGGAGGGAGTAAATAGGAACAAAACTTGTCTACAAAAGCGAAAATTAAAGGGAACCGAGAGACTTGACAAAAAAAGGAAGGGAGTAATTTTTTTAAAAGATGATTTGTTTTGAGGGAAAAAGATGATTTATTTCGAAAGCAAGTCAATAGAATCATATTTACTTTTTTAGAGATTTTATGAAAAAATCAGAATCTATTTTGCGTTTGTTTACCGCAGTAAAAATCACTTTTAAAAAAAAAATAGTGTAATTTGTTTGGATTCAACTATATAAAACGGATTTTTTTTGTTACGAAATTAGTTCAATCTTTTGACCATTATTTTCTCTCTCCTCTAAAAAAAATCTATTTTTTGAGAAGCTGCTCTTAACAGCTTCTCATTTGAAGTTGTTTTTAGATTTTTTTTAAATTCTAATTTTTTTTAAAAAGTCGTAACAAACGGATGCACAATTCTTAAAAGTGATTATTTTTTTTAAAAAAAATATTTTTTTCTTAAAAAAGATGTAACAAACGGGCACTTAATTTTTTCCGTCTTAGAAAAATATCAAGTATCTAGAAGTCACATTAAATCTAGGTTATTCTAAAGAAATTAACATTAAAAATTATTTCTTTTAATTCTTTTGAAAGAAAATCTATTTCAAAAGAAAATTTACTTCAATTTTACATTGACAAATGCTATCTTTTTTTTTTCTGCTTGAAAGGATGACTAATGTTATCTTAATTACCAATTAGAGGTTCTTTCGACCGGTTTAGTAATAATGACTTCATGCCCATGTTACAAAGAAATTCAAGATTCTGAACCAATCTGTTACAATGATTTTCCGTGAAGAAAAAAACCATTAATGGAATAATCACTTTTAGATGTTCTCATCCGTTTGTTATGATCCCTTTCTTCAAATCTTCAAAGCACAAATTTTTAGATGGTAGGTTTTTTAATTTGAACAACCTAAAATAGAATATATTAAAAGGAATAATGTGTTCAACCTGGCATAAAATAACGCAAACTGTTACAAACAATTACAAATCCAAAAAGAAGAGAACAAGGAATTTCTAAAGCCTAAACTCAAACATACTAGTGGATTAAGCCACTACATATGATAATCAAAAGCAAAAGTAATTTGAGTCTTGTTAATAAGTGCTCTAGGGACACTCTTTAAGCATTATATATATATATATGCTGCCAAATTTAGTAGATTGTTTGGGTTTTATGAGAAGTTGTAAAATCTGATTTCATTTAATATATTCAACACATAAAGTAGTTATTAATGTTCGATTTATAATAGCTATTGTCTTTTATAAAATCTCTATTTCCTTTTCAGTGTCTTTTATTCTATCACTTGTGTCTAGGGTTGGGAATAGGTCAAGCCAGGCCAGACTTTGATATGCTTGAACCTGGCCTACGAAAAAAATTGCAAGCCTACGGCCTTTCATAGGCCTATTTTTTTGGCCTGATCTGGTCTATTTAAAAGTCTGGTCTTGCCTGAAAGCCTATTTACAAGCCTACTTATTATTAAAGTCTTAAACATTCCATTTTATCTACTTTTAAATAGGCTAAATAGGCCTTAAAGCCTATTTCATTGTAAGGCTTGTTTATCACTATAAGGCTTTAAAACCCTACTCCCTCTGTCCCATAATATAAGCAAAAAAACTCATTTTCTTTGTCCAAAAATATAAGCAAAAAAGACAAATTTTTATCCTATTTAATCTTGTTTTTTTTAAAACCTCTTCCCAAGAAAAACTTTTGTTTATTCTCATAAAATTAAATGGAAATTACCTCAATTTTCTCTCTCTTTCATTTTTTCCATAACCAATAGCCAATGAAAATTGTTTTTACATCTTCCTATAAAACTTTTTTCAAAGAAAACACAAAAAATTATACTCCAAATTCTTATGTTTTAATTTTCTTAATAAGTTTGATTTATTTTTTTTCTTCTTATAATTTGGGACGGAGGGAGTATTTCACTACAAGGCCTTAAAGCCTATTTAAAAAGTTCATTTAAAAAGACATGTCTTACTCTATAATGTATTTGTCACCTTTCACACAAAAAGACACATACATTCATATGATGCCCACACCATGTATTAGTAGAGATGATAGACACACGTTTTTCTTGGTTTTGCTATAAGAAATTGGTATGTCTAGTTTACAACATAGGGCACGAAGGGTAAAAGATATGTCTGCATTGTGCTATCCGCAACTTTTGTGAGGAACATGACAGCTTTGGTCTCTTAAGAATTAGACATATCTCTAAATATTTTGCAGCTAGAGGATAAGACAAGGTGCAATATTATTGATATTGGTTGGTTTCTCTTTAACCTGTTAGCTATCAGCAAATACACCAACAATCTATACCGGTTATAAATTATGATGTGTGCTCACACATGGAAGATGGGGTTTCAATATTGAAACCCTAGATTTTGTTTTCTAGTTTGTGTCTTTTATTTTAGTGCTTGGATACTAGTGTTTGAAGAGAATTGATTGCATTGAATTGATAGCATTAGTACTAAAAAGCATTTGGTAAAACATCTCACGTCATTGTACAAAAAAAATATATATATATATATCACGTCATCTCTTGGATTTTTTTTATTTACCTAAAAGGAAGATGACTTCTATGGCTTGCGTAATCACCATATTTATGAATTGACTTAAGACGACGAAAAAGGTAGTACTGTTATTTTGTTGCAAGTGGTTTGTACCATATTCATAATTGTTGGTCAAAAGAGATGTTGATCAATTGTCAATGAGGGCACCAAAAGTCAAATGGATTTGGCAGTTGACAACATGTCATCATCTAGTGAACTGGTCATGTACATAACTCACAAAACAACATACTGACAAGTTTATGTTTGCTAGTACTATAGTGGATTTTCTATCGATGACATTAGGCATATATATGCCTCTTTAAATAGGTACAAGCATTGAAAAATTTGGTTGATGTTACTTTCCAAGACATAGAGACAAACTTATTAGTAATCTTCCTAGTTATAACAGTAAGGTCAAAATTATAACAAACTAATTAGTAAGGTAACTAAGCTACCTAGTAATAACAGCAAGGTCAAAATTTAGTTATGCATGGAGACTTCTAAACTCTAATGGAAAAGATAAGCCAAGATAGTAGTGTAAACTTTATTCAAATAATGAGTTTATAAAGTATGCAAAGTTTCCTTCATAGATGCATAAATATCTCTTTCATTAGGGCAAAGGACGCCTGCATTTGGCAATTTCTGCATAAAGTTCTTCTCACCTGGTAACCTCAATATTTTAAATAAATAAACAAACATGACTATAGTTTGTCGAGAGGTGTCAGTTTAGTGTAAGAACTTGACTTTTTAACTTCAATGGACCTCATTTGAATCACACAAAACAATTGTAAAATGATCATTAATGTCACCGTTATTAATAATAATTTCCTCTTACTCAATTTTTATTAAAAGAAATTTACATTAATATTTAATTCGACTACTCTCTTAATTAGTTACTAGCATAAATTGAGCAAGTCGCTTGGGTGTGTATTTATGGCACCCCTTTGCATGAATTAAATGTTAATCTTTTTTGATCGAGCAAGCAGCGGTGAAGGGAAGGTATATGCAGGTTGATGATTGCACCATTAATAAAGTAAGAATAGACTATGCTCGTATTCTTATATCAACGTCATGTTGGGATGATATCAATGTGATCGAAGAAATATTGGTAGAGGATTTAGATTTTGGTTTAGCCGAAGATGCATGTTTAGTTGAAGAAGAGGTTGATAGAGAATCTGTTTATTCTGAGCCACACTGTTTGCAAGATGATGCTCAAGTTGTTGAAACACTAGTTCAACCGTTACACAAGGCCGGTCCATAGCCCATCGAGGCTGAGCTAGACCACTGGGCCTCACAACTTTTGGGGCCTATGATTTTTTTTTTGTACATATAAGGTAGAAAATATACAATATATACTATCAAAGTTAACTCTTTTCAATCAATTTGCAATAGTACATTGGTCAAGGGTTCATATCCCTGTGAGGTGGTGTAAGTGGTAAAATTAGAGTTGAGGGGAAGATGTAGTTTGTAGTTAGGGTTATTGTTGGGATTTATCAAACAGACCCGTGCTCAAGCCTATGCGCTCATTGAGTCTTTATGTTGGGATTTTGAATACAGCGAAAATCTTGATGAACATTAAAAGATGAATCTACAATTTAGATTTAGTGGAGAAGTTTAATATTGGGATTAAAAGAGAATATTTGAGTGCCAACCAAAACAAAATCTTCTCAAAACACTTTAAATAAGGTGCGATACGATACTTGTCGCCAAAAATGTGCTTGGCATGCCGACGTTAATTATTTGCATGATACAACTAGTACAATGATTATTCTTACTATTTTTTAGCTACGACTTTCAACGATAAAATTTATTGATACATGCATATATAGGGTAGGTACAAGATATATATCTATATCTTGCAAGCATGATTTAAGAGACTTACTATTTAACCAAAATAAATGTGCAACCAAACAAACTAAAAGATTCAGTCACCGACTTAACTTCAACCATTTGCATGTGTGGGTGAAATCTTTGTCATGATGGATCTCCAACCTTCAGCCTTAACAAAACGGTTCCTAATGCCAACCAGCAGTTTTTCTATTTTTCTATCCACTGTTTACCATCCTTAACAAAAAAGTTGTGGTCATGATGAATCTCAACCTTCAAACTCTCTAACCAAACATCAGCAGCCTTCAACAAAGCGTTCATTTCATCTGATTTTGATGCTTTCAGAAGAGTCAAAATTGACCCTTTCAGGTTATGAGTAGTTAAGCCAAAAATAGGAATAGGCATCTTCAAGGGTTCATCTTGCAACTTTGGTTGATTTTCGCCTGTTAGAAAGAGATACAAAATCAGGTGGTGCAATGAGAACTTAATTGTGTATTTAGTAATGGATGACAATGAAAGAGATGAATATACATTTAAAGTTAGTTGATAGACTATGAAAGGTGAGAAATGCTGTGTTAAAGTTTTCAAGTGTTGATCCAGCAGGGATCCCGTAAATCGGATACCTAAACACAAGTTCAATTTGTTAGACGGGCAAAGAAAAATTTTATGACGACAAAAGATGTACATTTTGAAACCTACCATGCCACGGAAAACCAACTACATGGTGATATATCACAGCTCCTATAGTTTTGTATATCAGGATACTCCTCCACAGCAAACTCTGAAACATGAGAGAAAAAAGAAATTTTTAGCGTTTAAACTAGAAAAATGGAATATAATGTGAAGAGATAGATATGAAAAAGAAAAGAACTTGCCTTATTAATTAGAGGCAATCATAAACATGGCCAAACTATCTCGAAATATTCAAAGACCAACTTAGTTGTTGTCTCATTTGAAGGCGCAAAACCACTTTTCCTATTACAGTTTCATAACAACAAAAACTACATATTTTAAGCATTGCAATGGTAGCAAAATGATGTCTTGAACACAAAGAAAATAAAGAAATATTACAAGGCCTTAAACTAGAAAAATATACGTATGTCAATCGATTTACACTTACATATCAATGTCAATATAGTGTGAGATGTATTTAGAAATATCTATTATATATCATTTCAACCAATCAACTTTTACTCCTAAGGTTTGTACCAAAAAAAAAGGTAAGATTCCAGCTTCACAATTTTACCCTATATGACTAAACATATAACCATTTGCTGCCAACCAATTTGTCGCTCATTTACATCCCAATCCGCCTTCAGTCAAGCAGCACAAGTATATAGGCAAATTTAGATTCTCTACCATCTAAAATCCCCCATTACATGGTCAATAAATAGAAACTGTTGGATTAGGATGAGACGTCTTCAAATTTAAGCTTAGAAAATCAGCTTTAAATATATAAAGTCAAACTCTACGGTCTAAGATTCCGAGAACTGTTGGATTAGGATCAGACGACTCTGAATTTAAGCTCAGAAAATCAACTTTAAATATACAAAGTCAAAATCGAGTTAGTTCAATCTCTATCCAATGACCACAATAAATCCAAATTTCTACATAGACACGACAAGCCTATTAAAATTGTAATTAAAGGATTACTCCTCTCAATAAAAATAATTTCCATTAGTTTAATAACCCTGCAAAATATAATTGAAAATAAACCACAACGAAAATCATCCATCTAATCAATTATGAACCTTTTCCCCTCATCATTTGCCCATGACATTTGTTAGAACAAAATGAATATAGATAATAAAGCAAAAAAAGTAAAGATAAAAACAATACATACAAGCAAGCTTGTATAATCATTTGTTAATTAGTCATAAAATATGGACCAAGGATAAACCAACTTACTTCAATCCTTGATCATCCTCAACATACAATTGAAGAGCAGAAAGAAATGGAACAAAGTATTGTGTCACGATTTCATGGTTGTTTAGTACAAGGGGCACCTCCACGCCAAAAGCACTCCATTCATTATAAGACTCCCACAGGTCTTCAAGCACAAAATATGGTTTTCCCTCAGATTCTTTGCTACTTCCCTCGATCTTAGGCTGTGTAATTCAAAGTCAAAACATATATCAGTTATTATTAACAAAAAGAAATTTGATCAAAACTGAAAGCATTTGCAAATGATGAAAATAATTAATTAATAAAAAAATCCATGATTAAGGACCCATTATTTGATACAATTTTTTCTCAAAAAAATCAACATTATTTTCATTTTTTATTAATTAGTTTATAGTTTAAGGAGTTTTCATCTATTTATATTACTGCAATTATTATTAAAAAAAAAAACAAGAATTTAACAAAGATCTAAAAAATAGTTTAAAACGAAAAGCAGGTGAATTCTAACCACTAGGCTACCTGACCAAAAAAAAAACGAAAAGTTGTTTTGACTAGCTTCTCTTATATATTTTTTTAATATCTTATTCTCTTTTAAAAATAAAATAATTTTTGTGATAGTCAACAAATACAAAATCACTTCAATTTTTTATTTAGTAAATGTCTAAAAACTAATCTATACATTTTTTTTTGAGGAAAAAAACTAATCTCTAAATTGTTAACACTATTCCATATCTCTAGGGATCAAAATTCAACACTATTCCATCTCGATCACCAAAGCACCCTGATAAACAAGGCACATGAAAATTGAGATGAACTCAAGTCAATTGTCTCAAAATGTCAACAAAAAATAACACATATGGATGAGGAGGTAAGAGTTTTAAAGATCATATCCATGGCTATCACAAAAACTGATAAAAATAAGAGTGACCAAAAGTAAAAGATTCAATTTTAACACCTCAGATGAAAATTTAACAGCCACCAAAGGGGTCAGTGAGGATAAGAGGCTATTAAGGTTATTTTTAATATTAAGATCTGATAATGTCGACTCATGCAAGTTGACACGTAAGTCCTGTCTAACCGATTTGGATTTTTGTAGTCTTTTATTTTTTTTATTCTGTGGGTCCGACTTGTTAGATCCATTGTTTTTCTACAATGAAAATCGAGTAGTAGAGTTTGACATGATTGAAAAGCAAATGAATTGAAGGGTCAGCAACAAGTTTTGAGAGTGAAAGGGTGAGTTGAAAAATAATTGAATAGTGATAAGGAAAAAATTGTGTTTGTGAGTTTGGGTTGTAAGGGAGAAAGAAGCATAAGCACAAAAGAAGATGTGTGTGTCGTGTTTTGTAATGAGAGGGTGAAGTGTGTTTATATAGAAGTAAGATGAGGCAGGGAGCAATGTGATTGGTATGCATAAAAAAAATTGATTTTAAATTAATTAATATTTGTAACGCAGTTGATGATTAAAACTGAATTGAATGCAAAATGGTTTAAGTTGAATATATAAAAGTGAGTTGAATTTTATTTTTTTTTGTCTAAATATCAATTATAAAATCAAAAGTTATAAGTTCCTATGAGCATAATTCATTTGTTAGGGACATCACATAATATACACAGAGGTTAAAGTTCAAACCCCAGATTCTTCACTTATTCACTTTAAAAAGATGAATTTCTAGCAATTAGGTTACTTGACCAAAATAATAATAAAATAAAAAAATCAAAAGCTATACATTGTAGCTTCAAATTAGAATTAATTTTGAAGATAAAATCAATTCTACTCGAAATAAACCAACATATTAAAACCAATTTTACACCTTTAAAAAAAATTATTTTTTACAAAGCCCTTAAGAATCAATTTTGACTAACACAAGAGTAAAATAAAAAAAATACATTGAATGTGTTCTAAATTTTTTTTTTTGAAAACCCGGTATCCGATCCAAGGATCGACTAATCCGAGGGGACCAATCCACCGCCCACTTGTGGGGGCCCCGTTTAAAGCCAGAGCAAGCTCTGTATGGACTTAGCCCACCGAAATTGGCACCAGAGGGAATCGAACCTGAAACCTTTGGAGGAGCAAACTCCAAGATCTCAAGCTAACCACTATGCCAACCTCAAATGGGTTGTGTTCTAAATTTTAAAATTTGATGTTTTGACTAATTTGGTTTTTGTTTTTTAAAGAATTTTAATGCTAGTAACTCCCATGTAGACTTTTGATTATTTTTTTTATGTTTTAATAATGTCAACTATAATTGCTGAAATGGGCGGACACCTGAATTGACGCATGTGATCCTCTATCTATTTATGCTTCATAATATTATTATTACATTATGAGAGTTTTTGTTTAGAGTGGTGATAGATAGATGCCCCTAGGTGAGAAACCACTCACTCAATACATACATGTGGCATTTCTTATGTTAATTATAATAGGCGCAATTTTGTCAAATACTTCTCTCACCCTCTCTTCTATCTCTTCCATCACCCTTTCTCCCTCACCAACAACCACCACCAGCCACGCCCACCATCATCTCCCGTGATCCTCACCTTTTCATCATCTTCCCTTCTCCCTCTTCTCCCAACCGACCACACCCTCCATCCTTTTTCGTCTTCGTCCTTGCCTCCGCCCCACACTCTGTCAGCATTGTGTCCTCGTCCTTGCCACTCCCTAGATTTTGTTCTATCTCCTATATTCTCTCCTCTCTCCATGATCCTCCATCTCCACCACCACCGTCCTCATACTCACTACATACCCCTCTGTTCACCACAACAGTTGTCGATCTCGTCACCAAATTTGGATGAGAAAGAGGTCGGATAGAAGAGATGAGAGAGAGCGAGATAGAAGTCAGAGAGCAACAATGAGAGAGAACTCAGATCTGGAAACAAATGCCCCACTAATGCTAAAACAAAAGTTGTCTACTTTCCAATGTATACAAAGTGCAAGTATACATTTTTGCAACGACTAATAAAGAGTAAATAGAGTATCGATCCCAAAAGGATTGTCGTGGATAAGTTATAAGTATTTTCAAACACTAAATTTAATAATATTTAAGATCTAAAAAGAGAAATAGCGAAGACAAGATTTTAAGATACTGAAGTAGTAAAAAGCATAAGTAAATAAAGCATATAAAAGGAATTTGAGATTCAAGTGGAAATGTGTGGGTAAGGAATTAACTTGATAAAGATAGAGGTTTGCAAGATTTAGAAAGCTACAACTTTGAGAAGATATAGCTTCATACATGTTCCTGAGGACAAATGTAGTAAGATATAGCTTCACATAGCTTCCTCGCAACTTGGTGGTCACTAGGAGGTGTTTCACTCAGCCATCATGTTAAGCACGTGAAGGCGTCCTCTGGGAGTACAATCACATAACTGTAACCCGCAACATTACTAGATTAGATCATCAAAAATTTTCACCGAAACCTAGTACTCATGTAAAATAGTCTCTCTTGTTCTCGTCACCTTTCAGTTCATAGGGACGTAACTTAAATATTAAAAATAAATAAATCATTCCCATACCCTTTCGGTCTCAGGGAATTATAGTATCAAAAGTAAAATTAATCAAGTTTCACTTTCAAAGATTTTGAAAGTAAACTCGTTTCTTTAAAAGAAATTTCAATTGTTGTAACGTACTGAACTTGCAAACATAATTATTACTTAATCATTCTCTAACCACAAAAATGGTTAGTTCATAATGAACATAAACACAAAAATAAAAATGAAGAAGATAAGAGATAAAAAAAAACATAATTGAATGAATCATTAAGAGAGTAAAGTTTACAAAAAAGAAATTACAATTCTTTGAGGATGAAGGCGAGTCTTTGCAGACTCAACAATTTACTCTAACAACTAAAATTCTAAGATTCTAACTACGATGTTTTTAACATGAAATGGATGAAGGTATGAGATGGAGAAGAGTGACTTGAATCTCTAAGGTGGTGGCTAGGGTTGATTGAAGGTTGTTGCCTCCAATCTCTATTCCATTTAGCACAACACAACACACCACTAGCACTTCTTGCAAATAAATGCTAGTTGTCCTTTTATAGTACAAGTCCTTTCTTTTCCTTTAGTGTCATTTTGATATTTTCTTTCAGTGCTCTTTCTTAACCATTAAGCATTGGAATATACCTTATCCATTTAATGTACTATTTGAGTCTCTCTTATCTTTATCTCCAAGCATAAGATGTTTTGGGTCCACTTTAGTGCATATCCAATAAAAACCAAGTCTGATACGTCGCAACATTGTAGTTTCCTACATCGGCAGGATGTGTCCTTGAGTACTTTCTCCTATGAGGTGTCAGCCTTATCTCTTGGAATCAACATATTCCTTCTTCCTTGTACTACATTGTCTAGACAGTGATATTGAAAATTGTATTTGAGAATCTAAAAAGTTGTTGTAAAATGCTTGGTCTCAAATGTATTTATAGTGGTTGTAGAAAATGTTCGTGAAGTAAGGTTTGTAACGCCCTATTTCTATTAAAGCGATAATACACGCGAATAAAATATTTATTCAAGAAATAGACGCTACGTCTTCAACAAATAACATCAAATAACATGTATATATAAAATTATTCAACAGTCGCAGCGGATATAAATCATACATCACCAAAGTATACATGTCATAAGATCAACATACATCCATAAATAAATCAAGAATATCATAAAGACTGACACCTAATTAGAGCCTAATCTAAAACTCTAATTGATAAACAGAGGAAGCTCCCGCTATCCTCAGACACTCACCAAGCAAGCAACAAAACTAATCATGCACGTCGTCTACCCATTCATACAAATAGGTAGGCGGTCCACCACAGACCACTGGGGTTAGCTTCACATCAATCATAATCAACATAAACAAACATAAGCATTCAAGGATTCATGCATATCACATATACATACTCATCCCTCTTAGAATACTAACATCGCATGATTATTATCCCTCATTCCATGCACAACAAGCTACCACAATACTAACATAGCATAGCAAGCATATTCAATCTCAATCAAGTCATCAACATAAGCTCATCATTTATCAACATCAATCAATGAAAGGATTACCCACTTTCTTCCTCATTTAGCATGCTTAACTCAACAAGTACAATTCATCATTTCAAAGTTATAAGCAAGCAATCATCATTATCAAAGGAATCACCACATCATATGTATATACTTATACAATTCTCACCTCATTACTATTACCAAAATAATTATCATCAAATAAATTCACCAAGTGTATAAGCACAAGCAAGTAAGACATGCAATTAGAGCATAGTTCAATTATTCACAACCATCAACAAAATCCACCCATGTACATATACATCATTGCACACAATCACGACATTCACCAAATTTCACCAATGCACAAATTCAACATGTCACATATTCAATTATGACACGACTCATCAACTATTCAAATGCATGCAATGTTCTAGACCTGCTAGATGCATGCGGTACCAAATCACCTCAAGGTCTTCACCCATGATGTAAAAAAAACATCATATGTAAGATTTCACACCCGTCTTACATTATCACTGAAGTAAAAGAGTAACCCTCTTTTACAACATCAAGACTCAACATGACTATGATGCATGGACATACAAGCAAAGACTCGACAATGCAAAATCACCT
>Ga0228710_1002635_pt1 | contig 28391 bp, 15 predicted proteins | sample MedpolnodulmetaG_FD_177995 | JGI IMG/M metagenome (GOLD analysis project Ga0228710, IMG submission 177995) | Root nodule microbial communities from Medicago polymorpha collected in Santa Monica, California, United States - pink nodules | ecosystem: Host-associated > Plants > Roots > Nodule... | reverse complement strand
AACCTTGCTTAAGATTATAACCTCTCAATTCATTTTACATGGTTCCTTTCTTTTCTTTCTCAACCTTCCTCTATCAATAACATTCATCCAGCTAGTTAGTTATGGCACACAACTTTGCTATGTTCGATTGGTCAACATAATTTCACTCATTCCATTCAAGGAAGTTGCAAGGACATCCATCCTTTCCAAACGTTGGTTGCGTTTGTGGAAAAACACAACCAACATAGAGTTCGACGAAAACTTTTTTTCTAGATCTAATGAATTTCAAAGAAGGGATTTTCTCAAATTCATTACATCATGGATTGAAAACCACAAAGAAAATTCAACTATTGAAAAATTCTCTTTGACATTGTCACATCTTGATCACGAAACCGATTGTGAAATCGTAAAAAAATGTGTTACTTTTGCTACTCAACACGGTGTTAAAGATTTGGTACTAGATCTTCATTGTCTTCATCAATATTGTGATGGTTTTAACGAACCTAAAGCTATGTTTGAATTGCCAAAAGAGGTATATAAGGATAAAACTTTAGAATCTCTCAAATTGTTTTCTTGTAGTTTTGTAGAAACCGAGTTGATCAAGTTACATGCTCTCAAAGAAGTTTATTTTGCTTGGATGGAATTGAAAAATGAGGCTATCAAAATGTTACTATCCAACTGTAAAATGATTGAAAGTCTAAGCTTGAGACATTGTTGGATGAGCACTAAATTTGAATGTGATGGAAGTGACTTGAGTTTGAGAAGGCTAGTTATTGATGATTGCAATTTCTTTAATGTCGGATTTAAAATCAATGCTCCTAAACTAACTTGTTTCATGTATTATGGGAAAGTGATCTATTTTAAAATAGAAAACCCCTTACATTTGGAAGAGGTTACACACTTAAGGTAATACATGCAATTTTTGTTTTCATTTTAGATATATATAATTTTATGAAAATGTATTTATTTTATATTTGTTATATAGAATCTTAGATAAATACTCCATCCGGTTACTATTATAAATAAAAAAACTAGATACATTAATTATTCGATTCATATAAAAAGTTAAATATAGCTTATAATAGCGATTGGGGAAGTACACCAGAAGTGCAGGTGATTTTGTATTGGATTTTTGGTTCAAGAATTTGAAACATTTAATTTAGAATGTGTATAATAGTAAATGCAAATTAATGTCAATACTCAATTTCGTTACATCCTAAATATATTTTATATAAGGAGTGTGTAACAACTCACCTGCGGAATCAACTAAATATATCTTATGTTTTTAAGATTTACACAACATATTACTATCAATTGATTCCATATATTCGTTCTTCCCTCATTGTAATAAAAAAGTTATTTGAATTTTTCTGTAACAAACTATTGTGTGTGTTATACACACACTTTAAGAACATTGTATTCTAATGAATATAAATTCATTTCAAAATTAATTGACTCAATACTTATATAATATATATTATGATTCTCTCTCTCTCTTTCTCTTTATACACACGTGCATCTGAATATAAATATTGCTCTATATTTGAACATTTATTATTTGATATGCAAGGTTTTATCTAATGGACCGAGACTGCCAATGGTGCCTATAGAAAAACAAATGAATACCAGAAAATTAATATTATTGCCAAACTTGGAAGAGGATGAATGTCTTGGAGTCTCGTTCATGCTCAATAGATGCAATGTGTTGGAGATGATCACGTTTGAAATGGGATCTGGACCATTCTTTAAAGTATGTATCCCTTTCATGTTGTTTCATTGTTAATTCAATTTTTTCTAGCAATGACTGTATATACGTTCTTATTAATATACATAATTTTGCAATCTGGAGCTAATCCTACTCACACTTGAGATATTTTCACTGTAATATACCTAGTCCTAGATTTTCTTTGGCTTAAATTAGAGTACTTCCTAACCTCGAACTCGAAAAGTATGGATAGGTGAAGGGGATAAATTACAGAAAATAAGGTTTGAAAGGAAGAAAGGAGATATAAAAATTGCCTATGATTTACGGGAAGTTTTTTAATGTTTTCTATTCGAATTATGTAATTCTATTTTTCCCGAAATATAGCAATTATATGGTGTTTTAATGTAATTAAAGAAGAAATAATGCAAATCGACAAAGCAAAACATCATGAAGACTAGTTTAGATATTGGGAAGACTATGATTGAAGATTCAAGAGGCCTCAGAAGACTTTACAAAGGGAGGAACTTTGTTCCTAAGTCCCAAGACATCTTATATGGAAGCAAACACCCAAAAGGACGGAGAAACTGGCGATTTCGAGGTGAAAATTGCATTGATGCGCCCTAAGTGTGCGGCCATGCACCCTAAGTGTCCGTCGTGCACCCAGAGCATCTTGGAAAGACTATGAACTAATATTCAAGACGCCTTAAAGCATGCTTGCATACTCTAGGCGCATGAAAATTGCACCTGTGCGCCCAGGAAAGCGCCTCAAGTGTGCTGGGAGCGGGCATGATCTGCTTTTTTGGAATTTTAAGTGGAAAAATACCGGTTTTTAAGTCCAAATTATTGTGGAAACTCTCCTTATAAATAACACTTCTCTAATTCATAATTTTTCATTCAGAACGAAGCGGTTCATGAGGAAGGCAAACACTAGGAGCTTCGAGGGAGGAATCTCTCCTCACTCTAATTCTCTAGGGTATGTTTTATTTCTTTTATAATTTCTCTATAGCTACCATGAGTAACTAAATCTTTTTTTGCTTGGGTTCTAAGATGAACCTTTAGTTTGTTTGTTGGATATTTTAATTTAAGTCTTTATTCAGTTATTTTTGGAATCCTATTTAACTTTACTATTGCGTAAGACTTTGCTTCTCATGGCGAATCCCCCTGAGATAACGGTAATTAGGGAAGTGACATACTTAATATTGGTGCAAACCTGTCCGAATTAGGAACTAACTAAGATAACGATTACGATAAGTGAAACGTTATAACCTGAGATTTAAATTAGCTTAATAATTTTCTTATTCTTTCATCCATGGTATGGTAGACGAGACAGGGCTGCCCGTTTGTAGAACTACCGCGAGGGAGAATATGTTCATGTCCTTCTATGATTCAGTAAATGAGGGTACCTTTAGGACATAGAGAATTTAGGACCTCTAATATTCATAATTGTTTCAAATACTTCTAAGAAAGTAAAAACCTACAAGTAACTTTACACGTGAAAGTGTATCTTCCTATAGGACCGCAAAACACTGAACCGTGTAAAAACTCTGATGTAAGGTTACAACTGACAACTAGAGGGCAATGAACACAACCCTCCAAGGGAGTAAGACCCCACACGTACAAACTCGTGTGATCAGTAGGTGCAACATGACAGCTGGTAGGTAGTAAAACCCCACAAACTCATCACTTACATAGAAAATGCTTTTTAATTCTGAATAATTCTTGACTGTTGATTTATTCCAACAAAAAAATAGAGGGAATTCTAGGAATCCTAATTACACTAACATTTTGCAATCAAAAACAGGTTAATTCATAAACTCTTGCTCTGTCGCAAACAGACTAAATTGCAAAAAAGAAAAACTTTATTCTTTATTTTATTGATCCCAAATAAGTAACGCGAATTTTCGAGTTGGAACGACAATCCCTATGGATAAATACTAAACTTATCACTTTATTACTTGGTAAACGATTTGGTACAGTTGTCTAAATTTTACCATCAAGTTTTTGGCATCGCTTCCGGGGATTGTTGATATTTTCCATTAAGAAATTTACATTACTTATTTGTAATTATTTTTATTTCCGTTTATTTTATTTTTTTCGTTCTTTTTATTTTTCTTTGTTTTTTTTGTTTTTTTATTACAAAAATACAAAAAAAAAAGGTATAATTGTAACACTAATTATTATTACTTACAATAATTCTTAAAATAGTGCTACTTGGGTATTTTTGTTTATTATTGTTTCAAGAACCAATTTATGGATAATTTTGTATCAAATCAGTTCAATCATTACAACAATACATACCCTATGTAGTGGAACCAACCTAATCCCTATGCCTGAGGGGTATGAACAGAGTACATCATTGTGTATTTGATGGACGAAATTGACAAGCACACCAAATCGTAACAAGTAATAAAGTAGTAAGTTTATCATTCTCCACATGGATTGTCGTTCAACTTAGTAATTAAAAAAAAAACTTATTTTAAAGAGTGAAAGTTAAGTAAATTGAATAGAGCTGCATGGTTGAATTACTCTGCAAAATGCAAGATTAGGTTTGTGATTCAGATAATTAATGGTGATTAGGGAATCGTTCGTATACCCCCTTTGTATTTATTGGAATTAAACTTTAAGAAATAAACAATTATGTGTGCTACTTATGATTTACTGAAACAAGAAGATGAATCTCATACGAAGCCTCTCACAACAACTATGTGTCGCACCAACCTAGGTTGTGTAGGGCAGCTGTCCAAAGAAGGGGTATTTATCCAAAATTCAAACCTTAACTTCATAACTCTATAAGAAGTGGTAACTAGAAAAGCCAATGGAACTGATATAATTTCGGGTTGTCAATGCCTACTTTTATCCTACGGATCATTCTTTAAGATTATTCACGTGGTTAAGCAGTTGAAAAAAAAACATTATAGAACAAACATAATCTAATAATATCCAAAACTCATAGGAAAAAAAAACTCAGAGGAAAAAAAGTTGGTATTTTGTGAAGAAGTAAAACCAAGGCAGTAGTTCGCAGTTTGTGAAGAAGTGAAAATAATTACCCCAAGGAAACATGCAGAGAAAGCACAGTTGGCAAAAATTCCAGCAAAAATGCAACCAACGCAATAGTTCAAAGAAAACAGAAGAAGAAAAAAGGAACTAAAAGATTACGTTAAATATCAATTTCAAGAGATGCAATTAGTCAACAGGTTCACTAATGCATAATCCACATGCGAAATATAAGCACAAACATAATAATTTGAAATCAATAAATAAATAACATAACATGGGGCAAGACTTGAAAAACAACCACTTTTACTTTAGTATAAAAATGAATAAAATATCTCATGTTCATCATCCTTCTAGTTGATTTATCACGTGTTTCAATAAAAAAATCTACATGAGATAAAAACAAATTATAGAGACAACAAAGTCGAAGAAGACATAAATTTCCTAAAGGATGACAAAACATATTACCTTAAAAGTCTGAAAGTCCATTGACAATTTTTTGTATGAAAACTCCATTTGCTTCTATCACTAAGATCAAATCAGGAAGTGCTAGTTGATATCAAATCTCATAAAAATGCTACCCAAATGGAATGAACATGTGACAAATCTAACTGCAACAGTATAGAAAGCAAAAAGAATTAACATCAAAGACCAATGTATATAATAAAATACCAATGATTGATACACAAAATATACCATTCCAATGATAGTTACACAATAAACAAAAACCATTTCAAATCATAATAACCTAGCCAATTATTGAAGAAATATGGTCATCCAACCTTCTTCACTTCAATCTCCACTGCTTTGATTTTTTAGCTAATTGTTGAAAATTTCAAGACAAATATGAAGATAAAGGGGAAAAGGAGACAAAATATTAATTTAAGATTAACTCAAGAATGATAAATCGAAACCTAAAGAATGATTTAGTCAAATGGGCACTCAACTATTAAGTTGTGAAACCGTCCACCACAACTATCTCCAACCTCCGCCACTTCATGTTGTCGGGAAACCTCTTAAAGCCACCACTACCAAGCAAATCAAGCAACACCATTAATACGATTACAGAGATGAGGGAAACATAGAGAAAAACAACAATGGAGGAAAGAGAGAGAGCTTTTGAGAGAGAGAGAGAGAGAGAGGAATTATGGTAGCAAGAAAATGGTGGCAAACAGGAAGGAGAGAAGAAATATAAGTGCCTTGAAAAACACATGAAAATGAACTTGTGGGGCAGTGGATCAGTGTATTGGAAGTTTGGAACAATACTTTTGCATTGGAACCATACAATTAAATGGAGCAGTTGATGGTATGGCGTGTCAACATAGGAAATTGTGGGAGGGAAAACAACAAATTCAAGTTTGAAGTGTGTTGGAGGGATACATTAGGGGCAACAATATCATTAACCATTAAGATATGCTTAGGGAGGGAAAACTTAGGTTTAGTGTAAGGTTAAGAGATGCTTAGAAGGGAAAAACGAATAGATATTAGGGTTTAGCAAAAGCTTGACCTAATAAGCTTTTATAGTAAGTATGATAACAATTGTAACCAAATTTAAACAATGGTGGAATTCCTTGATAGAGACATATTCTATCAAGAAGAGTAGACATACCCGAAGTGAGGATGAAAGAGGGAACTGTAATAGCCCGATTTTCTCTAGATTTAATTTAATTGTTTTGTGTGTGATTAATTATGCTTATATGTGATTAAATTGCCTATGTGTGTATTTTAATGAGTTTCGGTATTAGAAGGGTAAAGTAGTAATTATGATGAGGATTATTTTTAGCGTTCCGACTGAGAACCATTATTTATTAAGTTGCTAGCGGGTAGTGGTGATTTATTTTATAATCGGTAATTGATCGTTATTATTGTTTTAACCGTTAGTATAGAGAAACTTAGGGGTTGGTTTATAAATGTTGTGAGCCCATTAGGACACTAAGATGGGTTAAGCCCAAAGTGTAGTGGTTATATAAGCTTTGGTCATTAAAGAAAATAGGGATTGATAATCATTTTCACAAGTTTGAGAAGAGGAAGAAAGAGAAAGGGGGCAAGAGGAAGAAAGAAGGGTTAGAGAGAAAGATTGAAGAACCCATAGGAGCTCAATTGAAGCTTGTACTAGGTTTGTTGCTCATTGAGGTAAGGGGGTTAGATTTCATTCATAATCTTTTGTATAATCTCTTTTTCTCCTTAAACCCATAAGTGCTTATTTGTATAAAGTGATTATCATGAATTTAATTGATGAAATTCGTGCTTGTATTTTGATATGATGTTTGGGTTTTTGAATTTGTTGATAATCAAGTTGTTGATGATGAAATTACATGTTCAATATATGTTTATATATACTTTGTTGATTTTACTCAAATTGGTATAAATTAGTGTTGTTGTTGTTGTTGATTGTGATGAATTCATGTTCAAATGAAGTTGTTGTTGAATTAGATATGTTATTGTTGTTGATTTGTACCATGGGTATTCCATTTTGTGAAGTTGTTGTTTGAATTGGTGAAGTTTGTGTTAAGTTGTTCATGTGAAAGACCAAAATGAACTTTTGTTACATTAGGTTGTAGACTGAGTTTTTGACATGGTTGAGGGAATTGAAGCTAGTAGAATTTCTGTTTTCATGTTGTGGTTGTGTTAGTCGAGTCGTTTGGGAGAAAACGGGAGTTTTGTGTGAAAATTCGATTGTTAACCGTTTTGAAAATTGAGTGTTCATGTGAGGTTCTAGAAAATTATTTTGGGACAGTTGAAACTTGAATTTTTTGATTGATTATGATAGAGCTAAGTGTCAGGAGCGTGTAGGCGAAAACGACATTGAAAACGGATTAGCGGTTTGAATTTTACGTGCGAAATGGTGGAAAACGCACTTTTTGAAAAGCTGATTTCTGGACCTGATGCTGTCAAAATCTTGCCGCGATTTTTGCAGCCGTGACACAATTTTGTTGGCAGAAAGTTCAGTAATTTCTAGACATAAAAACACGCCACGATTTCTAAAATCGTGACACGATTTTGGTGAACCAGATCCTTTGTATTTCACTATTTTACGCCCTTGTCTGTTTTGAATTGGCCTTTGGTGTAAATATGAAAGTTTTAGATAATTGTGTTATCTTTCCAGTGGATTTGGTTTGACTTGAAAATGATTTTTAGATTTTGAGTTATGATGAAAACACTCCAAGGAGGTCTTGGTGAAATTTTACGAAAATTCAGAATAACCGTTTCTATGTCGACCCAAAACTAATGGTTTGTTTCCAAACTTCAAAACTAGAAGTATTAGGAGTTCAATTAAGAGGTTTAAGAGTATTTAACCTATGTCTTGTTGAATCTAACTTGGTTTTGTTTTGAAAATGATTTGGTTTTGCAATATAGAAGAAATGATACGAACCTTGTCGAAAATGGTCTTTAAGGCCGAGAACCTTGCAAATCCTTCGTGAATGGCTTCATATGATTAAATGAGGATATGTGAATGATTATTAGGTGTTGAAAATGATGTTTATCATAAAGTGTTGTGTTTTCTCCTTTACTTGGATTGTGAGAAAGTGTATGAAGTCGTGGAGCCATATTATATAGTTGATGTGATTAATGTATATATGCCAATTGATGTTGATGTTTGTTGATAATATGGCAAAGACTCTTATTTGAATTGTTGATTGTGTGGACATAAATACTTGATGATGCAATTGTTGTTGGAGTTGATCAATGTAAATGGAGGTGTACTTTTACATTGTTGTTGATGGACGTATATGTTGAAAGTTGTGCATTATCGAGTCTTTGCTTGTATGTCCATGCATCATAAATCATATTGAGTCATATGAGAAATGTAAAAGGAGGTGTACTTTTACATAGTTGAATCGTAAGAGGAGGTGTACTCTTACGTGAGATGTTCGGTTGGCATCTAGTTGTCGGAGATATGGTACCACATGCATATATGTGTCGTATATAGGCGCATATCATATGAGTCTTAAGTGATGCATGTAAATGATGGTTGTTGTTGGTAGGTGTGTTCGATGAATATATACTCATGACATTATAATTGTGGTGTGTATATGTATATGAAAGTTAATTGCTCCTGATGATTAATTGAGATTTAATTTGATTCATTTATGTCAAATTTTTTATGTTGATTATGATTGATGTGAAGCTTACCCCTAGTGGTTTTGACCGCCTACCTGTTTGTATGAATGGGTAGACAGAGTGCAGGAGTAGTTTGCTTTGATGAGTGCTTGGATAGCGAGAGCTAATCTCCGTTATCGTTTCTTGGAGTCTTAGATTAGGCTCTGATTTAGGATGTCGGTCTTTATATGTTTGTTGGATTTTGTTGTTATTGAGATTTGACCCATATGTCGGGATTTAGAGATTTTATATGATGATGTATATTGATCTCATGACATGTATACTTGGAGATGTATAATTTTATATCCCCTGCGACTGTTGAGAATTATATATGCATGCTAACTTTTTGTTATTTGTTGATGACGTGACGTCTATTTCTTGAATAAATGTTTTATTCGCGTGTTTTATCGCTTGAATAGAAATAAGGCGTTACAAGAACTACTATAAAAATTCCGGTGTTCTTATCTTTCCTCTTTGATTTTCCTTGTTGTATATGAATTTTAATGATCATAGTTAGTTGATTTAATTGTGATCCATTTTAAGACTTAAGCTAATCTTAATTCATTGAATTAAGATTCTTTTCAAATTCAATTTCATCATAATTGAAGTTCAATTAGGCTTCAAATCATTAATTCATGTACATTATGTTCCTTAGTGTTAGTTGTTTTATTGCAATTAAGTTTGGTTTGAGTTTGTCTCGTTTTGTGAATTGTATTGTTGAATATTGATATTTGATTGTTCTTATTAAGATTCTACATTTGAACATCTCAATTAAATAGTGAATCTTAGTGTTTTATTCATTGTCTTGATTTTTTTATCCTTATTGTGCACGAATCCAAAAAGTTATATGTTTTCTAATCACGCCTTCGCTAAACTCTTTTGAATTTCCAAAAAATCTATTCACCCCCCACCCTCTATCGCATACATATAGACTAACACATGTCCCTTAGATAGCCAACCTTACTAGGGTATGACTAAATCAAAAGATCAGTTATAGCATACTACATCTGCAACACAACATTAATAAAAGATTTAGACAAAAATTATATTGAGAACATAAATCATATACAACCAACCATACTAAAAATACTACATAGATTCCTAGCTACTTTACATCCAATCCAAACACAAGAGAGAGTTTAATTACCCATGGGTTGCATGACTAACAATAGAGACTTGTTGAATCTTAGAAAGCATCAACAAGATTTGTTTGCCCTCTAATGGCTTCAGCTCCTCCTTGCCCTCCCTCTCTCTCTCTCTCTCTCTCTCTCTCTCTATATATATATACATATATATATATATATATATATATATATATATATATATATAGTACTATGGGTTTACATTGATTACATTCAGAACTGACTTGCACTTCTATTTATAAAGGTTTTGGAATAGAAAATTCGCTAAGCGCATAAATGCTTGCTTAGAGAATCAAGGTTTCTTTAAGGGAGGGAACAACTAGATGTTCTTCAGATATTTTTCCTTAAAATGAATTTGCTCGCTAAGCAGGACTTCTGTGTTTAGCGAGCTACCTTTGCTTTTCCTTCCAAAATCCTTAACCGCCTTTGCTCGCTAAGTAAGACTTTCATGCTTAGAGAATTAACTTCAACATTTTCTTCTAGAATCCTTTGTTTATGCTTGGTTTCAGCTCGACATGCATGCTTAGCGAATCGTGGTTGTCTTCAAATGTCTTTATGATGGTTTGACACAACTCTGACGCATGCCCTTGCCTTCGATTACTTTGCATAGATATAATCACTGTCTTAAATATATAAAATTGTATATAAACTGAACATAATAGCTTTCTTACACATTATACTAATATAAACGATGTTTGTATTAAATAAGGAGAATTTTTTGATTGATTTCTTGCAAAGCAAGTCGATAAGTGCTATTGAAAATAACAGTAATTTAACACTTATCAAAGGTATCTTTATTTGTTTGGCGTCTTATTCGAAACAGGCTACCCACCAAGGATAATTTACTTAGATGAGGTATAATAACTCATGATTCTCAACTTTGTATTAGTGGTTACGGAAACACTAAAACAACAAATCATTTGTTTATGGCTTGTAATGTTTTTAGTTCAATTTGGCATCTTGTGCGTAATTGGCTTGATATTTCTTCGGTAGATCCTTTTAGTATTACAAAACATTTTCTTCAGTTTGGTCACTCAAAAGATGTTTCAAAAGCTTGGTGATCTATAATGCATTTAATTCACCTCTCTCGTGCTTGGGTAATTTGGAATGAACAAATAGCAAGATTTTAACAATAACACATGTTCAACACATCAGCTTATGGATAAAATTAAGTTGTTTTACTTTTTTGTGGCTAAAGGAAAAATATGCTAATATTGCTTTTGATTATTGTAGTTGATGGCTTTGTCCTTTTGCTTGTTTGGACATAGGTTAATTTATTCCTTTTGTGTTTTGTGTCCGCTTCCTTTATTTCGACTTGTTTTTGTTGTTAAACATTTGTAGTGTTCTTCTTTGATACGCCGTTTGCTAGAAAGAATTTTTTTTCGGTATTAATGAATTTCATTTTAGCTTTTTCAAAGAAAAAAAAACTAATGACTCCACTAGGAATATGAAAATTATCATAAATCTATAATAAATTAACAAGAGATCCAAAATAAAAACTTCATGAATTACCAATTAACTAACTGTTAAAAAACATAAGGATAAAATCAAGAAACAAAAGTGGTAAAACTAAATGAACTTTTTCACTACTCTTTGATTGTGACTTATAAATATAAAGAAGCAAAAAAAGAGTTTTTTTTTTTTAATTTCAACCCAACGGAACAACCCTTCGTGTCTCATTTCTTATCAAGTTAGATTGGACGGACACCGTACTATTGGCGGATTCAAAATCTTGGCTCATCCCCGCACAAAAAAACTGATTAAACGGGTCAACCGACGGGTTTAATCCATTTTACCATCCTTTTCACATACATCATACATGCGCTTGATGAAAAGTCCCTTAACCATTAATATGATAAAAAATAATGTGTCTATTTGTTTTTCTAATAGCAATTTCCAAATGAAAATATGATAATTTCACGATAAGAAATTTACAAAAAAAATATTCAAACTTTTCTTATAAGGTATGTAATATGAATACAAGAAACTATGCTACTTAAAGTATTACCTCATTTACAATCTAATTGAAGATCATTTATACATTCAATTTCTTAGGCTTTTTCCCAAGAGTGTTTTAAGAAATTTTTAAAAAAAAATATTCAAACTTTTCTTATAAGGTATGCAATATGAATACAAGAAACTATGCTACTTAAAGCATTACCTCATTTATAATATAATTGAAGATCATTTATACATTCAATTTCTTAGGCTTTTTCCCAAGAGTGTTTTAAGAAATTTACAGAAAAAATATTCAATCTTTTCTTATAAGGTATGTAATATGAATACAAGAAACTATGCTACTTAAAGCATTACGTCATTTACAATATAATTGAAGATCATCTATACATTCAATTTCTTAGGCTTTTTCCCAAGAGTGTTTTAAGAAATTTACAAAAAAAATATTCAAACTTTTCTTATAAGTTATGTAATATGAATACAAGAAACTATGCTACTTAAAGCATTACCTCATTTATAATATAATTGAAGATCATTTATACATTCAATTTCTTAGGCTTTTTCCCAAGAGTGTTTTAAGAAATTTACATAAATAATATTCAAACTTTTCTTATAAGGTATGTAATATGAATACAAGAAACTATGTTACTTAAAAGCATTACCTCATTTATAATATAACTGTGGCCAAGAGTGTTTGTAGTTGTACCATTTAGATGAGATGATAGATTGTGGCCAATCCTAACGTTATCTCTATCCTTCTAAACTTCGTCGCTTTTCTTAAGAACTTATTTACGACCGTGAATATTCCAAAGTTGTGAATCATGTCTGTAATTTTACTATTTTTTTTAAGTCTATAATTTTACTATGCTTCAAAAGAAAATGCTTATATTTAATTGTTGTTTTAATGTTATTTACACATATCAATAAACCAATCAATTTTGTTACTTTTGATGAATTTTTTTATATTTTTCTTATAATCCCCATAATTATTTATGTGTAAATTACTCACCCCTCCCTTCAATGATAATGATATTACAACTTCCTCCTTTCATGTTTCGAAATATACACAATCATCCCTTCAAATAAGCTAAATTAATATTTTTGTCCGAATTTATATTATTTCGTCAACTTTCTCTTAACCATAATAAAAAAAGTTTATTTTATTAAAATAACATTTTTTTTCCAATTCATATGTCAGTTTTGTTTGCTATCAAAGGAGTAGTAATTTCTTGCCATTTTGAAGCTCCAACAATTAATAGTCGGAACTTATGAGTATTTATAAGTCAATACATAGTCGGGAATTTTTTTACCAAAGCAACAATTAATACTACTTCAAAATTTTCTTTCCAAAAATAATCTACATTAAAATTTTAAAACAACATATTTTCAATAAAATGGCACTTTCAAAAGAACAGAGGGAGCACTAAAATAGATAATTTTACAAAAGTCTTATTAAAGTGAGTGTTATATATTACAAAAGAGCTTCTTTCTTTTTTCTTTCCTTTTTTAATTTGGTTATTTATGTTTTCAAATGTGAACATTGTAATTTTTTTAGACTATTTGTTATACCTCCATTAACTAAAATATTGAAATCAAGAATGTTCATTTTCAACAAAACTCCTTTCAAGAAAAAAAAAAATTCAATGAAACTCAATCTTTGTTAAATCCAGCACCCAATTCTTCAAAGAAACTCAAATATTCATCTCGAACAAAAACAACATCATATCCAAAAATAAAAATATTCACATCTTCATCTTCATCGTCTATTAAATCCTTCTCAAATAAAAAAACACTAATAAAGAATATTGTGGTCTTGTGTTTGAACATTGATGCCGACACTACTTATGAGACAATGTTTGGTTGTTGTTGTTATGTTTGAATCTCTAATCAGTGCCTATAATTGGTTCAATGTTCGGTCCTATTTTAATTACTTTGGTTATTACGACAAAAAAAAAAACCATGAAGTGGCGGATCTTGAGTTAATTTGTTAGGAGTGCCAAAATAATATATATGTAATATAAATTAAACAGTTTCATAGAAAAAAATGAGTGACTAACAGTCTGGTGGTTGTTTCCTTTTGATTATAGTGGGGAAGCCAATTCAATTCCCCACAAGAATATTTTTTTCGAACCTACGGCATTTCGCTAAAAGCTTGGCACCCCATCTATTGCGACCAAGTGAAACTTGTGATATAACTAAGCCCAATATCATATATATATATATATGAAACTTGGGGGATGTCATAGCTCCCATGGCTCCCCAAGGAGATCCGCCCAGTTAACATTTTAGATTAATATCCTCTCAAAAAAATTAGAGATTAATAGTTGCTTTCTAATATTTTCTAACAAATTCTCTCCAAAAAAAAATATATTTTCTAACAAATATATGTGTTGTTGTCCAAAAAACAAAAACAAGTATCTTTCTACATTTTTTTCCGCTTGGGAGCCTAATGTGTTTCCAATATATAGTCCATTTTTATTTGATTTTTTTTTTTAGAGACCATTTTTATTTGATTTTTTGAGGGAAAAAAAATCAAATAAAAATGGTCTCTCAAAGTATTGATCCTTAAGGTTGAAGTATAAGTGAAAATTAATTAAGCTCGACTCAACTAATAAGAATTGTTTATTCTCGACGATTGACTCGTATTTGATAGAAACCATTTTTGTGACTCGAAATCAACTCAATTCATGTTTACAATAAACTTAGTTCAACTCAATTGCTTGAATCACATAATAATTTAGGATAAGAGCTGACAGTGAATCAAGTAAAAAACTATGGATTACTTCTAACCACGCCTCTAAGGAATTACAAACATTACTTTCCAACTTCCATTATTAGTTTTTTTTTTATTTTTTTTTTAAGGAAAATAGTCTAAAAAATTACAATGTGATGTTCCAAATTGTGGAAAACACACGGTCTTCAAAACTTTGCTAATTGCGACACCTAATTGGGTTTTCCAAGTTGTGGAAACCCAATTTCGGGGCTGTTTTTAAGTGAGTGTTATATATTAAAAATTACTTTTCAAGTTGTGGAAAATACACGGTCTTCCAAAAGTCATCTTTTTTATCCTCCCCCAAGTCTATGCCTGACACATTTACTACAACATGAGATGTTCTTTGCTTTGCACCAATATGGACAAAGTATCCGTCAAGTTATGTCTTCAATTCGTCCAACTTGTCGGTAGGGGTTATAGAGAATTGAACCCTCTTTTTCACGGCTTCATAAAGGACATGAACTTCAACTGGAACTTGTGCATCTTCAGACATGTTTCACTTCACAAAATATAATGAAAAACAAATATGAGAGAAAAAAGATAAAATAAATAGTTGAATAATTAGAGACCAAAAATTGAGAGCAATAATTGGCGTGACATAACCGGCCACAAAAAAAAAATTCACTTCATATATTTATATAATATATATAATATTAGTTACATATTAGCCACAAATATCGAAATTACATAACCGGCCACCAAAAAATACATTGGTGTAATACCACCAGAAAATAGGACGAACACCGACCAAAAAGTGTCATAACCTATCTAACTAGACTAGTGATAGTGCATAATCAATGTCTTCATCCATGACTTCGAAATCTTGTTTTGGTTTTTCTGGAGTCAGAGTGTCACAAATAATAAGATTGTGCTCATTTGTTGGTTTCTTTGGCGGCTTTGGCTCCTTAGACATGAGGTCATTGAAGGCGACTTGTCTATCCGTAAAGCAAAATGCCATTTCTCTGTCTCACCAATCTTGTTGTTCATCCACTCCGCACAAGGCGGTGGTAACGGACAACCTTCTTTCAACAAAACATGAAGAAAGTGGCCGGTAATTAAGCAAAGACACATGATGTTGGAATGTGTGTTAAGTGGTGGAGCACCTCATATTAGGAAATATGTCTCACATATACCTTTTTCGGGCAAAGTCAATTGAACAACGGCTCTATTGTAGCAAGTAGCAATAATGTGACCCATATTCGGTAATGTCAACCATTTATCTTCATGCGCAATCCCACTTCTACTAGTTGGAGGGTGTAAACCATCCAAGATAAGTTTAAAAATCTTCTCGGTACCAAATATCGCAAATAGTCACTCTTATGATTTTTCAACTCATGAATAAGTGCATGACGAAACAATACATGATTTTTTTCATCCATTCACATGTGCCTAGCTATGACCCGGAATCCACAATTACCATCCCCTTTAACATTCACAATGTCTTCAATGAAAGGTCTCATGATCATTGGAATTTGTGAAATGTATGATATATTCAAATAAGGTTTTGGTTTTGAAGTAGGCACCTTTACTCTTTGGAACCTTACTCTTGGGTTTTGAGGATTGACTATCAGAATTTTGAGAATCAATAGTCTCCCACCTAGAGGGGATTCAACCCGTGGATGTCGTTTTTGGTGTAGACCTCACCCTTTTAGGTGCTCCCTTGGTTACCACTTTTCTTGGAGGTGGATTCAACATGGTGTCCTCTGGAAATCCTAGTTCACGCAACGCCTCATTGATGTGCAGTTTCATCTTGTAAGGGGCCCTTTTGAGATGTTCTTGAATGACGTTCCCTTCCTCCCTCACGGAAAAATGTCCATCAACCTCTTCTCCATGTACACTTAACCTTTGTCAATGAGGGTGTATTTTATCCAATAAAATAGGCAATTTTTTTCTTTCTCTTCTCGGCAATAATACAAGCACAAGGCAACATGTACGTTGTCGATTGCACACAACCACAATCTTCTTTAGAAAAGCCGAATGTCCTAGAGCGTTGTAATTCGTCATCGATAAAATCCAATGTGGCTCTAAATACATACCTCTCCAACTCAGAGAATAATTTGTGTCTTTTGTATTTATTATTTCTCAAAAACGTGATTCGATTGATATGCTCCTCCCAAAACTTCCTTGTATCTCACCTAATTGGTTTTTCAACATTTTGTCAATTTCATCCCAACATGATGCCAAATCTCCCACACTACTCCTCAAATATTTGTTCAACTTTCCATGAGTCGATTCAACAATGTTGGTAGTTCAACACCCTAGATGCAAGAATTTATTCGTCCATTCCCTCACAAATTGCTTCTTAATGGGAAAAACTGTGGTTTCAACATATTCAACGAACTTTGGAAATGGTTCGCATACCTCTTTGAATTTCAACAATGCACTTGCATATGAATCCTCCGTAGTAGAGTCAACCACCTCTCTCCAAACCCTCACTATTTTCTTAACAAGATCACAATGCTTCTCCTCATTCGCTTCCTTCACTTCTTTTGCATCCGTAGGCTTTGCTTTGACTCTACAATCCATGACGCACTTAACTTTGACATTCTTCTCAATATAAACAAAACAAAGTACATGGTTTGTTTTAGGAGAACATTTGCAACAACATTTATCAAAGCGTTGTCCCTCTCGATGAGAACCACCTTAGGCATGTTGAGTTTTAAGGTCAAAAGACCAACCAACATCTCAAGTGCCCAAGTAAAGTTATTATCTTGTTCAAAGGAAAGAAAGGAAAAACCAACAGAATACGTCATTTTTCTAGAGGTGACACCACCAATCTCAAATAACAGCATTCTGTAGATATTGGTTTTGTAAGTGGAGTCCAAGACCAAAACGTTGGGAAAAATGTTAAGCATATTAATTGACTCTGGATGAGCAAAAAATATGTCTTCAAGAGTGGTTTCCTCGATATTTGCCCTTGTGAAAGAGACGTATTTATGCTTCTCCAACTTTGAAATCAAGTATTGCATCTCTGTCTTCTCACCTCTTTGCCCCTCCATCTAGTTCACGCATTGTTTACTTGATTGATGATTGTCACACTTTCTTTGTTTTTTCCCTTCAAATCCGTGAGAATATTCATAGGCGGTGCCAAACTCTTTGTCATGTCGATAACTCTTTTCTTCTCCTCTGCTTTTAGTCGACCCGCAAGAAGGTGGCTGGCTAACTTTGGCGCCAACTCATGGTTGTGAATTCCACAAAGCATTGCAATCCACCAATCTTGCGTATTCCTTTCAAAGAAACATTTCAACCTAAATGGACATTCACATTTCCTTGAGCCCGTGTCATCAAGGTTCGGTTTCTACCTCGTCTTAGGTGGCTTGTATTCACCACTCCCTTCACATTGCATCGTCACGTATGGCATTTTTAAACTAGGTTCATCTATAGAAATAGTAAATCCAGCCCTTTCCGCTTGTCGATGAACCCAACCAAGTAAATCTCCTCACTCTCTCCATCTTTAATTTGTTGTAAAAAATAAGCCGGTGTCTACTTCAATACCACGAGCACCGGTAGCTACCGATTTAGGTTTAGATTTTTATTAAATGTGGCCAATAGGTACCGATTTAGGTTTTTCTTCAATGTGAGATTGAAAGGGAATTTTGTCTTTCAACTTCACATCTACAGTTGGTTTGACATCGCCGGAACTTACGCCTATACCGTAGGCTTCAATTTTGGCCGGTTTCGGTTCAACGCCATCATCCGCCACATTTTCAAGCATATTACTCTATGTCTATTGAATAAATAAATAACAAGGAAAAAATTAATAAATAACTTGTGCAACATTCTAAGAAAGGAAAAAAGGGTGCAAAAATTCAAAAACTGAGCATTGCTTCTGCGTGACTTAAGCCCCGCTAATGCTAATATCCCGCGTGAGTTAAACCACACAGACTTGACAATTGTGTGAGTTAACTCACACAGACCCTTCCGTCTTATTAAAAAAAATGAGGAACCAATCATAAAAACGAGCAAAAACGAATGAGAATCGATGATACATTACCTGATATTTGATGTTCGATGAGCGTAGAAACTTCCGTCCTGACGATTTGCAATGATTTGAAATGAAGTTTTTAACTCAAAAAATCACACTTTTTGGATTTTTGGAGGTGGAGGGAAAGAAAATGGTGCTTGGAAATATGGACTGCTGGGTTTTAAACAAAAACAGTAATCAGCGTGAGTTAACTCACACAAGGTCAATTTGGTCTTTTCAGTTGGGAGCGAGCAAAAACAGTTGGGTAAAGAGAAGAATTCAAACATAAACATTGTTAGGAACTTGATGAAGTCCTTACCACATTAAAAGTAAAAGGACAATATCGAACGCTGTCGATACAAATCGGTTCGAAATAGTACAAATTCAAGCCTAACATATGCCCATAAAGTATAGTAAAAACCCAAACAGAAAACTAAAATTCCAAGAAAACTAAAATCGATAAATCTCATTCCTTAGTAGTCATTATGTTTATCTTCAAAAATTTAGCACATCTTTTGGAAAACCACTATTAATTAAACGCATTGAAATAATAAGGGATTTTACCTTCAGAAAGAATATGAATTGTTGAAAACAGAGCATGATGTGAATCAAAGCAAACGACAACATATAAGATGTGAATTGTAAAACGAAATGGGAAATCGCAATTGTATTAAAGAAACTTTGGAAAGTTGAACCGGTAGAGAAGAAAAATCGAGAAAGGAAACCAAGCGCTCGAATCAATTTTTGAGGGTTTTGAAACATTCAACATTCTATTTGAAACTGAAACAGTGATGTTACAAAACACGGCTCACTAGATTGTCTTTTGCAGGAATCTGATTTTTTTAATAAGCGCAACACAAAAAGAGAGACATTATTCATAGAACTCCTTTGTTCTAAATAATATCATTTGTGTTGTGCTTTCTAAACTTGTGAGTTCTGGCTTTCTCAGCCCTCAGTCGTTTGACCTGTCGAACTCTATCAGCCAATTGGGCCATGTATCTAAAGTATTGAGTATCTAATTTCTTATTACTTGAATAATCTAGGCCACCAACGGTCATTTTGACTGACTCATGTTCAAGCACTTGAGTAAAACACATTGCATTTAACAATATGAACCTATTCAAGTAATCATTAATATATTCAGTTGCTCGTCTCTTGACACTCTCCAATTCCTTTAGACTTATCTTAGATTGGCCCATGTAATTTTTTTCATGAAATAGCCTCTCTAATTGAGTCAAATGTTGAATGGAATGCGGTGCAAGCGTGGTGAACCATGTAAAGGAATTCTTTGTTAGAGAATTTGGAAAGAATTTTAATCTCAAATTCTCATTGTTTGCAATATCTCCAGCCTCAGTCAAGTATCGTGCTATATGTTTGATAGTAGATTCGCTGGTATCACCAGCAAACGTTGTGAACTTAGGAATGTTATAGCCCGTAGGAAGTTCGGTTTGTAAAACATATTCTGACAAAGGAGATGCAAAGTTTGGCCTGTGTAAACCCACGTTTAAGCCATTCTGAGCCATGATATTTTCAACCAATTTGGCTAATGTTATTATGTGCTCCGATGTTTTGTTGTTGGACATTTCTAACAACTTTGTCTGCATCATGATTTCTATCCACCAAAATTACCTTTGGCTGCGCTTGTACCATTGGTTCGACTGGTTGAAGTCGAGGCACATGTTGCTGTCTTCGAACTATAGGTTTGACAATTTGCACGGGTTGAGTATTTTAGATTTGAGGGATATTTTGGATCTGAGGGATCCATTGATAGACAGTTTATGGAGAGGCGAAGAAATCTTCTATTCTCCCCATTTGAGTGGCTAATGCTTGGTAACCTTGATTCGTACTTTGAATCAAAGGATTAAACACCGTACCAATTTTTTGTGTTAACAAATTAACCATCTCATGATTGCTTTTATCTATTTGTTGCTTAAACAACATCACAGATTCTGTAGTTAAGGTTGGTGGAGCATTTCTGCCAAAAACGCTAGAACTTGATGAACTATGTGTATTAAACGGTGTAAATGGATTTGCATGTCCTGTAAATGCAGGATTGCTATGCAAATTTGCCATCATTGAAGTTGGCATACCATACGATTGGTCCTTAGAAAAGTTATTCATATTTATGACCCTATCCTCAAATCTAGCCCTAACTTGAGGGTTACGAGAAGTAGGGACGTTTGTAGACACGGGTACACCAACAGTAAATGGTGGCACAAAGGTCCCCATTTCTGATTGTGTCATTGGAGAGGTTATAGTCGGAGCGGTTGTGGAAGCAGTCACTCTCATTTCCTTCGAAACCGACATGGCCATAGTTGCACCCACGACCGTTGATACACTAGCACCCACCGAAGTGGCGTATGCCCGTGTAAATTGTGCTTGTGAAGAGGATTGTGGTGATTGTGATGACATAGAAGCACCAGTATTGGCGGATTTGGTCATTATCTTCAAAGTTTTACCACTTCTTAAATGCATGCACAAAAATGCAAATTTTTCTCTAGAAAAAGTTTACTAAAAATAGTTGCTAATCTTCAGAAAACTGTTTCCACAAGAAAGGTTTTTAGAAAAAAGTTTTTGAAAAGTTTTGGAAGATTATGGCAATTTCTTCCCAAATGGCAATTTGTTTACCGGTGCTTTTGGTAAACAACGAGGGATGGTTTAGATTATTACAAGTAGTATCAAACAAGAAATCCTAGGACATGTGCATTTGTTTTTCAGGCGTTCATCAAGTTCATAGGTTGCCTTACAAACGGTAGTTTCTTGACTTCAACAGTTTTGCCTTCCTGACTCGTATCTTGTCGAACCTTAGGTATTTTATACCCTTTCACACAAAGTCCAACATCTTGTCGAAACTCTTTAAGTTGAAGAGAAAGACTTCAATTCCTGCAAGGATAAAAGTCAACTAATGTTAACCATATTAAATGAGGTTGGTGAAATTACCAGCTAACACAACCCCAACAGGAAAAATAAACCGTAGAGATTAATAGATTCTCCCCCTTACCTCGAATTCGTAGAAGCCTTCGGTTTGGCTCGATGTTGTTGCACTAGTGTTCCACTTCTCTCCCTCTGCTTCTCTTCTCCCTTTTCTCTGATCAGCAAGACTGATTTCTAATCCCTAATATTCCAATTTATATATGAGCTCACTATTCGCTATAATTGTCTTCCTTTACTACGCACTACTCTTTTACTTCTCTCCTTCCCCACTTATTAAAATCTTACTTTCTACACCCACGACTCTTTATTTATTTTGTTAGGACTCTCCTCTTCGTTCCTTTTAATTTTCTCAAACAACTTCTCGCTCCACATCATTATTTCTATTTTCTCAACAACAAAATAATACTCAAGCACAAGCAGCATCAACAATAATATGAATCAAAACTCCACCTATTAAACATCATTGAATTAATTAAAAATAGAAAATTAGGGTGTTACAATAAGTCGTAGTTAAGTTGTTGTGGATTTGTTGGGAAATTGCTATGATAAGTCGTAGTTAAGTTGTTGCTGGTTTCTTGGGTAATTTCTACGATAAGTCAAAGGTATAAATGTTTTAAAACCCGAAATGGTGATCGACCTGGTGAAGGCATTGGGTCAGTGGGTCACTGGTCGAAACAGTGAGTCACTGGTCGAACTGCATTACTATTGACCCGGTCTATATAAAAATATTTATGACCAAAAATTACATTATGAATGAAATTTTGATAAAAAATCCTGTCATTATTGGAATTACAAATAAGTTCTAATTCAGATTCTACCTTTAAAAGTTAAAACATAGTATGTTCTAAAAATTGTTGGAAATAATTAAAATATAACAGACTTACAAACCCAAGAAAATTCTGAACATAGTCAACAAAAAATAATAGACTTACAAACCCAAATAAGTTATAAACATAGTCAACAAATAACAGAAACACAAATAAGTTATAACAACTCGCTAATCCATAAACTATTTATGCCCATGGAGTCAAATTGTCATAGTCTTGATATCCATATTCATCATCTTCATCGTTTTCCCTGTCATTGTTTCCAGATTGATTAAGATTTTCCATGGTATGGTCTTGTGCATTACCCACATCCTCATCCTCATCCAAAGGGAATGACTTGAGCTTTGAAGAAGAAGATGACAAAGGGAGAGAGGATGCGACAATGGTTGAAATGGGAGAGGAGAACGACAGTTGAAATAGCATTTGGGTTAGGATGACTAGGGTTTTTGTCATTATATATGCCTTGCCTTTTCATTTTATTTTTTAAAAAATTGTCACGGGTCGGGTCGAGCGGGTTAAACTGGTTCAGCAGTCCGCCCACTGACCTGGCCGGGTCACACCGGGTTTCAGCGGGCTAATTGCATATCTGGTCCAGTAGCCTGCTCGAACCGCTGCACCCTCCGGTTCCCAGTCTAACCGGTTCGACTGGCCGGGTCGGTCTGGGTTTTAAAACACTAGGTATATTTCTACGGGCACTAGATTTTGAATACTTGTTTGTTATGGATTAACTAGACTTTTGCTAGGATATTTTTTCATCTAACTGCGGATTTACTAAGTATTAATTCCCTAGCAAATTTGTCTCTCAATCCATGCTACAACCAATTCAATAGCTATTACGTAGCATATGTCTAGCTAACTTCGTTTGCTAGATAATAGCTATGAATTGGCTACAATTGTCGTCGTAGCAAATCACATATTTTCTTATAGTGAAAAAAGACTGATTAAACGGGTCAACACGCGGGTTCAACTCATTTTACCATCCTTTCCACATACAAAATCATACACGCGCTTGATGAAAAGTCTCTAACCATTAATACGATAAGAAATAATTTCTCTATTTGTTTTGCTAATAGCAATTTCCAAATGAAAATATAATAATTTCACGATGAGAAAAAATATAATAATTTCAAGATAAGAAATTTACAAAAAAATTATTTAAACTTTTCTGGTAAGGTATGTAATATGAATACAAGAAACTATGCTACTTAAAGCATTACCTCATTTATAATGTAACTGAAGATAATTTATACCTTAGATTTCTTTGATGTTTTCCCAAGAGTGTTAGTAGTTGTACCATTTAGATGAGAAGATGATGGATTGTGGCCAATCCTAATGTTATTTTTATCCTTCTAAACTTCGTCGCTTTTCTTAAGAACTTGTTTACAAGCATGAATATTCCAAAGTTGTGAATAATGTCTGTAATTTTACAATTTTTTTTTTTAAAGTCTATAATTTTACTATGCTTCAAAAGAAAATGCCTATATTTAATTGTTGTTTTAATGTTATTTACACATATCAATAAACCAATCAATTTTGTTACTTTTTATGAAATTATTTTTATTTTTCTTATAAGACCCATAATTATTTATGAGTAAATTACTCGTCCCTCCCTTCAATTATAATGATATTACAACTTCCTCCTTTCATGTTTCAAAATATACACAACCATCCCTTCAAATAAGCTGAATTAATATTTTGGTCCGAATTTATATTATTTCGTTAACTTTCTTTTAACCATAATAAAAAAATTATTTTATCAAAATAACATTTTTTTTTCCAATTCATATGTCAGGTTTGTTTGCTATCAAAGGAGTAGAAATTTCGTGCCATTTTGAAGCTCCAACAATTAATAGTCGGAACTTATGAGTATTTATAAGTCAATACATAGTCGGGAAATTTTTTACCAAAGCAACAATTAATACTACTTTAAAATTTTCATTCCAAAAAATACTACATTAAAATGTGAAAACAACAAATTTTAAATAAAATGGCACTTACAAAAGAATGGAGGGAGCACTAAATTAGATATTTTTACAAAAATCTTATTAGTGAGTGTTATATATTATAAAAGAGCTTTTTTATTTAATTTGGTTATTTATGTTTTAAAATGTCAACATTGTAATTTTTTTAGACTATTTGTTATACCTCCCTGCATTAACAAAAATCTAGAAATCAAGAATGTTCGTTTTCAACAAAACTCCTTTTAAGAAAATGAAAAAAAAAAAAAAATTCTCTCATGAAACTCAATCTTTACTAATTCCTACACCTAATTCTTCAAAGAAGCTCAAATATTCATCTTGAACAACAACATCATATCCAAAAATAAAAATATTCACATCTTATTCACATCTTCATCTTCATCGTCTATTAAATCAATCTTAAAAAAAAAAAAAACAGTATTAAAGAATATTGTGGTCTAGTGTTTGAACATTGATGCTGACACTACTTATGAGACAATGTTTGGTTGTTGTTGTTGTGTTTAAACCTTGAATCAGTGCCGACATTGGTTCAATGTTCAGTCCTATTTTAATTACTTTGGCTATTACGACAAAAAAAATCCATGAAGTCAACATTTTGGGTTAATATCCTCTCAAAAAAATTAGGGATTAATAGTTTGCTATCTAATATTTTCTAACAGATTCTCTCAAAAAATAAACAAATATCTGTGTTGTTGTCCAAAAAACAAAAACAAGTAACTTTCTACATTTTTTTCCGCTTAGGAGCCTACTGTGTTTCTAATATATAGTCCACTTTTATTTTATATAAGCATCAATCGCTAAGGTTGGAGTATAAGTGAAAATTGATTAAGCTCGACCCAACTAATAAGAATTTTTATTCTCAACAATTGATTCGTGTTTGATAGAAACCATTTTTGTGACTCGAAATCAACTCAATTCATGTTTACAATAAGCTTAATTCAACTCAATTGCTCGAATCACATAATAATTTTTTTAGACTATCAGACCCCCTAGAGCTCCCAACATTAAGGAAGTTATTTGGTCACCACCTATGGTATTTTGGATAAAAGTAAACACTGATGGTGCAGCTACAAAGAATCCTTTGAAAGCTTCTGCAAGAGGTATTTTTGAAACTCAGAAGGCATTTGCACAGGTTGTTTTTCTCAATTCTTAGGTCCTCGAAATGCCTTGTACTTAGAGTTGGTGGCTGCCATGACAGCAATTGAAATTGCGCATCTCAAAGGCTTTCAAAATGTATGGCTTGAATCTGATTCCCAATTGGTTATCCTGGCTTTCAAATCTATTTTTGTGGTACCTTGGAGTCTAAGAAATAGGTGGTATAATTGTAAAGTTAGATTAAGAAATATGAGGTTTTTTGTGCAGATGGCCTTGCAAACCTAGGTCTTACTTTGCCTTCCTCTGAATTATTTTGGTCAGATGTTATCCCTGATTTCATTAGGGGAGAATACACTAGGAATAGGTTGGGAATGCCCAATTTCAGATTTAACACCTTTTAAAAAGGTTTTGGTATAGTCCCCTTTTTCTTTTTTTTACTCTTTTTTGGTTATATATATTAATGATGCTCTTTGCATCAGTTTATAAAAAAAGAGAGGATAAAAGCTGACAGTGAATCAAGGAAAAAAGATGGATTACTTTCCAACTTCCATTAGCTAAAGAAACAAAAATATGTCATGTGCCACTTATTTCCTTGACATGCAATAATGTAATTGTCACTTTTCCATACGTAAAATAAACTGCATGTGTATAATAATCGTATAATATCATGCATTGATAGATAGATGATACTTCTACATGTAAGTCAAAAAATTGTCTCCTCCTTTCTCCCATTACCTTTCTCTAGTTTTGGGAATTTCCTTGAGTAGTCTTGTAGCATACGAGTGGTTTCTATATTTAAATTTTGATATAAATAATTTTTTTTTTAACAAATCAAAATGAGATATATTACTAAACCAACAATGTTTCACCCCGTACAAGGTGTGAAAAAGGAGAAACATCGACACTTATTTACAAAGTCATAGTGCCAAAACAAAAGCACCAACCAAGAACGAAAAAAATTACAAAAGAACACCCATATAAGGGATGGGGTGTTTCCACCAGTCGTTGATATAAATAAATGATTTCTCTTTTCTACAAATGATCAATTTTATAATCTAGAGCATAAAATTAACTTTTCAATGACCATACTCTATTGTCTTTAGTAATTTTTCACATATTTTAATTTTATTTTGGGTTGTTTTATGTTTTATAATAGGGTCTTAAAACTATATTTTAGTTAAATTGTGAATAAAAAATAATCAAAAATGTTTTCAAATTTTGATTATATTAAAATAGGTCCGCAATACTATTTTTTCCGAAGTGTGTTAGATTATTAGAAATAAAAAAAAAATATTCAGAGAGTAAAATGTAGATTTTAACATAAGAGAAAAGGAAAATGTAATTCAAGCTTCTTCTAGTGGAGGAGAGTAAAATGTTTTCTAATACGTTTTGAATAATAGAGGAGGGGAAGATATATTTTAACATAAGAGGGGAGAGGAGTATAATTCAAGAATCTTTGAGAAGAGAAGAGTGTAATTTACTCTTATATTTACTCTCTCCGTCTTAAATTATTTGTCGCTTTGGAAAAAAAATTGTTTCAAATTATACGTCTCTTTACAACATCAATAAAGCATTAATATCAATTTTCCTATTACACCATCCTTAACTATTTATTACTTTCTTTTCTTTTAACTCTTTAATTTATCTTTTCCATACCATTTATTAATTTAGGATAATTTTGTAAAACAACCCACAATTTTGTATTAGAAATAGTGTCAATTTATTTCTCCAAAAATTTTAAATTACTTTTTCTCAATAAATATTTACTTTAATTTTTGTGGAATCCTTAACATGTTTCCTTAAAAATAATTGGTAAAAATTTACTTTTGCTTGTTTCCATCACATATCCAAGCGTGCCATATATTCTCTTTTTTTTTATTTTTTTTTTATCTAATTCTCCTTAGTTTTATTTCTCAAAATTGTTTATCCCTCCTTTCATTTTTAACTAGTTGTGATTTTATGACATTTTACAAATATCAAAACAACCAATAAAATTTTATTACTTTAATTTGATATACAATAAAAACTTTTTTATAGAATCATTTTCATTATTTCAAACAAATAAATAAAAACAATGATTTTTATCAATACGATAATAAAAAAGATACAAAGGGAAAATCATATCTTGAGTACTATATAATGAACTTGATGTTTGTTATTCATATTGCAAGAACAAAAGATAATAGAGTTCTAAGATAAAATCTTCACAAAAAAATGGCAAAACACATTTCTCAGTACTGTATCTTGGCAATTTTATGCATTGCTTTGGTTCTAGCTTCAGGTAAGAAACATATGAACTTTGAACCTTAAGTTCTATTTCTTTTTCTTGCACTTCGGTTTTTGTAAAAAAAATTAGGAAAATATTTTCTTAATTAGTTCAATTGTTTATTATATTTGATCCGAAAAAATTGATATAATCTTGTACATTGTTGTAATGTAGTTAACATTATATAAATATAAATGCATAGCTTAATTCTTCAAAAAAATAAAAAATAGCTTAAATATGCGTTTTGAATATGTGAATTTTATTTTTGTGGCAGGACCAACACCAGGTTTGAGTAGCTGCTATGTTCCTACGCTTTGTGATACCTTTGCTAATTGCGACGCAATGTGCCGCAAAGCTGGGTTTCCCAGAGGAATGTGTACTGAAATTGAGTTAATATTAACTTGTTGCTGTATGTAATGAAATAAATTACATTATAATAAATATTTATATATATTTTACTAAAGACGGTATCAACTAAATAAGAAACATCTTCCTCCAAATCTTTTATTTATATCAAGTATGTATACATTGTGATTCTTGGCAGAAGAATAAATGGAGAACTTGAAAGTAGTGTGGCCAAGCTCAATATGAAATAAAGAAAGAGGATAGACTTGTGCAACTTTACTATATATGTAAGACATGTGTATGTGTAAACCAGATCAGTTCATAAGCAATG
>Ga0228710_1002634_pt1 | contig 28393 bp, 13 predicted proteins | sample MedpolnodulmetaG_FD_177995 | JGI IMG/M metagenome (GOLD analysis project Ga0228710, IMG submission 177995) | Root nodule microbial communities from Medicago polymorpha collected in Santa Monica, California, United States - pink nodules | ecosystem: Host-associated > Plants > Roots > Nodule... | reverse complement strand
AAAAAAAAAAACTCTTCTAATATTTGGGAACTCGAAATACATTGGAGGAAGGTTTTGAATAGATTTTTAAATATATGACTTCTCTTGATAATACTTTCAAAATAAAAATAAAATTATTACTCAAGTATTTAATATTTATATCTCATCGTGTTCAAAAATACTCATCCAAAAAAATAAAAAAAAACTCCCCAATTTTACCATTCCTCTCCTTTTCTTCACTCCTAACTCCCACGCATAATCATAGAGTATGTTTGGCAGAGGGTTTTGAACGAGATGGCTTTGGAAGATTCAATCTATATTTTGACAAGATTTTAAAATGGGGTTTGCTATTTGCTATATATTACAAAAGAATTGTGCAAGAATGGCAAGAATTAACATGTGGAGGAATCTTATACAAATTTATTGTGTGATTAAGTAGGTATTTGGCATAATACATGGGATAGTGGACATTAAATCAATGGGTGGGATTTATTCTTGTGTTTCTTCAAGGTATACTTTCCTGCAAATTAGCATTTTCCTTTTAAAATATATGAAAGAATAACATAATAAACGATAAACGGTCATATAATCATCTTCATTTTCAATCCCACCTGATTCATATTTTGATTATTTTATAGCTTCCTTTACCTTAATTTAGAAAATGAAAAATATGCCCTCCATTGCTTTCAAAATTGTCAATCCAAACATACTCTTAAGTTCCTCACGATTGACATTGACAGAATTGGCAAATGTTCCCAAGCACAAAATCAAGTCATGGGCATATATGGACCATGCTAACTAGTAGTAACTATTATTGTGTATATTCTTTCCCTTTAATACCAAACCTTCAAAAAAAACACATTGATGCAACCATTGTCACTAGTGCGTTACCACATTTACCTCTTCACTATATGGTAAAAAAAATCCACATTTTAAGGAGTATCATGTTGGACATATGAAGCCAAAGTTGAGTCCCACACAATATGACTCATCACTCAACCCCATGTTCAAGTATAAAAACCAAAAGAAAAAAGAATCAGAACAAAAGATAGACAAAATCATTTCTAATTGAGACCACAACTATCCCCTCATGGGAATCCCCTTAATTTGTCCCCCTCTTCAATCTTGCACAAAATCCCACCTTTTCTCACCAAGTGGTATGACAAATCCCATGAAAAAACATATATTTAAGAGATTCGGATTCTCCTTTATATCCTTTCAAGGTTAATAAATTAAAAACTATTCAGCATATGAAAACACAACCTACTTTAACATGTCCAAACTTTACACACTCTAAAGTTGAGTAAAACATGTTCTCTAGGCCCAAAATAAGAAAAGGCTAGACTTGAAAGTTAACCAACACTAAAGTAAAGTGCACAATAAAATTGATTCATTTTTGTGCATGTTTGGTATCAAGGTGAGTTTGTCAAAATCACCGAGTTGCCATGATTCTACAAAAGCTACAAACTCACCGTGAATCCAAACATACACATTTGTCTAGCATCTAAATGTCCCTGCCTACATTACCCTACTTCTAGGATCTAGAGCAAAAACTCATGGTCGGGAACGGTTTTGGATAGACATTGCCGCCCAAGGGTTGACAGGTGTTGGCCGTTGAACACTTGGGCCGGACGGGTTGGCTGAAGCAGAGGGAGGAGCAGCAGCTGCTGATGAGGAGGATGTGGATGACACGGCGACACGCTCGCACGAAGGGCACATTGTAAGAGTGGTGGGAGGGTTCATTTGCATGTAGAGTTGTGGAGATAACTTCAATGCCCTAAGCTCTTGCACTTCCTTTTGCAACCTCCTATTCTCATCAGTTAGAGTCTCACAGCATCTCTTCAAGTACTCACAATCCACTTCAGTTTGCTTCAACTTGGTCCTGCATCATTGAACCATAAGAACTTACATCACATTTTTTTCCCTCCATGACATCATGGAACACAAAGCAACACACATGAAACACATACACATAACACAACAAATCCACATCCATTGTTTGTACATGACATGTTAAAAGTATCTCTTCTATTGACTAATTTAACTCATGAGAAATTAATGAATGCATGTTAACTCTTCAAATTGAAAGGTTTCCATTTTGCCTTCCCAATCCATCATGAAAAGATTATAATAACATGCTTGTTACATTTTTGTGCATGTAGTAGGTGGGCCACATACTTGTTACTATACAACTTCAAATCTTTTTTATGCCTAATATTAACATTTTAATTTATTTTAGTGATAGCTAAATTTTAATCATGAAAAAACAAAACCCATTAATATGATCCAAACAGAGTGGGGTATATAGTATGGTATGCAACAGAAACTTACAAAGGTCACAACAAACAATGCCACAACATCACAACAATATTTCTTTTACTAATTACAAATTAATATTCAAAAATGACAGTAATACCCCTGAGAAGAAGAAACCTCACCTTGCTCTTCTGTTTTGAAACCACACCTCCACTTGTCTTGGCTTCAGATTCAACTGCTTTGCCAATGCTTGCTTTTGTTTCTGATAATAACAATAATAATTAAACTAAATTATTTTAAGATTAAAATAAAGAAAGACAACCTTAATTACTCAAAAAATAAGACAACCTTAATTACTCAACAAAAAAAGACAACCTCAGAATAACCTCAAAACAATAATAAAAACAAAAAAGAACAAGTCAAAACAACCAAATTTACACTTCCAAATATAGCCTTTTATCCTGTAATGAAATTCCAAATAAGCCCTTGACATAAAACTAAATTACATAAATGCCACTACAACAAACTCACCGGATTCAGAGTATTATGCTCCTTGAAAGTTTCTTCCAACAACATTGACTGTTCCTTCGACAACCTCAGCTTCTTCCTTGACGAATCACCGTCGCCGCCGCAACCTCCGCCGTCATCATCGTCACTTCCGCCGCCACGAGAACATGAACCCCTTTCGACGGCGTCGTTTTCTTCTCCGTTTCCTTCTCTTTCGCTTCTCTTTCCGCTGATGCTTGACACAGTGCTGTTCGGTGATGAAACTCCGTTCTCGTCGTCGAATGCGGCGGCCGTCGCCGCCGTAGATGGTAGTGGAGTGTTGCCGTCTATTCCGCGGAGAAACGACCTCGTTTCTGTGCTTAGATCTGTCACGTGATTTCCATGTGAGTTTTTTAGTGGTAAACGTGTAATTATTAACGATATTTAAGGCTATTTTTTGTAACAAAAGCCATTTTAATTCATAAAAAAATAAAAATTAAAACAAGAGTTTGTGTTATTCATTTTCATGACTTGAATTCATCTCATCAATCAAAGGAATCAAACAAAATGGATTTTTAGTTATGATTAAAAAATTATAAAAAATAGTTTTTTATAAAAATAAAAAAAAATGGTGTGTTTTTCATTATATGATTCAAGGGTTGTACCAAAAATGAGAAATGGGGTTCTACTATTAACCTAAAAAATGTGAAGAGAAATCAAAAATGGGTTTTTTCAAAACAAAAAAATTAACAATGCATTGAGAGGAATTAAAAATAAAAAAAAAAATGGAAGAAAAAATTGAAGAGATGAAACATAGAAATTTAGGAGAGAGAGAGAGAAACATACCATGAAAATGGAACAAGTTATTGAAGGAAACCCTTTGGTTTGTAACCGTTTGAGGAGGCTTGTGCATGTGACTCACCTTCAAAGGAGTTTGGTTGTTGTTATTTGCATATTCTCCAAATCCTAAACTCAAGCTTAAACCCAAACTAAATTCATCATCTTTCTCACCCATTTTTTTTTTCTCTTGTTTGAATTTTGAAGAAGGGGTGAGAAAAGAAAAAAGAAACAAAATGGTATTAAGAAGAAAGGAAGGACAGAAAATGGATGGGGTTGGGCAGCTATGGACGACTATAATGGCAGTGTATGTCACAGGGCATTATGGAGAACAGTATAGTATAAGAAATGGAGGAAAGATGGGACTATATATAGATACATACTATGGAGAAGAGAAATGAAAGGGATAGATAGATAGAGAAAAGAGAGAACATGCAATAGAGTTAATGATGACTTGTGTCAGAGTGCCAAAATCATATTGATACTATAATCATAAATAATATTATTAAAATATTTGATATCTACCTAGGCTTTAAAAGTTAACTAGCTCATACAGTCTTCTTTACTTTTCGATGCTTCAAAGTCCAACTTTGGTTTGCTTTTTAACCATGGTTGTGTTGTGTTGCAAAGTTCAAGGTGAACAATGTCAAATTTACATTCAAATTTTTGGAAGAAAAGTAGTGCTCCATACCATAGGCTATAAATTCATGAAAAAGTTTGGTCAATATACATATACATTTAGTTTAAAATAATAATTATTTAGCTTGGACTAGACAAAATGCATCAATTTTTATTGATGAAGGAGTAATATTTAGTCCATTTTTTTATATATTTTTGTTTTATTCAAATAAATTTCATTAAATTTATTAAGAATTATAAATTTTATTTAATCACAAAATAACATGTTGAAAATAGTACCACTATTTACTTTTTCCAAGTTTCAATTTCATAAAGTATAACCATGGTTAGTTAACAATTTTCAAACACTGGTGAGCAATGTCAAATTTTTAATATATTTGTGTACTATTAGATAAATTTCATTAATTTATTTTTAATTGTACATTTTTTAATGAAAAAATATGATAAACAATAATATTTTATTATTAAAAAACCAATTTAATGGAGTAATACATAAACCAAAAAAAAAGTATATATTTTCTTTCCAAAAAATATATAATTTGATGAAATTATTTATATTTTTGAGTTTTGACTATATATTATCTCATTAAGTCCATTTTCAGTCAAAAAAAACCTAATTTCTTCTATGTCTCTTTTTTAGTCCATTTTTTAATATATTTTTGTATTATTTAGATAAATATAATTAAATTCATTTTAATTTTAGTTTTTTAATGACAAAAATATGTTAAAATACAATTTTATTTCTTTAAGTATCACTTTAATTAAGTATATAAACAAAGAAATTGATATTTTCAAAAAAATAATTTATGTTTTTTGTGATATACTTTTGACTATATCATAACATTTATTTTCAGTCAATGTAGCAAAAAAACATTTATTTTTAGTCAAAAAATTGAATTCATCTATTTTTTTTGTGGGCGGGGTTCGAACTCGAATCTTTCATATATTATACATTGTTTCTACCAACTGAGGTTAATTCATGGGGACTAATTCATTTGTTTATGTCTATGTAATAAATATTATAAATTTTTTATGATTTGAAAGTAAAAATGTAAATTTTCTCAAAAAAATTAATAAAATGCTAAAAAAGGTAAACGCTTAACAAATTATTACTCCTTTGTCAAAAAAAACATTATTGCTACATCCATCCCAAAATAAAAGACTCATTTGCACCTAAACAAAATCCTATATCACAACTCTTTTCAATCATTTTATTTTTAATTGTACCATTAAAAAGAGTTGTGATATAGGATTAAAAATAAAATGGTACAATTAAAAAAATGGTCAACTCTTTTTCGTAAGTCTTTTCAATCACAACTCGAATCATTTACAATTCAATGTTTTTTTACTTTACACTTATGAAAAAAAGTGTATTGTTTAATGCATGATAAGAATATTTTACTCTCTTTCACGTGTACATTTTTTTTATGTGTCAGGTTAACATATGCCCTTAAGCATTAAATTCTTGCCACTAATAGTAAATATTAATTGAAAAAATTAATATTAAATTTTTTAAGTAATAAATTAACACAATTTTCGATACAAAATTTCTATTAATGAAATCATTAACATATGTCCTAAGAGCACAAGTTAACATTTCCAATTTTTTATTTGTATGAATTGGTCAACATAATTGGTTATATTGGAAATGAGGAAGTTCTAATTTTCTTTTTCTTTTAAGCTGAAAATTTTACTATTTTTTTTTAATATATATAAACCATTATTTACACTTGAATAGAAGACAAACGAGCAATAAGTTGCGCCGCTAGTTAATTTTTTCTCTTTGGTCAATGATCCGTATTAAAAAAATAATTCCTTCATATTAAAAAGTTACATACAAATTAAATGTGAGTACTTTTATTTATAAAAGAATAATATCATGTGTGAGGATACAAATTATACATTATACTCGCTTTGTCCCAAATTATAAGAAAAAAACTCATTTTCTTTGTCCAAAATTATAACAAAAAAAGACCAACTTTTATCATATTTAATTATGTTGTTTCAAAAAATTATCTTTTCTAAAGAAAAATTAAATGTAAAGTGCATTCAATTTGCTCTTTCTTTCATTTTTTTCAATAAGCAATAACCAATGAAAATTGATTTTACATCTTCCTATAAAACTTATTTTAAGAAGAACACAAAAATTATGTTACAAGCTACTATATTTTAGTTTTTTTAATAAGTGGGTTTTTTTTCTTATAAAATAGGACGGAGGGAGTAATTTAAAAAAAAATTAATAAAAGATTTAAACTCTTTAAACATGTGTTCCTTAAATAGTTGCGAAAACTTTATATCAATACGATGGTAACCAAAAAAAATATCTCATAAAGATAAGTTTTTTACTCGTGAGATAAATTAATTAAAAAAAACCTTGTTGGTGTTTTCTGTTGAGAAAGAAAAGGGACTTTTTTTGCTTAATTGTAGGAGTTTGACTATTGACTCCATCATCCAATCCATAATGAAATTGAGTAATGTGAGTGTGTGGAGAAATGTGAGCTTGTGGGATAAGCTTCACGCGCCACGCGCTGGGAATTGGAATAATGACCTCATGATCATTATGATGATGAGAGAGATGATCATGTATTGTGCCATCATTCAATGTGGGTCCCACTTTAGCTCATTCATCATTTGTGAAAAGAAGGGTTCTCTCGTGAGTGACATGGCTTTTCCATGGCATGCCAACTCCAACTCACGAGGCCAACTTGTTTCTGTGGGGACCACTTTTACTCAATTTATTATTTGGTGTACTTGTGTGGGAAGAAAGAACGATTTTATTATGAGTTCCACTAATATCTTATGAGGACTTCATACAAGTCTCATGAATCTTTCAAAGAATTGGAAATTTAGTACCTCCGGTCTCAAATGTAAGAAATTTTTTACTTTTTAAATTCATTCAATAAATGATGTATGTTGTCTTTATTATATACTATCATTTATTAAATGAACTTAAAAAATGAAAAGTTTCTTACATTTGACACCGAAGAGAGTATACCTTTTAATCAATTTATTACTATTTATTGTTTACTTAGCCAAATCTTGTTTTTTCAAATTTAACATGTCTCATTCTCATGAAGTTTATTCATCTCAATAACAATGTTTATTTTAGGTGGGATATTTAGACACATAATACCGTATAAAATACAATTTAGATGAGTGTGATGTTGGAATCAAGAAGAGAAAAAACAATTTATATATAAAAATCAAAATAAGTAAATTTATTTTGGTTTGACACTCTTTAAATTTTCACATTGCTTGAAGAGTGAGGCGAAGAGTAATGTATAGATAACACACTTTTAAACACAGATTAAAACACGAGTGTTCTCATGAATTATGTCATCATCAAAATAAATTTCAAATTATTGTTCTTTAAAGAAAGGTGGTTCTTACATTTGCTATTGGAGTTGTAATTATGGGAATCACAAGTTGCTTTAATTCTTTAATTTACATGTGGTTTTTTTTATTTTTTTTTTAATCAAAACATTACACATGTGGTGTCTTTGAGTGCCACGTCTGCGTTGAATTGGTCAAAATTGACATGAAGATCAAAACTGCAAAAGGGGCAATACTTAGAGGGTTGGGTTGTAATTTATTTTGTCAAGGGGTCAAAATGGTAACTTCGTGATACTTAGAAGGCCAAAACTGCTATTAAACCATGAAAATAAATAAAGTTTTCCTTAGGGACAGACCCAAATGTAAAAAGTTTGGACACACTCACACAAATGCTTATTTTTTAAAAGATAAATTGATTTAATGATGTTGAATGATGTAACTAGTTTATTTATTATTCAATTTTCTTTATTGTTGTGTGTGCCTAAATAATTTTATTTGTATTTGTATCTATGTAAGACTTTCACATAAAAATAATATGAGAAGTATGCGAATGATTACCTCAAGAGGAATGCCAGCAACACACATTCTAACACACACTTTTCAACACACTCTTTTTGATTGGTTAAAAGTCACATGGGTCCCACCAAATCATGTGGGTCCCATATAAATTTGGTGGGTTCCATATAAATTTAGAATGTGTATTGCTAACATTCTCTAACCTCAATGTTCATCAATATTTCCATTTTGAAAAAGCATTTGATGAACCACCAATAAAAAGCATCATTACTCGAAGAAATGCCTAAATATTCTTAACCCAGAAAACTATTATGAATTTCAATGATATTTGATCACGAAAGTCATTTTCTTAGTAATACCCAAACATCTAATCCAAAACGAATATTGACCATAGTTGCAGTCAATATAAATGAATTATCAACTAGAATCTTCATTTCAATTTTTTTTTTTCTTACTGTATTATTTTTCCCTTAGCACTTTTGAGAAGCTAAAAACATCGACAATAATTAGAATCATATTCTTAGCTTTATAAAGGGTGGAGTTGAAATAGTAGTAGAAGAGTAGTTGACATAATCATGTATATATGATCGAACGGCAATGATTGGGACTTTGCATGAAGTTCACAAGTGTGGTCTCAATAGCATGCGTCCCCTCATACTTTATCCGACCAGATCTTTCACAAATCTTTTTAAGTCTTGCCGTCGCGTGGTTGATACCTATGCATAATTTTTTAAGGGTTAACGATATTTTTCACCTTTGTAATATAGATCATTTTCGATTTTCACTTCTATAAAATTTTCAGTTTGGATTTCGTCCTTGTAAAAAAAAAAAATTCCGAAAACCCTCCTCCCAATATAACTGTGCATATTTGCTGACGTGGTACACTGTGTAGCACGATGACTGTACATATATGCTTATGTGGCGTGCTCCTTGTATAATTTTTTTTTAAGCATACACGTTGGCAGTTGTGCCTATTTTTTTTAATAAAAAATAAAAATGAATTTATATTAATTTAAAATTAAATAAAAATCTGAAAATTAATTATCGAAAATTTAAAATTGTAAATAACTTGAACTTTTTTTTGAAAAATAAAATAAACATATATTTATTTATATTAATTTAAGAATAAAAAAATTACAAAATCTGAAAATTAATTTTTAAAAATAAAAAATATCGTAAAAATTAGAAAAAAATTCATTTTTTATTTTAAAAAAACTCAGGAAAAATATTTTTAGTTTTTCAGAATTTTCAATTCTAACAAAATATGATATAAATTTTATTTTTTTTTATTTTCAAAGAATTTTTTCTAGAATTCTTTATTGGTAGAAAAAGTTTACAAAAACAGTTTCCTCGAAAAAAATCTGACATTCTTTTTAAATTTCGATTTTTTTTATTTTGAAAATTAAATTCTATAATTTTTAATAATCTTCTTAATTTCAAAAAAGATCCAAAAAATTTTAATTTCGAAAAAAAACTGAATGTTTTTTCTGATTTTAGAAAATAAATTCTAAATTTAAACTTTTCTAAATCAAAAAACTAAATTTTTTATATTTTGATATTAAAATTTTCGAGAAAAAAGTCTGAATATTTTTCTAAATTTAAAAAAAAAACTGAATGTTTTTTTCGATATTATAAATTTTTGGAAAAAAAATCTGAATATATTTATGATTTTATCTAATTTTTCAAATTTTGAAAAAAATATAAAAGTTTTTTCTGATATTTTTAAATTTAAAATAAAAATCTCAATTTTTTTGGAAAAAAATCTGAATATTTTTCTAATTTTTAAAATTTTCAATAAAAAATCTTAATGTTTATCTAAATTTTAAAAATTCGATTTTTTAAAATTTTTGGAAAAAAAATCTAAATATTTTTCTGATTTTTTGGATTTTAAATTAATTTTCATATATTTTTAAAAATAATATGATGTGGATGACCTTTTTTACATGTGGCCAATTAAAAAAAAATTCAAAAAAAAAATGTCAAATCAACGCTACATATTAGATTCTGCTGAGTTGGATGAGGGAGGGGGTTTTCCGAAAAAAAATATATTTACGAGGACAGAATCCAGACCAAAAATTTTATAGGGGTGAAAACCAGAAATGACCTATATTAGGGGGCGAAAAAACACTATTAACCCTTTTTTTAATACATAAATATTGGGCAAGTAGTTATTTTTTATACAAGTACAATAATCTTCAATGTAATAGAATTACTACAAGTATTTTTTTAAGTGTGCAATCTTAGTTAAAAGAAAAATGCTAAATAGCGTCTTTGAGACATTGGTTAAGAGAACATAAATAGAAATAATTTGTTGAAAAATGGTGAAAAGTGATGAATTTAACTTTCTAAAAGTCAAAAAATTGTAATTTCCAATGCAAGACTACTACTTTTAGTTTTCTTAACCATTACCCTGAGTGCACTGATTAGCAAAACCCTAGTTAAAATAATACACATCAGAAAATTAAGTTCTATGCAAAAGTCATAGTTGCATTATGTCTATTGATGTAGTATCAAAGAGTAAGTATATTTTAGTATCGTTTTCACTGGGACTAGTGCAATATTATAAGTTATTCAACAATTGTTATCGTTCTAAGTTAAGGGTTTGTTAAATTGTTTGTTGCGAAAACTTAATCGAACTAAAATGCGGTAAATAAAATCAAGTTAAACAGAGACATAAAACTGTTGGGATTACTAGTGTGAATAACATTTTCTAAAAAGACCGTTAGTGGGGGCTCATGCCCCTCTAGATGGCAACATAACATATACCTCCGCCCTTGATCATGATTATGTCTCTACTTTCATTGTTATTGAGAAATGAATTTTTCACACAAAAATTAACAAATAACACAACACTTTTTTGGTCTTAAATATGAGTAAAGATTTATTTTTCCTATCAAATGAATAACTGATATATGTGATTTATAATATAGATTAAATAAATAGGTATTCAATGAATCTATTTTTTTTCTCGTATATTAAAGATCAGAGGAAGTATAAAAGACATTCGACACTTAATTTTGGGTTTTATTCTCTCTTCCGATAAAAAAAGACAATGACATACTAATGCATTGTATACGATGTGCTTTAAAAAAAATGTATTGTATACGATGTTGATATACTCTCAACGCTCTTGAATATGAGAAAATATTCTTTTTCAGGTTCATTGAATAAAGGGTGCATTTGATTTATATTATAGACCAAATATATTGTTTATTAAATGAATTTTAAAAAATAATATTTTCTTACATTCGAGATCGGAGGGAATATAATAATCGGAGGGAGTATGGTGTTAAGATTCAATGTTCAAATAACATTGCTTTTATATATGAATCTTGCTATCACAAGTTAAAAAACCAAAACGGAATTAAAAAAAGTTGTTTTGTAAATGATAAAAAATTTAAACTTTCACGAAGGAATGTCATTAGTGCATATAGACTTGTGATTTTATCTGTCCTCGTTAACTTAATTCAGTTGGTAGAATTAATGTATAATATATGCAAAGTCTAGAGTTTGAACTTCGACCACTAGTCCACTAGAAAAAGACTATGTGACTTTATATTTTTTTTTGGTTGGATGTGACTTTAGCTTCTACATTCCCTTTATATTATTAGTGCATATATACTTGTGATTTTTACTTCCTTCAAAAATTCTCAGGTTTCGTTTATAGAGTCATCCGTGCTTTAGCTCAAATAGCCACAAGTTAGAAAATTTTTATATTTATTGTTAATTATTTTTAGGGAATATTTATTGTTACATTATAGCATATACTGACTGGATTTATTTATTTTTCTGTTTACTAGGGTAATGACTACAGTCACATAACATGCAGAAATATGTTGGGTCATGCGGGGAGTTCGGGGGATCCGTCCACATCGAAGTCAGAACAACCATATATTAAATGAGAGAGACAGCACACTTTTACCCAAAACTTGAAAACAGTGAGTTTATGGGTCTTCTCACTTGTAAGATATTCAACCTTTACTTTTTTATCCAATGTAGAACATATAACTCACACTTGCACACAACACTCTCCCTCAAGTGTGAGTCCATCAATTCATCATGCTCCCCCTTAAGCGGAAGCTTTTACTTGTTTGTATTGTCGTTGCTGGTTTCTCTGCAAATGGACCGACACGCTTATACCGTCATTGCTGCTTTCTACGCACGAACCAGCTGCCTCGGTCGTACCCTTCGTCGAATCGGACTCTGATACCCCTATTGGGTCATGCGGGGAGCTCGGGGGACTCGTCCACATCGAGGCCAGAACAACCACACAAGTGAGAGAGACGCCACACTCTTACCCAGAACCTTAAGGCAATGAGTTTTTGGATCCTCTCACTTATAAGGTGTTCAACCTTTACTTTTATATCCAATGTATGACATATAACTCACACTTGCACACAACAAAATAGAGAATCTAAAGTTCCAACGTCGATCTCTATATATCGTTATTTTGGAGCTACCAATCAAACAACACTTAGAACATGTTAAGTGGATTATTTCTTCTAAAGCAACTTAACCATGCTTTTATAAAATAATCAGTCTATAACATTAGTACTAGTTAACATCAATATTCATTATTCATGGCTCACGTAAAGTGAAATTTGTTTATGGGCTAAAGTTGAAAGAGAAGTCACGTGGGGGGGTGAAGCATAAGTTATGAGGTGGTGTGGTGGATGAGCACGTGAGAACACGTGGTCCCATGATTGCACTCGTGCGTGTCATATTGTCTCTCCATAACAAGACACGCACTACCTCTACAATCATTGGATACTCTTTACTTCTCTTTTTCATCTCACTTTAATTTATAGGCCATGCCCTTCATTATTCCATAATCTTCATTCTTCGTGCTTGCACTTTCTCCATTTTCACTTTTTAATTGATATTCCATCCGTTTTAAATTACATTTTTTAAAAAAATTAACACGATTATAAAAAATATATTAGTAATGTTGATTTTAATTAATCATAAAATGAGTTTCATTTATCAAAGTATATTATTAATTACAGCTAATGGAGTAATTAAATGATTGAAATATAATATCTAAGAGTTGTGTCAAAAAAAAAAATCTAAGAGTATGTTATAAAGAAGGGTTTATATTATAGTGCTTTTCCCATATAAAATAAGTCATTTTCGCTATTCTCTAAGAAATTTTTGGTTTGGAATCAGTCCTTTTAAAAAAAAAATCCATAATACCCCCCGAATAGACCATTTTCAAATTTTTTTCTTCCAAAATTTTCATTTTTAAATGACCTATTAAGGAGGTATTCAGGAAAAAAGATTTAGAGGGACGAATTCCAAACCAAAAAATTATTAGGGAGGTAAACCGAAAATGACCTATTTTACAGAAGAAAAAAAACACTATTAACCCTAACAAGAATAACAAATATTGTTTTGATAGTATTCACTCCGTCTCAAACCAAATGTTTTCTTTCTTATTTTTCTCTGTCTCAAAATATTTGTTCATTTTACGATACTAATACAACATTTATTATTGGAGAATGTTAATCAGTGCCCCTGGGGCATTGGTTAAGCAGGCAAAAGAAGTAAGATTTTATTAAAAAGTGGTGTAATAATTAGTTGGTCAAAAGTAACAATTTATATTTTCAAGACAATTTTTCTACTTTTGGATTCATTAACCAGTGCCCCGGGGGGACCGGTTAACATGACCCTTACTATTTTTCACTCCTTCAAAAAAAAAATTATTATTTTTCACTAATACTATTATTTATTGTATTCCAATCATATAATTATTTTATAAACTATAATTAATAATTGTTTTAGTAAATGAAACACATTTTACTATAGAAATCAACACTACTAATCATTTTCTTAATAATCGTATAAAACACAAGAGACACTTAATTTGAGACGAATGAGGTATGAAATAGCAACTAATTCGAGACAAAGAAAAAAAAAGTAAATGAAACACTTAAAATGAGACAAAGGGAGTAATGTATATATGTGAATTAAATGATAATCCCTCCATCCTAAATTATAAGCATAAATAATCAATTCATACTTCTTTTTTTGAAAAAAAAGAAGATATTCATTCGTTCAAATTAATATAATACGTCATTCAACATCACTAAAAACTTAAATTATGAATTTGGTAACAAACTCACAACATCCAAGTTAACACTATACAACAACAAATTAAAATGCCTACAAATAATAAGATAAAATTAAAGTGGATGGAGTATCGATGCCTCCATATCTACAATATTGACGTCCAAATCATTGATTGAATAGTTGATATTTCAATATGAACCAAATTAAATGAAAACCGCAAGAAGATACAAGACGATAAACAACACAAAATCACACTCAGGCGATGAAATCATGAAGAAAAAATCTAGTTTTATGTGAAACTCACTTATTTAGATTGAAATATATATATATATATATATATATATATATATATATATATATAGAGAGAGAGAGAGAGAGAGAGAGAGAGAGAGGGAGGAAGAAGAAGAAGGATGATTACGAGTTAAAAAATTGAACAAAAATCATCCCTTAATGAAGAAAATGGAAGAAAGAACATATGAAAGAAAACTATGGCTGACTTGTTGATTGAAAAGAAAGTTTTTACTTTTTTTACGCTCCAAATTGATACAAAAACTATGTTTTTGATTGATGATTCATAACAACATATACATATAGTATGACCCTCTCAATAAGCTTTCCTCAAATAAGTAGACAAAGGAAAATGGACACAAGTTGAAAATTGGGGCAAATAACCATTTTAGCCTCTGGATGTATACCAAGTAGCACTTGACTCAGTTAAAAACACAAAATAATTTTACACTGTGTATTTTGTTAGTCATAGTAGTCCTCAACGTAGATTGAGACGTTCTCGATGATTTGTTAGCTTATTTGGCAAGTCGAGAGACTAGTGGACATGATAAGGTGTGCCCATAAACAAAAATAAAGCAAATTTTCATCTAATGGACAAAATGAAGAAACTCAAATTCGCATCTTCTTCCCCAGTCTTCCTCTTGCATCTCATATCTCTAATCTTCAAAATCATCGCTATTATTTTTTTTAAAAAAAAATTTGAAGCTAGGATAACAACTTCACAAACATATAGACCTAGCTTGACTCAAAACCTATGAATATCTTCATCAACACCACCAACAACAACAACAATGATTGTTTCTCAAATCAAACAAGATAAAATAGACCAATTCCTCCCCAATTGTTTTTTCAATTTATTAGAAATTGGATTGAAATGATTGATTTTGAAAGATTACGTGTGATTATAATTTCATCAATTGAAAGGAATGTTTCGACCTCCTTTTGCCTCAACAACCCTTTTTATCCTCCTTCTTGTCACAACCCTAAATTCTCCTTTCTCTCCAACATTAGTGTGCACCTTATTCCTTCTTGTGTTGTTCCGCCAAGTGTGGTGAATGGTCGAACGTGGATTTGAGAGAGAAGAAATGGTGAAGGGTTTTCAAAAAAGGAGATGAAGCATGACAAAGGATGTTCGTCAAAGATGAGTGAGAGAAGCATCTTCTATGTCAAAGTCCATTTGATTTACTTTCTTTTTCATCATTGAGTACACCTCGATCACCATGTCGACAGATGGTCTTTCCACTTGCTAAATCAACAGACAAATAATTCTAACACCTCATTCTAACATCGGGGGCTATTATGACTAACAAAATACTGAATGAAGGATTATTTTGTGTTTTTGACTTAGTCAATGACTACTATAATAGCAAGGTAAACATCAGAGATTAAAATAGTTGTTTGTCCATGAAAATTGCTTTATTTGAACGACACTTTTCGTTAAGCAACTTCAACGGTGGACATACTACCCTCTCGCAAGACATCAGTCATATTGTATATTCTCTTGGGATCCTTTGCTTCAATCTGCATATATCAAATCAATTCTGAATCATATAGTATGGTAGAATGCTAAAGAAACAAGATTTCATATAAGATATTAATTGTTATGTATCGACGGTGTAAATTTTATCTACTATATAGATATTTGTGTAGTTATTTTAGTACTAAAGAAACAAAATAGCTGATTTAATTTGATGCATGGCTAAAAACAATTTACATATAAATAAATTAAATCTTTGTATAATAGCCGTGAGAAACGCACTACTTGTTGGAGAGAAAAAAAACTAGTTACGTGTGATTCTTCACTCTAATCCATAGGACAATACTCTCTAAAACAAGATATGCTAGATAGAGTATCATTTAAGTAATAAGCAATTCAATCAACCGATTTACTTAAACACAACAACAAGATTTCAAAATATTATGCATGCAACCAAGAAATTTAACAAACATCCAGACCACCAAACACATTATACACATTTAATTGTCCTCAAAATCATGATTCATTGCGACTTGCAAGTCTACATGAGCCCATGCAAGTTTACTCGAGTTTACGAACATGATTTCAATGCGAATTAACTTAAGTAGACTTGCATCAATACCATTATAATCTTCATAAAATACTCTAAATCCTATGTAATAAAATCAAGGGTTAAATAAGTAAATGGTTCCCCTAAATATACCAACATTTGATTTTAGTCCCCCTAAAATATTCATTAGGCTTTTTGTTCATTTAAAATTTTTCATCAATGGAATTAGTTCATGCTTTATAGTTAAACTCATGTCTGACCTTCATATTTTTTAATGAAATTTTGCAGAGATGGGTAGAAAATTATGACAATATTTTTTTATTTATTTTTAACAAAACATGAATTTAATATTAAATTTTTCACCAAAAACATAAAAATTCATATTTAATTCATGTTTTGTTAAAAAAAAAATTTTTTTTGGAGAGATTGTCATAATATTATACTCATTTCTGAAAAAATTTCATTAAAAAATATGAAGGTTAGACATGAGTTGACTAAAAAGTAGAAATTAATTTAATGGATGAAAAAATTGGGGGGACGAAATGCCTAAAATATACACTTCCTATAGTTAAACATTTTGAAGTTATTAAGTTGCTAGACCCTTTATTTGTGTGACTCTATTAGTGATATAATTAATGTCTGCTTCTAAGGGAGTAAAGAAAGAACAATGTGGAAATGATCTCAAACATTTAAGAAGGCCAAATCATAATTGTTTCATGTTGACTGATGGTGATACTTTTTGTGGCAATTAGGAGAAAAGGCAGCAGCTATTTACCGAGATAAGGACATTATGTGAAGCACATTGTTATGAGGGTCTTGTAGAATTTCATGGTGCATTTTACACTCCAGATTCTGGACAAATAAGCATAGCTTTGGAGTACATGGATGGAGGATCACTTGCAGATATTTTGCGAATGCATAAAACGATACTCGAACCAATTTTATCATCCATGTTTCAGAAGCTCCTACGTGTAAGGAGCATATATTCTTACTTTTCATTTTAATTTTTCATTACTGAAACATTGTGAATTGAGATATGCTACTAATTTGGTTGGTTTTTTTAATATTTTTGAAGGGTCTAAGTTATCTGCACGGAGACCGATATTTAATTTAGAGACATAAAGCCTGCTAATTTACTTGTAAATCTCAAAGGGGAGCCGAAAATTACTGATTTAGGTATAAGAGTTGGCTTTGAGAATTCAGTTGCAATGGTTAGTATATACTCTATCAGTCACAGAATTGAAATTGCACTTAGAGAAAATTACTGATTTCTATCTATAGTGCTGGCTTAGAGAATTCAGTTGCAACAGACTTACTCTATTACTGATTTATACACATTCATGAAATGGCCTTGAAAATTTGTTGCTATGTACATAACTAAATGGCCTTGAAAACAATTATGTTGTAGCAATAATTTGTTTTAGTTCTATAAATGGTATGATTTGTTCATGTTTCTTCAATTTTATGGATAACAACACATATTTTGGACTGAGCAGTTTCCATGTGAAGATAGCAATTTGAAACCCTTTGTATGAGATTATAGTTCATAGTGTAAACCTTTTTATGTTTATGGATTTGAGTAATCACATTATCCTAATGTTGTGATTTCAATCCTTATTGTCTACTTGATATGTAGTTTGTGAGAGTTTTCACATGTTTTTATACGTGGGTATCCATGATGCAGCTTATCTTATTGGTTTGACAGATCATTCCTTTGTGAATAGACATTTAGTTAATTCACTTTCTTCTCAATGATTTTTCTCTCCCCCATCTATCTTCAGTGGTCTCATCTTTTCTTCTTTTCTCTGTAACAAGTAGGGTGTTGGTTTGAACCTTGATGATGCACTTGCATTTTGGAGAGCTGAGTTCTCTAAAAAGGTGAGTACGAATCTTGTACATGATCTATTAGAAACTGAAATCCATACTCATTCATTTAAAGTTAAATATGTGAGCTTATGTGTATGTATTTTCATCAATGGGAATGTTGAATTACAACGAGAATCCACATACTCATTCATGCACTGATGATGATAAAGATGGAAGAGAGGGAGATTAGAATCTGCTTTTATCTTGGATACATTTTTGCTCATCTAATGTGTATTTTTTTATTGTCGTAGTATCTACTTTGTTATTTTGATATGTCTGTAAGACTTGCTGTTTTGATAATATAACAGTTCGTGATTTTTTATAGTGGAAGTTTGGATTCTTATGGTGTATAACAGTTTGATAATATTATTATTAACCTCAACAAAAAAAAATAATGTTTTTTAAAATTATTTTAATTATTAAATTTTAATATTTTGATTTTTTAAACAATTAAAAAACGTTTTTTTAAAAAAATAATCGTACACATTTTGTCAAGGGTTAACCCCTGGCAATGTTCCTGGCATGGTTTGAAAATGACTGATGTGATGCTGACACAGTCTGCAAAAGCCTGCAAATTTGCCAGGAGTTAAAGCCCTGGCAGGGTCATTTGCGATGAGCAGATTTGCTGGTGATTCTACTGTTGGCAAAACTCCTGGCAAACGTCCAGTTGCCAAGGCTTTTAGCATTTTGCCAGGGCTTCTGCCCCTGGCAAAATGCAACATTTCTTGTAGTGAACTCATGTCTGACCTTCATTTCTGAATTATACACTCCCCTCCCTTGAAAAGTAAAATTTATACTCCCCTCCCTTATAAGATGCTTGAATTACAACTCCCTCCCTTAATAATTAAATATGGACTACACTTTGATCTATTTTAGCATAAATAAATATTTTTATAATATATATAACTTTTGAATCACCATTTAAAAAATATAAATTCTTTTCTTTTTAATCTAAATGTCAATGCCAATTAAATTTAAATATTTTGTTACTCATTTTATAATTTAGAGTATAAAACTCACTTTTAAATAACCATACTTAATCGACTTTAGTAATTTTTCTCATGTTTTAATTTTATTTTGGGTTGTTTCATATTTTATAATAGGGTTTAAAACTATATGTTAATGAAATTGTGAATAAAAAATAGAGAAAAATATGTATTCGAAATTTGATTATATTAAAATGAACCCGCAATGCTATTTTTCTTTGAAGTGTGTTATATTATTATTTTGCTAGATTATTAGAAATAAAAAAAATTATTGAGGGACTAAAGGTAGATTTTAACTTAAGAGGAGAGGGGAATGTAATTCAAGCTTCTCTCAAGGGAGGAGAGTGAAATATTTTCTAATATGTTTTGAATAAGAGGGGAGGGAAGTGTGTATTTTAACATAAGAGGAGAGAGGAGTGTAATTCAAACATCTTTAAAGGAAGAAAAATGTAATTTACACAATACAATATCCTCAATTCATATATGCTTAAAATGTAATGAGTTGTATGCCAAATGAATGATGAGAGCTTCATTCGAAGATAAACTGCGATAGGCAAAAGGCTACAGTGCACGAGTAGGTCATATTGCTCATTGTGCGGGAGTGAATTTGATTCGAAGATAAAATTCAATTTATCCTCGAGTGGTATTTTTGAATTTAAATAGAAAATATCACTTTTGAGAGAAAAATCACCTTATTAGAATAAGGCAGGACTCAGGAGTATTATTAAAAGTTAAAAATCTAATAGCCGAGAGAAGATATGGACGATTGATTGTGTGAGTAACTAAGAAACCATAAGATGCTAGCATGCACTAACACAAACACACCCAACAGATTTGAATTCGTATCGTCAATGGTTTGTTTAAAATTACATAATTACAATTTCACAAAATTCCTTTGAAAAAAGGTAACCTCAATTCAAAGGTTGTAAACCCTAATCACAATATTAAACACAGAAGAGTTTGAATTATGAATGAAATAGAATTGAAAAAGAATGAAAATATACACTTAATTTTTTTTAGAGTTAAATATGTTTTTGATCCCTGTAAATATATCAACTTTTCGTTCTAATCCCTCTAAAATTTTCCTTCAACTTTTAGTCCCTATAAAATTTTCAATCACTACTTTTGATCCCTATTTTTAAGTTAACTTTTGTATTTTTTAATGAAATTGTGCAGAAATATGTAGAATATTGTAAAAAAAATTCCCCAAAAAAATTAGAATTTTTTAACAAAACATAAATTAATTATGAATTTTTAACCGTCAAACATATAAAAATTCATATTAAATTCATGTTTTGTTAAAAAATTCTAATATTTTTTGGGAGAGATTCTTATAATATTATGAATTTTTCTGCAAAATTTTATTCAAAAATATGTATTCTACATGAGTTTACTTTAAAAGAGGGACCAAAAGTAAAGATGGAAAATTTTTGAGGTTGAAGGAAAATTTTAGAGGGACTAAAACGAAAAGTTGGTATATTTATAGGGACCAAAAACATATTTAACCCAAAAAAAAATTATGAACAAAATAAAGGAGCGTCTTTAAATCATCGGACCTTTTAGTTCAACACTGCTGGTGTACGCCCCATGACCACCTTTTGCACAATCAGCAGATGGGAGAGCACTAAGAAACCACGGCAGTTTCTCCCTAAATTGTGTTGTGGAAGGACGATCATTGTGAAGATCTGAGTGACGGAAACACTGCATAATTTATCGAAGTGTTAGATCAAGGCATTAAAACAGAAACAAGAAAGTATTGTGACAGTGATTGCACTGATAAAACATGTCTATTACCGTTGTGCAATCGTTACATACTCCAACTGAAACACAAGAATCGTCTTCAGGAGCACAGCAAGGAGGCTGGGAAGAAAAATTAATTGTCAGCTACTAAAAAATTATTTTACACTTGGATACTTAAGAAAAATATTAACCTCCTTAGCCTTTTTTGTCAATTTTTTTATTACAAAAAAGGAATTCATAAGTTAGAGACTTTTATTCATAAATATCATTTACCAATAAAGCAAAATCATATTCTCTTGTTAATCATCCAATTTTTTCTATTAATTACTAGCGTTCAGACGAGCACGGTCTATCTGCTCTTCTATTGCGCTAATGCGTATAAATTACAAGCAGTAGTTTTTATGAAACTATTGCGCTAATGCGTATAAATTACAAGCAGTAGTTTTTATGAAATTTTGATTAAAATTATTTTGATTTTGATAAATTATAGGTATAAATATATTGTCCAAGTCCCACATCAATTAATATGCAACGCCTAATGGACTACTTAATCTTAGGTTAACTTAAATCATAATCCTAGCCATGATCATGACAATTTTTCTATTAAGTCACTGTAAAAAATTAAGTCACCATAAACAGATATGGTGTAAGAATCCCATAAAACATGAATAAGCACATATTACATAATCCAGATTTGACATATAAATCAGTGTTATAATGGGTGCACCAGACCTGATCATCAGGAGGGCAATAACTCCCATTAGTGAACTTCCTGCAGCAACCAAATGCTTCTGGAGATACCCACACAAGAAAATCATCGAGCCAAGAAGCAGCTGGCTTGGCAATATAACTTGTGTCTGGTACTAGGGCCGCTTTAGCGATCTACGAGGTAAAAATATAACATCCATAACAAGAAGTATCAAGTTATCATTGATATGTAGGGAAAAGAAATTACAAACTAGTTAGTGCAAACAAGTAGGTCAATGGCATGAACTACCACCAGCTTACTACAACTGGAATAAATTACAAAGCAAATTGATGTCTCATTAAGAATGATATATTTGTAAGGCAAATATTCCGCAAATAACCAAAATGTGTGGCTAGTGGTTACAACTTACAATCATAGATATAGATCAGAATCAAATAAGCCAAATGCTAGTGCTTTACCTCATTTAAAAGAGAGTCTGAATTGCATTGGCTTATGGAGCAAAGCTGATTTGTATGTGTTGATTCTGAGCTGAGGTGAGGAAATAACATTAGATCAAACCATTCCCAACACAGAAGTAGCAAGACTGGGTTAAGCATTTCCCTTCCAGAGATATTTGCACTACTTATATTTAATTTATGTTTTTGAAACTCATATAGATCTTTTGTAAGAGAAAAACGCATAACTAAATAAAACTTTGATCGGGTGAAACAATTTAAGATCAATCCTGCCTCGCGATCAAGGAGGATTCTTTGGTAAATCACAAATTAGTATGATCCATGCAGATATCATTAGTACAAAAACATGACAGTAACTGATAATATAATTAGAATATGACAAATAGTATGACTAAATGTGGAAGTTCAATCAATAATATTATATTATCAAGGTTTAAGAAATTTATCTATTATTAGGTCTGTTCTATGACTGACATCAACGCCAATAATAAAAAATAGGAAATAACATAAATTAAGATAAAAACATTTTGTAAAAAGATATCCATTATTAGTAGTAAAACATCAAAATAGAGTATCTGTTGGTGCAAATTATATACATGCATAAAAAGGGCAGCCCGGTGCACTAAAGCTCCCGCATACGCAGTGTCCGGGAAGGGGTCCCACCATTTTGGTGTATTGTACGCAGCCTTACCCTATTTTTTACACAAGAGGTTGTTTCCACGACTTGAACACATGACCTTTCAGTCACATGACAACAAATTTACTGTAGCACCAAGGCTCCCCCTCAATTTATATGCATGCATAACTGGGTAAATTGGAATGTACTAGACTACAATACAAGATGCACAACTATTCCTACCACTAGTACTCAGTAACGAACTCACTGCATTCATGCATTCCTGGGAATTAACGAGCTCGGTAAAAATTAATTCTTAAACATAAAGGTGGATGCAGAAAGGAAAAAAAATGATAAGATAAAAATACCTGTAGTTATAGTTCTTCACAACAAAATACAAAGGTGGCCCAATTCTGAGATATTCTGTAACATTATTGAAATACCCCTGCAGGAAGACGTATATTTAGTTTGAAAACATACACATGGATAAAAGAAAACACGAACACGTGACGCAGGCCAAAATATCAAACCTGAAGATACGAGTCTTGGGGAAGAACAATCTCCTGCTCCAATCCAGGTTCAATTCTAGTGCTCAAAGCCTGTGTGATTTAGATGAAGACAAAATAGAAAGGGGAGAAGAGAAGAAAAATAAAAATAATGCGTGTTAGGATCCAAACAGGTGTTGTTTGAAAATTTTGATGGCTATAAAAACAAATCCAAAGACTTACAATGCTAGCCAATGCAAATGCAACAAAAATCGCAATGACAACTATTTTTACTCCCCAAATACTTAGAATTGGAGCATGAACCTCCTGAAAGGGAAAATACAGCATTATCATCAGAAATCAAGTAACACTGAGAAAATAATTAAGTCAGCAACAACAAGAAAAGGTTGGATAAAACTGTCATTGTATTCAAAAGGCATGCGAGACAAATTCCAAATTGCTGACAGCTTGAAAAAGAAGCCTTCAACACTAGATTACCAAAAAAAAAAAGGACCTTTGCAGCAATGAAAATTCAAATCCCAACTATGGTAGAAGATTAACGTACCATTGACTCCTTTTTATAATTTCTAGCTATGGCTAGATTAAAATTTATACAACATGCTTCGCAAAACTGTAAATAACTCTAGTTCTGTTTTACTCCTCTATTCAGTACCAGAAAAAAATTATCGTTAGAAAAGATAATGCTAGTTACCTTCATATATCGAGCCAACAAACCAGGTTTCCTTTGTTCAATGCCTGACAGTTTTGAAAAGATAAACTTCAATAGAATCCACCTAAGCTTTTAAATATTTTTCAATAGTAAATGACCGTTTTGGTCTTCCAAAGATATAGATTTTAAAGATGACCGAGGGAAATTAGTTATAGTACCTTTATCAGATTCTGCATGCAAAGAATGCAGTTTTATGCATGGAAAACAATCAACCCTCTTATCCTCTGCTCTCAAAGAGTCAAGAGCTATCAGAGCTACGAATGCAGTAACTTGCAGGAGAAAGTCCAAAAGAACAGCCAATGCTGTGAATAAAAGCATGAAGGGAAAGTGAGGATTAGCATTTGAGATTTGACTTAAGAAACAACTGAGAATATTGCAGAGGTATGAAATTATTGAAGTCTAAAAACTTACCTGCAAACATGGAGAAGACACGACAAGCAGGCATGGAAATGAAGCTTCCAGCTGCAAATGCTAAAACCTCTGATAAACTAGCCAATGTTATCGATGGTCCAACTTCCTCAAGTGCATTGCTTATCCGTCTTTCTAAAGGTAACTCCAGATGTTGCCTTTTCACAGCATGAACCAGTATACACATATTATCCACCCCAACCTAATGGTGGGAGATTCAGGAAGACAGAACAGGATCAGAAGAATGGTAGACATAAAAAACTTAATGAGTTGTTGAAATGGAAAATTGAGATATAATATTTGAATATGTAAGTGTCGGCTTCATGCTAATATACTGTTCTGATAGTGCATAACTCTAGATTTATTATTGCCCATTTTCGTAGAAAGTGTAATAGAACAACAACAACTGCCAAGCCTTATCCCACTAAATGGGGTCGGCGACATGGAGCCTAATAGTTTCTCTTATAGTTTTTCTGGGTCTTCCTCTGCCTCTAGTGAACTGACTATCCTCCACCTGATCCACTTTCCTTAATACAGAATCTACAGATCTTCTCTCTACATACCCAGCCACCTAAGCCTATTTTCTACCAACTTTATTGATGTTGTCAATCACTCAATCTTGCTTGTGACCAAAATATTTGTATATTAAGAAAACGATAATTCCCAGTAATGCTCCATATGCTTGTTTTGTTTCAAGCTCCAAAAGTTACAGTATATTGTTTACATATTTGTTAAGCAAAGTAATAAAAATACAATTCATAAATGTAATTAAACAAATCAAAATTCAATAATTTAGCATACCTACAAGCTTTTCTTTTATCTCAACTTCAATTAAAAAAATATATTCGTTTTTATCTTTCTGATTTCCATCAACTCGAAAATATTCATAAAAAGCACGGAATACTTACTACTTTGTATTAAACCAAGTAACAAAAATTATTTTACTTCATGTGAATATATAAAAATGATTTTTCGGCCATTTTATGAAGGTATGAATTTATGAGCATCAGAGAATGGGCATGCTCTATGGGAACATAAAGTCATTCGTGTTGGGCATGACTGAAGAAAAATGGATAATCAGGTGTGTCTGTAGTCCATACACATGCCTACTTGGTTTGGGTAGGAAAGCTTCAACTTTGAATCTAAACCAGACCTATTTACCACCTGAGATCATAAATCAAGATCACTTACACACATTTTATCATGTTAATATTTAATTTTTTGTGGATGAGTTTTGGGCTGACTCTCACTCTACTATTTACAGAAAACTTTGCGGTAATTTCCCATCTCCAAATCAAAGGCACGGGTTATTGAAAATAACTTTTCCTTTATCTTCACCGTCTGTTGAGAACATATTCTCTCTCCATTCCTTATCATTCTCCTATTTCTGCTCTAAATTTTTCCTTTTAATCGCTTGAATAAATTTAGAATAATTTTTTCCATTAATTTATTTTTATGTACGTATTTCTATGAAGCATCTAGAACGCCATCAAAACTTTTCACTGAGCTATCATCCAGCAACTTTATAAGCAAAAGAAAACTCACAGCTAGAACAAGAAATGGGATAACTTCCATGATGATCAGAGTAGATTTTACACCAAGAGCACTAAAAATTCCAACAGATCCAAGGACAGACAGCATGACAAGAATTACTCCTGAAAGACCAAGCAATACCTATAATCCAGAATTAGACAATTAGATATTTATAAGCATTATAAAAAAACTATCATAATGATATAAAATGCTTAAAAGTTTAATTCCAAAGTAGTAATGAAGTGTTAGGGAGGGGGAAGAATAAAGAAAAAAGATAATGGAAAAGGAAGATGTTTTTATACTAAGGTTCCCTGGAACTGCACCTTAGATGAAATATAGAAAGAAGAAAGCTGGGGCGTATCCCCTAAAGTAAGAGATATATAAGCAAACATCACAAGATAGCTGACCTGCAATAAAATCAGGTACAATTTAAGGATTAAACAATACACTTCCACAAACAGAAATGATTGATTTTTTTTTTTGAAACACAACAGAGAACTCAATCACATAATTTCATGATTGATCATGCCTCAGAAAGAAAGAAAGAAAAGTTAGTTTTTCATGGTATTATTAAAGAATTAGGACACATAAATATCAACATTAAAAGGCAAAGGGATATTACCAATATAGTAATAACATCTGCAGTACTTTCTCTTTTCAATTCTTCCTCAATAGAGCTTTCAGATGAAAAAGCAAGTGTCAAATTTTTCGATTGTGCCATTGGTAACAACTCATCCTATAACAAAGGACATAGTCAATACAGGAAATCAGAATAATTAGGAGAACGATAGGGAGTGTAATAGGCCAGTACCACAATACACAACCATGTCACATCAATAAAGGATAAGCAAGCAATGCACCAAGACATTGTATGCATCTTTTTATTGCTTTTTCTACGAGGGAGAACCTTGTTGCGGGACTGGTAAATTAAGTTACGTGTGACTGTGTGAGTACTAAGACTCACCAGGAATCAACTTAGTATCAAGTACTTCCTATTCCTAGGTATGCATGAAATTGCAGCAACCTTTTTTTTTGAAGAAGGAAATTGCAGGAAGCTTGACTCAGATTCATTTCTGTGGAAGCAAATTGACCAATACAAAGTAAAAATACAGGGTGACTGACAATGCAGTCTTAGGTTTCGGGACTAACTCCACACCACAAAACCAAAGTGAGGAGTGTCCAAGCTTTATAGGCTCTTCTTAGGCTCTATCTCAATCAAGTCAATGTGGTACTTGGGTTTTTCCATATGCACTTTCTCACACCTGGCACTGGTTTGGTGTGTGTATGGATAATATGGTGGATGACTCAACAAAGAATCTAAGCTAGGAACTTATCGCATCTTAGGTTTTGGAAATAACTCAACCCAACAAAATCAGCTTGGATTTTTTAAAATACAGGGCAAGTATCTAATTGAAGTAAAATTGTATAAACAAATGAAGCATACCTTCACTAACTGAATAAAGGTCTTCTCCCAAGCAACTGCCTTTGCATTTTCATTGCCTTCTTCATCAATAGCATTATTTACTGGGTAAGTTACAATAAATGCAGAAGCCTGTCTTGAATAAATGAGATTATAGTTATTATATGCTCCATGAATCCCAATTCATTGACAACGCAAAAGAATAGAGAATGTACCCCAGAATAGTCATTCCCAGTAAAACCTCCTAATACAGTGCTTGGATCAAGAGGACCTTTAAATGCACTCATACATTGATCTGCCGAGGAATAATGCTGAATGAATACAATATTAGAAAATAATTAGATCATTCTCATATTATATTACATAGATATCATTGTCAATGTTTGTCTTGGAAAAAATTCATATTGGTTCGGTTTAATTTGGTTCGGGGTTTTTTCCATGTGTGAGTCCAAACCAATCAAAACCGATCTCTATTGGTTCGGATATCAGTTTCACATAATTAAAAACCAATCACCCGAAACCCAAACCAAACCATTATATTTTATTATTATTTATTTTATTTCATACTATATTAGTAATGTTATCTTAAAAAATATATTGTATTCATGCATTTTTCATCGATTATATATTCTTTTTCTCATTTTAGCTTATGTGCTTGTTTTAATAGCATAGAAAATCTATAGAATTTTAAATAAAAGTTCTTTTTTTTGGAATTTTTAAAGAGTTTTTCTATTCACACCCCATATATTTCTAGTTACACCCAAATTTTCTTAAAAGTTTTTTATAATACCAAAATTGCCCTTTTATATAAATTTTCTTAAAATCTTGATTTCATTCATTGTCACTCTAAAATTTCACTCCCACCCACAAATGATCAAACAATCTTGATGTTCAACCAATCTCTATGGAAGATTAAAGAGTGAATCAAAACATCTTTCATCCATACTCGATTGCATATAAGTAAGTGAATTTCTTCTTCTTTTTCAATAATGCTAGTTTCAATTTTCTTCTTCTT
>Ga0228710_1002633_pt1 | contig 28395 bp, 14 predicted proteins | sample MedpolnodulmetaG_FD_177995 | JGI IMG/M metagenome (GOLD analysis project Ga0228710, IMG submission 177995) | Root nodule microbial communities from Medicago polymorpha collected in Santa Monica, California, United States - pink nodules | ecosystem: Host-associated > Plants > Roots > Nodule... | reverse complement strand
TAACGGAGGGACCATTTTGATGGACGTTTGTAAAATTCAGGGACTAAATAGCTATTTCACAAAATTCAGGGACGAATTTGGCCGATGCGTTAAAATTCAAGGACGAAATTGAGGTATTAGTCAAAAGTTTAAATATAATGATCAACACACGAATCAACCTCCAACTCTATTGCAGTTCAATACTCATTTGAGCAGATGACCCCTGGTCGAACACCGACGATCATTTTGAACCATTAACTCTGATACCACTGCTATTGTGATCATAGCTGCCAATTTATGTAGTCCCTCAAAATTTGGCCCCAATCCACATAAAATTATAAGAAGTCGTAACCCAACAACATTCTCACTCAAGAGTTAAAAATAATTATAACACTCACACCCTTCTTCTCTGGCACTTGGGTATATATCAACTCCATATATAATCATAAAATGATTGGATATTGTAATGATTCAAATGACAAAATAATTGAACTTAAATGGTTAACAAACTTCATCAATGCCAAATTATTCAGAAGAATTGACAAAAAATATTAGTTTCAAAACATAGTATTTTTTCAGATTGCGTTTCTTTTCTCAGAAGAAAAAAATCTTATATTTTCAAACAGTTTTACACTATTTTGAAAGTGATTATTTGTCAAAAAATATATTTTGAAAGTGATTAAAATAACTTTTAAAAAAGAATCCAAAACAAACACTATAATACCTTATCCAAAGCATATATAAACACAGCCCTCTTGTGTTTTTGTTGGTTTCTTCTTATAATCATCAAATTTTCTGTGATGTTAGCAATCTGGATTTATTGAATATAACAAAACATGCACAGTAAATAATCCTATTGGAAAGCAACATAATATCACGTATATGTACAATAATGTTGATAAAAGTTTATTTGATCTTAACAAATTAGAGAAGGGGGAGCAGCCACTCAATGACCCACTAAGCAAACCCAAACAGTGTTCTCTAAAGTGACATGAGGCAACATCATTTTCATAGAAGTGGTATGTCTTAATCTATGTTTGAAAATCAAAGCAAATTCGACTGCTCAATCGTGGAACAGACCTGACCTTTAAATTTTTTATTTTTTTTTAATTGGACCTTCAAACATTAATCCTGATATGTATGTATAAAGATGTTTTGCACTAATAATACATACAAATACATTCATTATGTTAGTTTCACCGCTTTCTCTTTACTTGATTCTTGTGTAAAATAGAAAATATATATTTATTTGTCGTTTTTACACTTGAGTTGTTAGCTTAGTCCCCAAACTTAATCTTATAGCATTAAGGTACATACATCAAATCACTCTGGGATGATCGTAAAATAACCATTATTACCTTTTTTTTTTTACTTTAACCCTTTAGTTTTCAGAAGAAGAGGGTTTTGGTAATCCAGAATTATGTCAAGAACTAAATAAACATTAATAAAATAAATAAATAATAAAAAATTCTCCTTTATTTTTTTTTAAAAATAAAATAAAATTATGGTTTTCAAAATTCAATACAACATTAATGATTAATTATTATTGTGTCAATAATACTCTCAAGTATGAAAATTGTTGTTCACACATTAAATTTAATTAAGGGAAAACTTAAATTTAATTAAATATTTCCTTATTTGTTTCGCAAATAATGATTTTTATCTTTTACATGTATTTTTCAGCTCTATCAAATGTGTGAACATCAATTTTCCTCAAGTATTTATTGCAAAGAGAACAAGAAGTGAAATGTAAATAATAAATACTGTACTCCGAAGGTAGCCTGTACCGACCCGAGGCAAGGGTTGAATGATGATGCGTAAGACATTACTATTATAGTAGAAAAGATACAAAGGAAGTATTTTTATTTTTTTTGGACAAAAACACGTAGGGAGCAGTTGTTTTCTCATTTATTCTTCTACAAAATTTTGAAAAGAGAAAATAAAAGGAAAGCAATGTGAAGTTTTTGCAATAAAAGATATTCTTTTATAAAGTATTTTTTTTAAAGAAAAAATTCATTGCATTTCATTAGCAAAAATGTGTCAAATACAAGAAGGAGCGTCATCTATAATATGAGAGCTAGGATTTAATGAGGTTGGCTGAACTAACTCGTGAGCAACCACATTTACTTGTCTCCTATTGAACTCGACATGAGAGTCCTGAAATCTATTTTGTAACAATCGTCTACAAGCAGAAATTATACAACCTGTTGTGGATTCAGACTCAAACTCACACCAATAAAACTATGATGTGTGGAGCAAAGGAAAGTAGTAACCAATGCCAAAGTAACCACAAGCAGCAACAACAACAACAAAACCTAAATCTAATATAGGAATCAAAGTGAAAAACACAAAACCACAAGCAAAAGATAAAGAGAGAAGAGAAACAAACACACCAAGAAATGTTTATCGAGTTCGGTCCAACTTGACCATTGGGAGAGATTGATCTCTCCTCCAATCCACTGTGAATGAGTTCTTACAAAGAGATACAAAAGGGTTACAAGAAATTAGCTTTAACAAGCTCACAAAGAACAAACCCTAATTTCTACCCTTTTCCCAATCTCACCAAAGAAGAAGACACTAAATGATTTTCACTGACCCAAGGTGTTTACAAATGTTTCCCACCCTAAGAGAACCTCTCAAGAAAACCCTAATCAAAGACCCTCAACCCTAAAGTTACATCCTTTGATTTCTCAAGTTTCTCTCTCTTGAAGCTTTCACAAAAACATGAAAAAGGAAGCCTTAAATAATGCACAGACCCCGAGGAATCGTGCTACGCAGCCAACCCATTGTGCCACGTTGGAGTTGGTAGCAATACAATACATGACCTTATCTTCTGCATCGTGTCATGCTGCCTCTGCATCGTGCCACGACTTTTCCAGTGACAGCCTCCCAAAAACACACCCAAAATCGTGCCACGATTTTTCCAGACTTCAACATCAATTTTGAGACACATTTCAACACAACCAAACTCACTATTATCATCTTCATCAGTATTCACATGATCAACAACTCTTTTAGAATCCAGAGCATAGTCCACGTTGTCGAATTGAAGGCCTGAGACCCATTGCAGAGCTGTGTGTAAACCAACGGCTTCCCCTACATCAACATCACAAAGGGGAGCAAACCAATCCGTTTTGGCCCAGACAAATTCACCAGCATCATTCCTAATGCACATTCCCAATCCTACCCTGTTAAGCGACGAAGAAAATGATGCATCAATATTACATTTATACCTGCCCGCTGCCAGCTTTTTCTATGTCTCCCCTTCATGACTTATAGGTGCTTGCCTCGTTGTAGTTGTTCTTTCTTCACTTCGGGACCTAATAACTTGAGTCACTCTCCAGTCATCTAATAAATGAGTTGCGCGCTGAACATTTGGAAACTTTGTTCATTCTGTTGTTGCCAAAATTTCAAATTGTGGCTTTTTCAAAGACTACACATTGTCGTCACAAACAATTCGCAAAAGAGTGAAAATTAGTGCATGGATATTATAATCTTGACGCAACACCCTGATTATGGTGTCCCACATATTCACATTACGCCACGCCTGAACAACTTTAGGACATTCAACAAGAACACGAATAATGTCCTCATAATTACTATCACACACCACACAGTCTATTGGGCAAGCCACTCCTCTACTGCTAAGTCGAGCACATGTTGGAAAACATCCTCGACACATCCGCCAAACAAAATTCTTGACTTTGGGAGGCATTTTCAGCTTCCAAATTAAATTCCAACAACTAGGCATATGAAGATGGGAGTTGTCTCCAATTTCAGTCACACAAATACGATAAGCATTACAAACCGAGTAATGACCATTCTTCTCCGTTTTCTAAATCAACTTATCATTTGACACCGATGGCTGGAAAGGGTACTAAGAATCAAATGGGAAGTAGTAATATCAAATAAATTATAAATAAGTGGTACTTTCCAAGTCTTCATAAATTGGTTAACAAAAGCAGACAAGTTCACATCGGCCAAAGGCGCAGCTAAAGGGCCATCTAGCGACACACATTTACCATCCTTAAACCATGGTGCGCTTAAGATAGGTATATTCACACCCGATCCTACTCTCCATCTCGCACCCAGCTTCGCCACAATTTTATAAAATAAATATTATTGATGTAAGCAAAGTACTGTACCATATTCTTTATGGCCTGGTGTGAAAAGACCATATCAAATCGTATTTGCTACAGAAAATGATGTAAATAAGAAATAATGTCTCCGTAAAAAAATGTCCTCAAGCCTTCACTATGATAAAAAAAAGAATCTTCAAAATAAAATAAAATAATGTTGTCGCACTTTAATTATGATAATTTTTTGTGTGGATTTTAGGGTGAGGGTTCAATGAAGTCCCTCACCGGTGTACCACTTTATTTAACCGTTGGATTTAATAAGATCATATTGTTTCATGATACGTGACCACACTGGATTTAAATTTAATAACTCCTTTCTGCAATCAATTCTCTCTCTCCTGGTAGATTTCACCGCCGCACACTGAATGGAAAGTAAAATTAAAACAAGTTTAGGGAAATTTTAAGAAAAAAATATTTGAGGCATGAAAAGGGATTTTGACAATAACCGTCAGAGGAATTCAATTAGGAAATTAATTTCAAATGAATATTTATAGGAATCAGCATCATCATCAACAGAAAAGAATTCCATTGTAGTTTTTGAGTATTAGTCCTGTATGAATTGTTGTTTATCACATGAAATTGATATCTTCTACCCATACACTACCAGAGCATGATTACCAATGGGCAATGGCCAAGAAGAATGAATCATTCATTTGATCACAAAACGACGGATATTATTTACATCTAAAGGCAAAATGATAAGCACTTGTGGGGTTTATTGTGTGAACTCAGGAGTAAATATTTATATGTAGCGGGGAAGCAATCAGAGCTCCGGGCGGCAGCGTGCTTATTCTTCGGAGTTCGGTGAAAGGAGATTTGTTAGACGAGAGAATTGGTTTCGGAGAAGAGGAATTAGATCCAGTGTGATCACTAATATTTAGATCATATGGTCTTATTAAATCTAATGGTTAAATAAAGTGGTACACCGGTGAGGGACTTAATTGACCCCTCACCCTAGAATCCACCAATTTTTTGACTTATGTTAGCAAGTAGCAACAACCATAACGATGTACTAGTCCATAGAATCAAAATTAAACAGATAACAATGGCTGTTTAATTAAAAGAAGATTATTATTATTATTATTATTATTATTATTATTATTATTTTTTGAAGAGGCAAAAATGAAACATATATTAACAACAAATGCTTCACACCTTCCGCACAAGGTGTGCTAGAAGGGTGCAACCAAAATTACACGAGAGTTCAGTCAACAGACCATGGAAAACAGCAAAAAAGAAACAGTTATCCTATACCCAAGCAAAGTAAAAGGGTAGCAAACCAACTATGAATCCCGAACACAGAAACAACATTTGCTGCCTTCAACCACCAGTAAGCATGGATTTGAACCTTTTCTACCAATTGATGTATAGAATTTTCAATGTTGTTGAACTGTATGTTATTACGCTCAGTCCACAACACCCACACACAAGCTAACCATAAAAGTTGCATGAAGGAACGAAATTTTGATGTTGATCCTAGCATATAAGTGAATTTTCAATATTATTATTATTAATATTGCTAGTTTTTTTTGAGGGAGTTTTATTATGTCAGTTGTTTTATATAACATTGGTCGGTATTTATTTATTTATTGTATTATGCTGTACATAAATTTCATTTCATCATAGATTATTGCTGAGTTGGTAATTATCCGATCTTGCAAAGAGACGCATCTTCCCTAATTAAAATATTTAATTCTAAAAAAGTACAATATTTATTAATCATTTCCATAATCTGAAAAAGACATTTAATTAAAATTTGATTAAAGGAATCTTAACAAAACCACAGTCCACAACAAGGAGATATCATATGATATATATCTATAGTTTGACAGAAGGGCCCAAAACATTTTTCAATTTTCAACCGTTTAAATGCATGCAAAAATTTCTTGACACTGATCTGGTCCCCATTAATCACTGAAATAAAGCTAGTCACTTTGCTACAGCTCAATCCAGCTATATCATCAACTTTTCTATTTCATATACTTTTTTGTATTTTAATGAGAAAACTTTAGTAGCACATTAATCCTAATAATCATCTTCCTAAATCATTGAGTCCACAATAGTATACAACCAGCTCATGTGATATACAGTCTGTCCTTCTTTTATTGCAAAAACAAGTTGTAATTCTTTCCTTCTTTTTTCCTGGAGTTGTTGCCAACCATATTATTCCCTTCACTTGAAACTTTCTTTATTTGTTAATTCTTACACCTTAAGTTCTCAACAACTTCACTTAGAAGTTCACTTTTTCTTCTTTCTTGCTACCTTGGATTTCTCATCATGGCTACTGAAACTGTTGAGCTTGCATCTGATCATGCTTCTACTACTCATGAGGTTTGTTTCTATTCACAGTTTTCACTTTCATAGTTCTTATGATCTTGAACTTGTTCATGTTGTTGTATCTTATTTTAAGCACAAGTTATTTTGATCATGGCTACATGTTTTTATGTTTCTCTGGAATCAAGCTTACATGTCTTTACTAAGTGGATAATTATAAACAAAGTTTAACTAGTGGATGTTGTTTTACTTTATAAAATATTGTATATCTGTATTTGTTTTGGTGACATATAATAATTAAGTTAATCTTAAGATCTTAAAGATTTGTTTAAGTTTTGTTGATTCATATAACATAAAGAGACAAATCGGATTAAAAACTAGTTTGTACTTTAAAAGTTATGGAAGTCACTAGAATTGAGCAAGTACTCACAGATTTGAGTAGTGTGTATAAAACCATAGATTAAAATTTAAAACTATACCATGCAAAAATAAATTTGAATATTATATTATGGTATCCACAAGTGAATCTAGATATTCTTTTGTACATCAAGAAGTTGTGAATCTAACATAATCTTTGATCATGTAAAAAATGAAAGGAGAATAGCTAGAAATTTAAGAATATCAAACACAAAGCATATAAATTCGAATTCAGAAAATATATTTATGGTAGATAAACTTGTAGTTCTATGGATATGGTCCACATGGATTAGGTCCTATGACACGATGGAAAAGCAAGAAAGAAAAAGTGTTCAACTTTTATCAAAGTTCAATGATTCCTTCCCTCTTACAGGGTTCTTTTGAACAAGAGTCTTAGACAAGTTAGAATCATGCAAAATGTAATACTCAATCTTGTTCTTTACGCAAACTATTTTCTGCAAACTTAAAATTATGAATAAATTAAAGAACAACATGGCAGTAGATCAAAGATATGACATAGATTCACTGAATGTTTTCTTCTATATGGGAATTACAGTGCTTTTTGCTTGTATAAACCTTCCACAGATTCCTCCATCTGTGTTTTCTTGTTATGTGAGAATATGATTCAAATCTATCTATGTGAAAAGAAACCGTCGTATCAGTGCTTTAGGACCCGTTTGGATAAACAACTTAATTATGTTATTGTTGTGTAAGCTTTTATGATATAAATGCTCTTGTATAAGTTATTTCTATAACGAAAGATAAAATCAAACTATTTCCATATAAGCTATCATTGGGAGCTTATGAAAAAAAGCCGAGAACAACTTATGGAGATGTCGTAAATTGTTTCTATAAGCTCTCTCAAACAGCGTCACAAGTGCTTGCTTATGCAAGAAAATAAACTCAAATAAGTCAATCCTAACACATCCTTAGTTTGGCCATGAGCTCCTTACTTTCACTACTAGTTTCAAATTCTACCACGTTTCATAAAATGTTCACTAGTTTGTTTTCTTTTCTTTTAAAAATGTCCATTTTTGTTGATACATTTACGTGTCTTCAGTAAGCACTACCGATTTAACTATTAATGTTTTTCATCTTTCATTATACAGCAATTAGCGAAGCAGGAAAAGGACGAATCTATTGCAGAAAAGATCAATTCTCTAGCCAATGGAGACGGAGACAAACATGATGACAAGCAGGACAATGCACAAGGTCAAGCCACTCCTTCATCGAAGACAGAAGATGAGGTGAAGGCTGAGCTTGCAGCAGGAGATATTGAAAAGTCTGATGATTCTTCAGCATTGAAGGTTTCAGTTGAAGATATTGTGAAGCAGGAAAAGGACGAAGCTATTGCGGAAAAGATGAATTCCCTAGCCAATGAAGACGGAGACAAACATGATGACAAGCCGGACAATACACAAAGTCAAGCCACTCCTACGTCAAATACAGAAGGAGATGAAGTGAAGGCTGAGCTTTCAGCAGGAGAGATCGAAAGGTCTGATGATTCTTCTGCATTGAAGATTTCTGTTGAAGATATTGTGAACCCGGAAAAGGATGAAGCTATTGCCGAAAAGATCAATTCCCTAGCCAATGAAGATGGAGACAAACATGATGACAAGCCTGACGATGCACAAGGTCAGGCTACTCCTTCGTCCACGACAGAAGGTGATGAGATTAAGGCTGAGCTTGCAGCAGCAGAGATTGAAAAGTCTGACGATTCTTCAGCAATGAATGTTTCTGTTGAAGATAGTCTGAAACCTGACATAATTGATAATGCACAAAATACAAGTGTAGAGAAAGAAGATGAAGCGAAGGCTGAGCCTGCTGTTGCTGCAGAAAAAACTGATGATTTTGTACCATTAGAAACTGTTGCAGATAATCCGAAAGAGGAGAAAGATCTGATAACTGAATCAGAAACTATCAGTGTCACAGAACCAGTACATGACACAGCGATAAGCCATCATGATGAGACACCATCCACTGAATCTGATGTGAAGGAAACATCACAGCAGATAGAAAAGGAACTTGTAGAAACCAATGAAGAGAATCAACCCAAGATAGAAGATATTCCAGAAGCTGAAACCACTGAAAAATCAGCTGACACCACTGAAAAATCAAGTGATGCGACTGAGACTAATCCCTTTGAAGAGGAGGTGAAACAGGCTGAAATTTCAGAAACAAGTGCCGAAAAGGAAGAAAAACCCAAGCTTGAGCCTCTGGCCACAGAAGAGCCGAAAGTAACAAAAGAACCGGAAAAAGAATCACAAGAAAAATCACAAGAGGCAGAACAACCAATTGCAATTGCAATTGGTGAATCTAAAGTCGAGGCCAATGAGGAAAAGACAGCAGCAGCGATATCGGAAGAGGCCAAAAACATCGAAGTAGAGCCTACAGAAACAGTGAAAGAAGAACCCGTGGTTACCGAAGTTGAGACTGCAGATATAGTAAAAGAAGAACCCGTGGTTACTGAAGTTGAGGCTACAAAAACACTAAAAGAAGAACCTGTAGCTACTGAAGTTGAAGCTACAGAAACAGTAAAAGAAGAACCTGTGGCAACTGAAGTTGAGCCTACAGAAACAGTAACAGATGAACCTGCAGCTACTGAAGTTGAGGCTACAGAAGTTGAGCCTACAGAAACGGTAAAAGGTGAAACTGCAGCTACAGAAGTTGAGGCTACAGAAACGGTAAAAGATGAACCTGCAGCTACTGAAGTTGAGGCTACAGAAACGGTAAATGATGAACCTGCAGCTACTGAAGTTGATCCTACAGAAACGGTAAATGATGAACCTGCAGGTACTGAAGTTGAAGCAACAGAAACAGTAAAAGAAGAGCATGTGGCAACTGTAGCTGAGCATACAGAAACGGTAAAAGAACCTGAAGCTACTGAATTTGAGGCTACAGAAACGGTAAAAGACGAACCTGTGGTTACTGAAGTTGATCCTACAGAAACGGTAAAAGAAGAAGCTGTTGCTGCTGAAGTTGAAGCTATAGAAACAGTAAAAGAAGAACCTGTGGTTACTGAAGTTGATCCTACAGAAACGGTAAAAGAAGAACCTGTGGCTACTGAAGTTCAAGCTACAGAAACGGTAAAAGAAGAACCTGTGGCAACTGTAGTTGAGCCTACAGAAACAGTAAAAGACGAACCTGCAGCTACTGAATTTGAGGCTACAGAAACGGTAAAAGAACCTGTAGTTACTGAAGTTGATCCTACAGAAACGGTAAAAGAAGAAGCTGTGGCTACTGAAGTTGAAGCTACAGAAACAGTAAAAGAAGAACCTGTGGTTACTGAAGTTGATCCGACAGAAACAGTAAAAGTCGAAGCTGTGGTTACTGAAGCTCAAGCTACAGAAACGGTAAAAGAAGAACCTGTGGCTACTGAAGTTGAGCCTACAGAAACAGTAAAAGGTGAACCTGTGGTTACTGAAGTTGAGGAAAATCAGAAAGAACCAGAACAACATTCAACGGAACGAAGGGAAGAGGAGCAACCAAACACATCTTCAATTCCAGAACAGTCTACAGAAACCAATGATGTCATTGCTGTAGAAGAAAAATCAAGAGAATTAGAATTTGAGGCAGTGATACTGAAAGAGACTAAGAACGATGAAGCAGGGCCAGCTGAAACAGAGAAAGTAGAGCCTGTGGTTACTGAAGTGGATGAAAACCAAAGTGTACCAGGAATTCAATCATTCAAACAAGAGGAAGAAGTGAAACCAAAAGAAGAAACTGAAAATCAAGAACAAACAGGTGATACAGTGGAGGTTCACCCTCCAAAAGACTCAGATATTGAGGCGGTGAAAGAGACCAACAACTCTGAGTCAGAAGCAATTCTTGTAAAAGAAGAGAACATTGATCTTCTGTCTAATGGAGTGGAGGAAAAGCTAAGTGAAAAATTACAAGTACGTGAGGAAGTTGGGGAAACTATTAAGGAAGTGGAGCCCGAGCAAGCAACTGAAAAAAGTGAAGGATCTAATGGCACCATCAAAGAGGAGGAAACTGAACCTAACACAACGGTTAATGCCGCACAAGTTTCACTAAATGGCGAAGTTCAGACAAACCCTGCTAATCCAGTGGAACCTTCTCCTGAAGTTGAAGAAAAGATTGTTGTAGAAGATGGCAAGAAAGAAGTTGTTGGTGATACGGAGAACACTACCAGTGTCGAGGAAAAGGTTGTTGTTGCTGCAGAGGATGAAAAGAAGGAACCAGAAGCATCTGCTGCCGTCCAAGTATCCTCAAAAGAGGCGGAGGTTGACATCAAGAAGACTGAGGAACAGAATGAGGCAAAGACCGCTACAATTGAAGCAGGGGAGACCGAGACAAAGGTGGAAGAAATCTCTAAAGCTGTAAATGAACCTGTTAGAGAAACACTGGCATCTAAATTCGAAAAAGACGAGGAGGAAACTATTCAAAATGGAGCGGATAATTTGCAGAAAGAACGAATTGAGGAGCCAATGAAAACTGAGGTTGAATTCACCAAGGAAAATGATACAGCACCAATATCCAAGGACCTTCCAAAAGAAACTCCAGCCAAGCCAGCGCAGAAGCAATCAAACAACATTATAGCAAAGGTAAAACAGTCACTAGTGAAAGCAAAGAAGGCTATCACTGGAAAATCTCCATCCTCCAAAAACCTGTCCTCAGATCCAAAGGGGGACATTAAAGTCAAATAACGGGACAGAGTGAATTAAGTTTGCAGAATTACATATTCGTTTTCTTTTTTCCTTTTCGTGGTGCATAGCATTATATTATAGCATATAAGTTGGTTTTGATACTTCAATATTTTCTCTTGAATTTGTTTGAATGCAAAAAGGTGTGCAGAGTGCAGTGTATATAGCAGATGGTCTAGGCCATGCTTTAGGCAGTACTGTAAGATTTGATTATTTTCTTCTGCTTTATTCTTTTGAATATCTGCAGTTTGTTATTGATTGTTGTTTGCAAACCATGGAAGCAATTTTAATTCTGTGGCTTAAAAATGACTTGCTTGTACTTCTGTACAATTAGCTGTGATGAATGATGATTTAGTATTGATTGTCTATTGCCAAATTGTTTCAATCCTTATGTATCCACTGTACTTACTAACTAAAGAAGTTTTTAGAATAACTACCAGTTCTCATATGGTTGTGAGCCATATAGTGTGGGAGAGAAAAGGCCTCTTGAATGCCTTAGAGAGTTTGTTCTGATTTTGTACTCTGGTTTATCTCTCAACCATTTCTTGTGAATAATACTAGTAATTCAATTCAGTGAATTACCAAAACTAACAGAAAGAATGAGAATTGTAAAGAAAGAAAATAAAGAGCTTCTTGCATGGGAGTTTTAGTGCAAAAGTTGAAATTGTTACTATGTGACTAGAAGGTCATGGGGGTTTAAGTTGTGATTGGTGAAATGAGCTTCTTGCATAATCTTTGCAAATGTGAGGCAAGACTTCCTAAAATAGATTCACAATGGGTTGGACCTTTTTTGTAACCCTGCCATGGCATAAGCTTTGTAGCAAGTGATTAGTGTGATAAGTTATCTCAATCCGAGTCACTACCATTTCTATACAAAAGTAGATGAAACAAAGATGTGGTACAAAAGAGAAATACTAGCCTTGATACTAAGCCGTTTGAATAGATGCTTCTCGACCATTTATAATCACGACATATCAAAACCAAGAGATTCTTACTAAATGAACTGTTTTTTACAGTTTATATCTCCTATCATTTGTTATGAGATCTTGAGTACTAGCATTTGTTATGTGAACACAAATCTAAGCTTTTTGACCAAATGGGAAATATAAAAATGATTGTAACCTCACCTGTATGGTATAATAAACAAACAAAAACTTGAAGTACTCAAGAAACACTGAGATGACATGCACAAAAGTGGCATCACATAGAGCAGTTATCCACGTCTCAGTGCACCTAGTGGACCCACTTTCAAGTATAATGTGAGAGAGAGAGAGAGAGAGAGAGAGAGAGAGAGAGAGAGTAGATTGCCAAGGAAAATAAATTATTATTTCATTAATCCAAAGAATCACTATGAAAGATCTGAATAAGGCAATTGATTATTATTCATTCAAATCATTTGAATGCATAATGTTAAGATATATAAGTGGATGTACAAATGAGTGACAAGCCCCAAGATACCAAAATCTGTGCAATTTTCTAGTTTCGGAAATTAGAATTCCCATGGCTATTCTGACGGATAAACCTCAATGACTTCAAAATATCCTCTTCAGTAATCTGGTTTGAACTTGCAAAGATGAGAAGCGACATTTTGGACTCAATTTCTGAAAACCTGATTCTTCTACTAGCCACAATCAATGCGGAGTATCAATCATAACCTGCCGGCACAACTCAAACAATAAGTTTTTTGTTCAATAATGAAACTCCTCTATGCTTTATGTCAAAGTAAACGATGAGTTTGAATGAATTTGAGTGAAACTCCTACTGATACATGTTCACAATACTTACCAATCACAAAGTTATATTGCCAGGATTAGCAGCTTCACTGTCATCAGCCACTGAAGCATGGCCACCATTATGCACCAAAGTTGACTGTTTAAATCCAACAGGTTAGTTCACATACACTAGTATAACAGAAATGCAGAACATAAACATCAAGCGTAAGAATAACAGAAAATTATTCTGGAAACAATTTTTAACTGGTGTGAAAATTGATCACATAGACCTGGCTAGGGATAAACAGACCTGGTTAGGGACCTGGCTTGTAGAGTCACGACCAGCAGTGTTTTGCTTAATTTGCGAGTCCACATCTGGCCTTCGATCTTTTGAGCCACACGCTGAAGCCGGATTCACAGCTTCAACATGTCCTGTGGATCCATACACAGACGGACCCGGAGCGGATGAGTTCATAAGAGGCCCTCCTGAAAAAGGAAATACCGGAGCATGCGGCATTGGCATGGAAATTCCCTGTCCCGGAAGTCCAAACCCTTGAGTATTCGATCTGGCCATCCCATGCATAGCAGAGGGTCCAGACATATGTGCAACGGGTATATGATTTCCTTGCATCTGAGGCACTTGAATCATTGGAAATCTAGACGGCCCGCCGCTCATGTCAGGCATTCCCATTCCATAACCCATACCTAACCCCATATGCATGCCAACGCCCATCTGTGAAAATGCAGCCATGTGTGGTGCATGCATGTGCTGAATTCCAGCAGGTAACATCATTTGAGGCATATATAAACCAGCTCCCATCGACATCATCTGTGTAAGATAGGAATCACTCTCAACATTGTTTATAATCAGAAAATTTAAAACTAAAATATTAATGCCAAGGGGGAACGATATTTACTTGAACTTGGAGCTGAAGTGTTTTTAGATACTCAATTGCCTCATCCAGCATAGAAGCTTTATCCACCTAGTCCGTATGAAGTCAGAAAAGCCGAAATAAATAAGGAATTAAGTATGCATACATATAGAAAGTATTTTAATAGTTTGTATTGAACTTCTGACATTTTTTTTTTGAACAAGCCAAAATGGAACTTCTGACATTTTTATTATGAATATTGAATACACTTCATGAATACGGTAAATGATCGACTCCAAGTTTGATATTTGTTGCTGTAAATTTTAACTTCCAATAATTTCATAAATCTTCTGTACTAAAAAAGAACAAGCTTCTGTAACTAGCTAAGTTTGGATCCATAGTGGTAACCAATATTCTATATTTGTCAACAACAACAAATGAAGTCCATAATTTTATACAGTTTTTTAGGTGTATCTAAGAAGAGCAAAATCAGAAGGAAAAAAACTAACCTTATTGCAATTAGGTATGAGTTCTTGCAATGCACGCATCTTCTCATTTATCCTGTCTCTTCGCCTCTGTATACATAAATTATGATCATCAGCCAAAATGGAAATTAAAATAAGCTCAAGAGGGAAAATATGCGTGGTTTCAAAGTTAACATGACACAAATAACAGATGGCCTTACTCACCCTTTCAGATAGATTATGCACTTCAGCAGCACGGCTTCTTTTGGAACCTGCAACTCCTCGTCCAGCCGCTCCCTTTTTAACTCCCACTGATTCATCCTCAACATCCTTCAATTAAAGTGTTTTATTGGTTTATAGAGGGATATTATAAATTAAGAAAACAATGTACGAATATCTATATTACTAACTTACTTCACTATGGCATTCAGAGTCCTCAGTGTCTCTACTTTTCCGTTTCAAATCTCGATTTGGATCATCCGAGCCTCTGTCTGCACCATTGCCAGAGCAGACAGAAGAAGAGGCTACCGCCACCTCCATGCCTTTTTCAGCAGCTGTGTGTCCTTTAGCACCAATGTCACCAAGAACTTGAATGGAAGGTTGATCATTCTTAATTCCATTCTCTTTGTTAGCAGGCTTTGATTGTTTAGTAGCTACAGCATTCGGTTCAAGTGATTTCGTCTGCAAAGGTTTCAAATCAGCCTTGGATGGCTCTACCACCTTATGACAGCGCATTTCTGGTTCCTTTGAACACTCATCGCTTGGATTAACAAGAGTTGAGTCAGGAGGATTGCTGCTAGTCGAAGCAGCGCCTTTATTCTTAACTCCCATAATATCTGATCTTGCTGAAGCTGAATTCAAACCAGACTTCAAGCCAATGTTCTGAAGATTAGCTCTCACAATAGCTGCAGGCCTTGCAAAATGGGAAAAATTCATTACACTGGAACCATTGCCAGGCATTATAGGATCTTGCTTCTGCGCTTTTAAGCTAGAAAAATCGCTCGAGGAAGATGGAATGCGAGTGATATCCCCATAAGGCACGTCCTGGTTACCACTACTAACATTATTATTTTCGGTTATATCCGATGCCCTAGATCTAACAGTTACAGATGTTGTTTGACATTGATTCGATGATGGCGGATATAACTGACTGGCACTAGCTTTATGTCTTGCAGTCTCAACAACCTGTTCAGCTGAAGAACCCTTAGAAACATTCATTGGTTCTGCAGAATTTTTATGAGAGTCCCTAAATATCTGATTCCCATTACTTCTTTTATCCAATAGAGTAAAACTATTCGAGGCAGGAAGGTCGTTCTCCGTGAGTTCATGAAAGAAATCAGAACCATATTCATGTTGCAAAGAGCCATCCATTGAATAATCCAACCAAGGCATCATTTCATCTACTTCGCGAGATGGCACCGACATTGGAATCTCATTCAATCCAGAGTCTAAATCACCAAACTTTCCTATCTTTGGATTGTTGTTACTAAATCCTCCTCCTACATCTTTATCTCGACCTCTAGGACTATGAGATGGTAAACAGTGAGATGGCAAACTCCTACAAGATGGACTCTTTCTACCTCTACTTGATTGACCTTGGCTTGAAATCTGACCACTCTCCCAAACCAGCTCAAAAAAATCATTCTCAGGCCTACACATTCAAATCAAATCCAAAACAAACAAAACTAAGAAACAAAAAACATAAACAAAAGAAACCATTTCATTTCATGATCAAACACATCAAAAAAGTTAATAACACAAGTTACAACAGCTTATGTTAATGAACTTACGACGAAGGTTGATCCGCTACACTTGCGCCGTTAGTCTCATTATCAAGCTTCTCTCTAGCCAAACGGTATAACTCATAAAGTGGCATGATGAATGAATGAATCAATCAAAAGATCAACAGAACCAAAACCTCAGCTAAAAAACCACAAATCAAAAAACCAAAGCTCTTAGTATTAGCATTGCTTCCAACATATTCTTCTGTGTTATCTTTTCCACCTTTGGAATCCAAATGAAGTTTGAAGACAAAGCAGAAATACCTGACGTAAGCCACAATAAACTATGAGTGAGATAATTATATCAATCTCTATTCAATTTAAAATGAAACTAAAACAAGCTTACATCAATGAAATTAAAAAAAAAAAAACTTTTTTTAATACCCAAAAAAGTCTTTATCAATGAATTAACAAAAGTTACAAAACTATAATACAAAATTAAGTTAATAAAACAACATCAGTCAAACAAATTGTTTATACTAACCTTGTCAAGTAAAGTAAGTGACTTTAATCCAATCTTAATTTTTTAATCTTAAAATTTAGCACTAATCAGCATTTAAGTCGGTTAACAAAAATTCCACCGAATACAGTGACACTGATTCTCGGCTGAGATCAAGGAAAATCTATGTAACTCCAATGACCCGGTTATCATTTTTCAACTGGGTAATCAAAAAGTTTCAAAATTTCATGAAAATTTTAGCTACAAGAAGGTTTTTTTGATATTCCAAATGCAACTCAGAAATTATCAAAAAAGCAATCTTTGAAGCTCGAAGAAAGAGAAAATGCAATATTTAAGAAGTTTGGGAATGACCCAAATGGACGAAGAAGGCGGCGAAAGATTTGCAGAGTTTGAAGAAAACCAATGCAGTGACACACGCACACAACTGCGAAGACAAAAACAGAGAAAAAAAAGGTTTCTATTCTAAACCATGGTTAATGTTTGGTTAAGTTTTGTTTCTTCTTTATTCATTTTTAGATCAATTTTTTTTAGAATCGCTTTCTCTCTATATTGTTTTTTCTCGTCGTTTAATTTAAATAAATAAATTTTTCATGATTTCATCTATGTGTGTTGTGTTTTGTTGTTTAAAATCTTCGAATGATGATGAAGTTGTTTGATTTCTTGTGTATCGTGGTGTTTATTTGATTCATAATAAAATATTAATTTTAATCAATATAGATTTAATAATGACTTAGGTGTTAACATTGTAAATAAGGTTAAATAAGTTTTTCGTTCTTATAAATATAACGAATTTTGATTTTAGTTCCTATAAAATTAAACTGAATGTTTTCATCCTCACAAAAAAATTTATTTTGTTTTTAGTCCTTAATGGATATAATTTTAACGTGTTTTTGACATTTTTTAAACATAATATGAATATATAAATGTCGAATATAATAAACGGACATAACATGGATACAAGTTGAACATAAAAGAGTTATAATTTTGCCATTTATATGAATATAAAATGGCCATTAAGGACGAAAAACAAAATAAAAAAATTTGTGAGGATGAAAACATTTAGTTTAATTTTTTATGGACTAAAATCAAAATTCGCTATATTTATAAGGACAAAAAACTTATTTAACCTTGTAAATATAAAGACTTAAATATTCTGATCATTTTGATTTTATTTCAAGTTATATTTGTTGATTCCTGAGAATAAAATGATAAAAATATATGTGTATATGTTTGTTAGAAGTTTATTAAATTTTATTCTTGGGTTTAACATGTTCCTCGAATAGAATTTTTTTCCCAAAAGGGTGGGAATAAAGTTTCCAAGGAAATGAGAATAAATTAATATGTAGTTACATATTATAATCCCTATTTTTATGGTTTCTAAGAATATTATAAAGTTAACCAAACATATTTTTTCTAAATACTTTGGAATAAAATTCCCATCTTTATATTCCAAGAAATGTTCTTTAAAAAAAAAATATTTCAAGAAATGTTATTCTTAGGAATAAATTTGATATACTTGAAACAAACACACCCGATCATATTATTCGTAGATAATTTTTTGTAGTTGTATACTATTAATTGAGTATTTTTGTTACGGTACTATGGATTAAGTTTTTTTTTAGGGGGCTAGAGTATTGTAAGTTTATTTATAGATTCATTAATATTATTTTTAACGATTTTGAATTTGTGATTTACTCCATCAGTCCCTAATTTAGACCATTTACAAAAAAAAACTGTTTGTTTCTAAATATAATACTTACTACAGATTAAATTACTATATGTATTTATTACTACAAATATACTTTTTAAAAATGGAATTAAAAAATAATTTTTGTATTGAAAAGACAAAATTTAAAACTTTTAATATATTAAATGTACAATTTTCAAGAAAATGTTTCTATATTTAGTTTTTTAACTTGTGTCCCAAGGACACAAGTTAGCATTTTCCTACTTGTTATTAATACTATCAATTTATCTTAAAATATGAAAAATAACATTTAATGCAAATATAATTTAGTAACGGTCACACATTTCAAACAAATTTATTATTTCAACAATTTTTTTAACATACATAATATTTGTAAAGTATTTTTTTATTTTATTTTTTTGATGTAAAAGTATTTTTTTATGTAAAAAGTCAAATGGAGTATTCGATATACTTTATCAATTTAAATAATAAAATATTGTTTTATTTTTATAAGAAAAAACAAAGTTTTCTTATACCTTTTCAAAATCCAACGGTTACCCTCCTTTTAAGCGAGTGAATCACACGCTTCTATTGTTGTCTGAGACTTTTTCGCCCTAAAGTGGGTGGGTAGGTTTGTTTCCCATAATAGTGTGTGAGACCATGGAGTGGACCATGGTAAGATGAGAGAGAAAATGTCCCTGTACTGTGTATTCTAATTTAAAAGTTCTTTTGTATATATTATCCTTGCAAATTGGGTGCATCCATAATGCAACACAACAAAATCATATCCATATCATTATAACTTGTTTGGACAGTGACACTCTTTAGTAGATAACCTTAAAAAATACATAATTAAATTTCTTGGTTTGTTAATTGAAGTTTAAGACATTAATAAAGTCATTGACTTGATCATTAATTTTTTTCTATTAATTAAAGAAAGCTTAATTGACAAAAGGAGCAGTCTTATTTCCCTTCATTGTTGGAGAGACTTTGGTTTAGGGATAATTGAGTGGTGGCCTATGATATTTGGCAATGGCAACTTGGCATTAGAGTGGTGTCCTTTTTCTGATTTTCTCTGTTTTCAAACTTTTGTGAGTCTTGGATTTGCTGTAACAAGGGATTCGCAATAATTAATTAGCGCATCAGTTGTTGAGTTGTTTTTATGCGAGCAAATCACTTAATGAAATAGGTCTGCTTAAATGGTTAATGAATTTTAGTTACAATAAAATCATATGAAATAATTTGAATTTAAATCCCGACTAAAACAACAATTGATCATAATTTATTATTTACCTCAGGCAAAAACTCCGAAATATCATATCTTCTTCTTCTAAAAACTCGAGAAGAAGTCAAAGAAAACATGAACAAATTGTAAAAGTAAATATTGTCAACATTTAATAATAAAATCAAGGTAAATGTTAACTTGTGTCATCAAAGGCACATGTTAAGGAACTTATTGAAGAAATACACGCATAAAAAGTCGTATATTTAACTTCTTAAAAGTTAATATATTATGTTCTCCAATGCAAAGTTGTTCTTTTTGGGTTGTTTAGCGTACACCCTTAGTGCACAAGTTAACATAACCCTAGAATCAATGTACTATGCATTAGAACAAATCAATTTTTTTTCATATGTACTTAACTCACTTTAGATTCACTTTATATGAGTTAAATTGTCAATCATTTAAAATCTAAAGAATTATTAAAGACAATTGCTTTAATTAGTTGCAGTTTTCTTGAAAAAGTATTAATTAAGGCTCATTTGTCATCATCAGGTAGAATCTAACATGTTTCTAACAAAATAAATTATAGCTAGATTAACATGCGCGGTCCCCATATTTTATTGTCACTAAAATGTCCCCCATGACCTTTGTGTTTAATTATGCAAATACAACATAGTATAATACGAGTAGAGGTTTATATTGCCAATTTCTATGAGTGCATATTATTTTATTAAGGCACGGATTAGTTATGGGTCAACGAGATAATCTGCAAGGGATTGGATGTCTGCCTGTCTTTTAATTAAAAGGATAGTATTAAAAAAAAATTATATGTATAGTGGAGTAGCAAATTGTGTATCTTTTCTAAGTAACTACGTCGATGATATCGATAAGAGGAATGATATACTTTGATATCAAAGTTCTTTGATTTTTGTGTATTTTTATAATATGTGTGATTTGCAGTAGATAGATAAATAAGATAGATATATGGAGATAAATATATCCAATGTCGCATGTATTCTGATGTTCATGTAACACACAACTGTGTTGATAGGTAATGTCTTTTTATAGCCTAAAAGAAGTACTACATTTAATAATAGTATTTAACCTTACAGATTCTGGTTGACCCATAACCAATCTGTGCCGTAATGAAATGCATTCTAATTAGAAAATGGCAACAACAATGCGTACTATACGCGTACTGTGTGCCGTCAAAAAAGAAACTCTATACCGTGACAATAACTAAGTACATTGTACCTTTTTATTAGAAGAACTAAGTACAATATTAGATATCTTAGATATCATGTACTTAGTTGTACTAGTATTTGCCTTATTAAAGACAAAGGGCATGCATGAGTGACAGTTTAGTGAAAATAAAGTATAGGAACAACATGTAAATCCAACTATAATTGATTTATATGATTAGAAACATGTTAGATTCCACCATTAATGAAATTGTCTAAATGGTAAGGGATTTGTGATCCTTAAGTTGATGGTCAGTGGTTTGATCCTGAACTTCTAGAATGAAAAAAGAATTGATTGAGAGGGAGAATCCATATTGTGTGTCTCACAGATTTCTCGATAGAAATTAATCATCGATAGACGATGGTAGAAACTTCGTACCTATAACATAGTAAAAAAACAGGTTAGATTCCACTCGATGACAAAAGAGCTTTACTTCTTCAAAAGAAAACCACAAATTATTTTTTTCTTTTTTTGTGCAAACCAGGTATATCCTATGCGCGCAACTGCATAAACTATAATCCCTCATATGGATAGTACAACAATTGGCTGAAAAGCTCACCCTTAATATATTTGACAATGTTGATGGGTGGTGGCGGTTAATGTGATTGTTAATTTGACCCATAATTCAAGGAAAAAGTGCCTTATTTTTAATGTTGATTTTGGAAAAGCTTATGACTCGGTAAGTTGAACTTTTCTCGATTATACGCTGAGGAGATTTGGTGGTGAGAGGTTGTGAAGTTATTAGTGTTTGTGTTTTGTGCGGGAACCTCTATGTGCTTGCTATTGGCAACCCAACTGAAGAGATCAATATCCAAAGGTGAATGGAACAAGAGGATTCGTTGACTCCATTTCCCTTCCTTCTCATGGTGGAGGGCCTAAGTGGGGATGTTAGGAGTGTGGAAACATGTAATCTATTATCTGGGATTAGGGTGGGTAATGTGGGTTTGTCTATGACACACCTGCAATATGCGGATGATATATGTTCTTCTTGGGGAAGCATTGGTTAGAAATATTTAGTCTTTGAAAAACATCCTTGTGTGCTTCAAGCTTGTCTTATGGTTCAAGGTCAACTTTTCTAAGAGTAGTGTGATTAGGGAGGTTGTTTAGATTTTTGGGAGTTCTTTAGATGGTGTTTGTGGGTGTCGGAGTCTTTTTGGTTGTTATGTTTAGGGTAACTCTGACATTCAATTTGATGTGTTTGTTCCTTAAAAAAAAACTTGATGTATTTGTTTGATGGGTTAACAGGTCTCTACCCCCTGTAATATAGGTCATTTCCGGTTTTCCCCCTGTAAAATTTTTATTTTGATTCACCCCCCTGTAAAATATTTTTGTTTTGATTTACCCCCCTAATAGGCCAAACAAAAACGAAAATTTCTTGAAAAAAAAAATTGGTTTTTGTTTGGCCTATTAGGGGGGTAAATCAAAATAAAAATATTTTACAGGGGGTGAATCAAAATAAAAATTTTACAGAGGAAAAACCAGAAATGACTTATATTACAGGGGGTAAAGACCTATTAACTCTTGTTTGATTTATATCTCTCTTGTTTGCTCTTTATTTCATTTATATATTTTTGTCATTAAAAAAAATAAAATGGATTGTGTCATTCTTTATAAACTTTAGTAAGTCCTCATATTTTCGATGTGAGACTTTTCTCAATACAAAGTATATATTAATAAAAAAGCAGCGTTATATTTTTTTTTTTATAAATACTATTCATAGAATGATAAGTCTCATTACAACGCATGGAGCATGTATTGCCTGCATGCACTATATATGTTCTGTTTGACTGTTTAGCCTTTGAGGAGCCAACATTCCAAAACGAATATTTTATATTTGGGGAGCCAAAGGAATACTCTGCAAAATAAATAGAGATTAAAGCTAGCTCATGGTGTGGACCCGACCGAGCCAGACATGGGAAATGCCCAACGTCCACTTGGACCCTTCCTGACCTGGTTAAGGGACTTGGCTGCATTCATGTGGACCTCACTTCCTATCTTTTTTGTGGTGGATGCATGTTCCATAGTTACAATATGAGCGTTAAATATTGTACTAGGATTCGTGTATATATGAGAGAAAAGGAGTGAGTCAAGAGTTTGCGGTGCAGATAACCATTGAATTGGAGAGTGATGGTTTTTCTAACTCATTAAATATATGTTTTGAATCAACAAACTACTGTCATTGTCCTAAATACAAGAGAAAATTTGATCATAAAAAATTGATATATCTAACAAATTTTAAACTAAATACATTAACTTTTATTTACTTAACTTTCATTTTATATTTAAGACTAGAGAAAGTGTTTGTAACAAGGTGGTCTGGTAAGTTGGGCAGACAGTTTAGTTTAAGGGACAAGAAGAGTGTCATAGGTTCAACTCCTCCACTAACAAACTAACAAATTAGATGATGCGTACGTATCCAACAAATTTTTTACTAAAATTTGCAGGATTCACCCGTAGGAACTTTTTGAGATGTTCATATTAGCAAACTCTCGTATTGGTTATATTTAGCTCTTGTTTTTCTTGTAACTTGTTGTTTGTTGGGCCGTGTTCTTTTCTTTTTGTTTGTAATGGATTGGAGTAATTTGCAGGGTTAAATATGTTTTTTAGTGCTTACTTTGCGTCCATTTGAAGAATAGTCTCTGCATTTCATTAAATCTTTTTAAAATCCTCATATTTTATATCTGTTATCAAAATTAGTCCCTGCTGTTAATTCTTTAACGAAATGCTAATGTGGCGGTTAGTGAGTCCTAATTATTTTAGGATTAAATATGTTTTTGGTCCCTACATTTTGCATGACTTTGAAGAATAGTCCTTACATTTTGCGTGACTTTAAAAGCGTTTTTTAAAATGTAAGGACTATTCTTCAAAATCACACAAAATGTAGGGATCAAAAACATATTTAACCCTAAAATAATTGGGACCCACTAACTGTCACATCAACATTCCGTTAGAGAATTGACAACAGAGACTAATTTTGATAACGGATATAAAATGTGAGGATTTTAAAAGCATTTAATGAAATGTAGAGACTATTCTTCAAAGGAGCGTAAAATGTAAGGACTAAAAAAATATTTAACCCTAATTTGTATGATGGATTGGAGTCATTTATATTATATTTTGACTTTGAATTAGAATCATTTTTAATATATTTAATTATTCTAAATTTTAAAATGATATTATATAGTACTGAAATTTATTTATTTAATGGTAACTCATTTTAGTTATTGAGATATTCATCTTTAAAAAGAAAAACTATTGGTTCAAACTTCAAAGAACAATAACTGATTCTCCAAATGTACGATAGAAATTCTCTAGTCGTTATGACTGTAATAATAATTCAGAAACAGCTGAACTTCACATGCATGGATGAATTTCATGTGACACGTTGCTTCAATTCTATTCTAGCCTTTTCATGTCACGTATCACATGTGACTCTAAGAAGATAACACTTTCTTAGTTTCTCTTGGTTCCCTGCAATAGCCACTGATTTTTTTGGTTGTTATATGAAATGCTGTTAGTGCATTTGATTTGTCTCCTTACAAGTTACAACTTGCATCCAACTTGGATCAAAAGTTTATCAAGATTGTTGGTTATTAATTTTTTCATATATAAAACATTAATTATTGATTTGTCAATAATATTTCTATCTATTTATCGTAGGGAGATAATTAATAAAATGAAATAATAAATTGTTAAGGGTATTATAGAAAAAACACGTAGAATTTCATAAAAAGTAAAAAAAATTATTTAAATTTTTGGTATGTGTAAATTCTTAAACAATGACAAGTATTGTAAAAAGGAAAAAGTTGTATGTAAATTATTATGTTATCCAATTGAAATCAATAATTCAATCTTAAAATCAATGTATCCAATTGAAAGAAAAAATAGAACTGTTTTAAATAGTTTATTTAGCAGTCATATTGACAATATTCCTGGCAGTGGCCTAATAATTTAGACCAAATATAAATCATGTTCTCTCTCTATGCTAACTATTTATGCAGGCAATTGTGTGTGCTCCTTTTCAGACTGCACATGACTGCTTGATAGGCACATCTAAAATGCATATATTTTTATATTACTGAAACCTTAAATAGCTGCATGCGCAGGAACATACATAGAAAAACAAGAAATTAACCGTAAACAAATTACCAGTCGATATTTGTTGGTAGTGATTATGTGGAGGTATGAAAAATTTATATAATATAATGTTTTTTGTTGACAAGTTATGCAATATAATGCTAGAATCAAAAGAATGTCCATCCTTATCAAATGCTTGATTGGAGATGTATTAATACCATATTTAATTATGTGCTGATTAGAAGGTTTCACTTTTCTGCATATATCTAAAGCAAATATCTAAAGAGCAGCATCCTTTTGCAAGCATGCATCACAGAACAGAAGAACAGCAGCAGCCATTATGTTACAAAATTCACAAAACGTGTCATTTTCTAAGGAATAGAGTTTCAATTTACTGTTATTATATTATCCTGCCCATCATGCTTTGATGTTGGGAATTAAATGTTAAATAAACTCAACCGATCATATAACATATAGATCCTAGAAATTACTCCCATCAATCACGTTTATAAGTAAGGTAATTAAAACCGGACCAGACATATTGAACCGGTGTAGGTAGGGGTTTAAGGTTTTAAGGTTCAACTGGGGTCAAACCGGGATTCAACCGGATTTATTTAAATAATACTTTTTTATTATTTTTTATAGTAAATAGTAAAAAATATACACTTTTATTATAATATAGTAAATAATTAAGAAAAGAACTTATAAAAAAAAAAAAGATAACTGCTCTTCGCCCTGTACATTTCGCTCCCACTCAGCTGACTGGACAATAATGTCCTGCGTTAGTTAAGTCACGTTGCGTGACTTAACTAACGCACGTTATGATGTTGCGTCACTTAAGTCACGCCGTGTTAGTTAAGTCACGCAGCGTGACTTAAGTGTTTATACAACAAAACAGAACCAAAACTCCCATATTTTCAAACTTCTCAAATACGATTTTTCCCCTCCAAGTGCGAATTTCACCAAACTCAAGCAAATCATCATCAAATCACGCAATTGAACAAGTAAGTGTTGCTTATTCTACATCATTGCTTAATTTTTGTTCAAATTTTGTGATTTTACAATGTGGTAGTTTTTGGTTTAGAAATTGTTAGATTTCTTACTTGTTCGAAAATTGCACTCTATGTGTTTGATAAAATGTCTCAATGATATATATTTTTTGTTTTTTGGATTGTTAATGATGAAATTAGTTAGAAATATGTTTTTTAATGTTGATTATAGTTAGTTTCAGGACAATGTGGTAGTTTACAGATTGAATTGTTGTTGTTGATTATAAGTGTTGTTGTTGTTCAATTGTTGGAAATGTTGTGCAGATATGTCCCTGCAAGATATGGACGAGTTGGATAGCTGGTCATGGGGTGGGATGAAACTTGCTTTCCTATATGAGCAGCTATCTCTTACCTCCGACTCATTTGTGGCCTCCTGTGGTGGTTACATGACCTTGCTTGTGGTAATATTTGTTTTTCTTCTTTTTTACTTATTGAATCGTAAATGTATAGTTGTTTGTATAATACCTGTGCTGATATAAATTTATTTCTTTGTGTTTGCAGGGATGGACTTTGGCACACTTCACAAACATCATTCTGAGGATTGAAGATGATGCCTACGACGCTACTGTTGCCCCGCTTGTGAGTCAATGGAAACCTCCCAGGGGCTTTTCTAATCCTAGACACTACCGAGCTGCCATTGATTCGTTGGACCATTCTCATGTCACCTGGAGGCCGTACGAGAGACGGCGACACATCACGCCCTTTCAGGACATATGCTGGTACTCCGGATGGATCATGGCCGACAGCGACAGGATGGTCCGTCACTTGCCAGAGCAGTTTCTTAGGCAGTATGTGTATATCCAGACACGTCCCAGGCCTCCTACAGACATTGAGGCTCTTGCAGCAGATGACGTGGCCCAGGCCTTCATGGAGTTTGCTCTACATTTTCTCAGCCATCAGCAGAGGGGTCATCCGGTTCCGGATAACCAGCTGTGGGCTCATACTAGGGGGTACATGAGATGGTTCGTTAGAGTATCACATCCTATTGTGAACCCCCCTGCGGCCATTCCTGACTACGCAGATGATGCCCCTCCTCGTCCTGTCCCTCCTTACGAGGAGATTATTGTTGAGCAGCAGTGGGCCAGACATCCTCCCGACCCATATTAGATCATCAGCAACATCAAGGCCAGAGTGGACGGTGCAATGGGGCATCATGATGTGTTTCGTAATCCAAAGGAGGTTATGCGCTTGATGCAGGGCATACAGTCTGAGTGGAGCATGCTGGAGCAGATGCAAGCTCCGTGGAGGAGGAGTAGGAGTCCACGGGATGGACCAGTATGAGTTGTGTAGTTTTTTTATGACATTTTGTTGGATTTGGTTGTAAACCTATTACACTTGCGCTTTTTAGCGTTTTTATGACTTATTCGTTATTTTATTCCGTTGTTTTATTCTGTTTTTTTTCGTAATATACTTATGAGTTAATGCTTGATTGAATGAATGCTTGAATAAATGATGAAAAATGTATGCTTGAATGAATGTATGAAAGAATGATTGAAAAATTAGGGAAAATAGAGGTTTCTGCCTTATCTGGTCTTATGCAAGACTGTGCGTGAGTTAACTCACGCATGTGCTAATGGATATGTAAGTTAACTTACGCTGTGTTTTACACATGCGTGACTTAAGTCACGCAGCGTTAGTTAACTAACGCATGGGTATTTCGGGCAAGGCTGCTGATGTAGTAAATGAGAGGGCATACTTCAACCACACAATCAGAAAGGTGGCTATTGGGGATGACATTATAGAGGAGGAATTTTTGAATGATCTTGGCCGGGTTGGTTACGGCTCGGTACTGTGCTCGGAATCTCTTCCCGCCTCACTCACATCATAGTTGCATCCTTCTAGAAGGATGAACCTTTTAACTTCCTCAAAAAGCTCTGGAAGTGTGAAAGTACCCATGTTGACCTTGATGTGGTAGTTGTCCATGTCACCAGGTCTCAGTGGGAATGGGTCTCCGAGGAATTGGTTTAGGGCGTCCTGATCAAACCGTATCACCCGCCCACGGACAAATGTCTCATACGGGAAAAGCTCAGTGTGGGGGTTTTCAGGAAGAGCATTGGCGTAAAATTCACGCACAAGCTCGGCGTTTAGGTCTGTGATTGGGTTTAATAGTCGTGACCAGCCTTGGTCAATGAAAAGCTGGCTGATTTCTCTAAAAGGGCCCTCGGGGTTTATGGAGAAGACCCTCTCTGGCCACATAGCCTGTTTTAGCAAAGCTACGTAGCGGTCTTAGTGGTATCTGGACCTAAACCGTTCTCTCTCAAAATTACGGTTGTTAGGAGGGGGTTGTGGTGCAGAGGTTTCACCCACTTTTCGTTTTCCGGTGTTGGTTGGTCTTTTTGGTGCCATGCCTGCAAAA
>Ga0228710_1002632_pt1 | contig 28404 bp, 12 predicted proteins | sample MedpolnodulmetaG_FD_177995 | JGI IMG/M metagenome (GOLD analysis project Ga0228710, IMG submission 177995) | Root nodule microbial communities from Medicago polymorpha collected in Santa Monica, California, United States - pink nodules | ecosystem: Host-associated > Plants > Roots > Nodule... | reverse complement strand
TGTACTTTACGTGTAATGTGTTGCATAATGTGCAAAATTTGACGAATTTCAAACAATTGTGAAACGTTAACGCATTATCGGTTTTGTGTAATGTTACCGATTAATTGATAAACTATAAAATGTTGATTTTTGGGTTGGGATTGCTGGATGTTGTTGTACGGTTTGATTTCATGCGGAATTGCCGTTTGAAATTACAGGTACAATAACATGCCAAAATGGCTGAAAAAACCAATGCAGACTACACTGGTTCTGTTTACTGGTGTGAACGGCAGTTAACTGCCGCTAGCTTCAGCGGTAGTTAACTGCTGTTGGTTCCTTCGGCGGCAGTTAACTGTCGTTGAGGACTTTTAGGTAATTTTAATGTGTCATTGTGAACATTTCATCGTCAGAAAAGCAATCTTCGTTCTATAAACATATGCATTTTCTCAAAAGAAACTTTTTCAAGAAATCAACTTGTTTTAAGCAAGTTCCATGTGGATACCATGCTTTCTTCGCATTGTGAACTCCAAAAGGGTTAAATCGTTGGAATAAAAAGTTGGTAATGCTCTTAAATCTGATTTGGCAAAGTAGAGTGCACCGAAAAACGTTATGAACCTCCAACGGTGAACCATTGGAGATGCACTAAGGGCTAGAGTGGAAGCTTCCATTTTAATATGTTTTCCCTTTCTTTTCTTCTTTTGCATTTTCCTGAAAAAGATAAGATTTCTGCACTCAAAGACCTAATGCTTTTTCTCCCATTCATTTTTGTGTGTAAACCAAACGGGGGAGGATCAGTTTTTTTTCACTATTTTCAATTTGCTTATTTTCCACCCATACACAATCATGGAAATCAAATGAAGCAATGATGAGATTTATATATAATATCTGCAATCTGCAATGCTTCAGCAGATGGCAATAAACACTGAGAATGAATAGGGAAAACATAAAACTGAAGAAGAAAAGGAAAACTAAAATAACTCCATGTATGTGTTCACAATAATGTATCCAAAATATAACATTTATGTTAAATGTATGTCTAAAAAATAAATGAAGACCATTTTGCCTCAAATAAGATGTTAGGCACAGCTCACTAGCCCATATACACACGTTTGAGTTAAATTAAACTGTAGCCTACTATCATGACTTATATTTACATAAACCTTTACGGTTAATTTACCTTCATGCAGATGGATATTGTAAGATCAAATAATAAGAAGAGAATTCTGCAAAATCAACTAATTGGTAGATAATAATTGACACTACCAGTAGTCTCTACAAGAGCACGAGCCATCACGAAAATGATGGAACCTATTGGTGTCTCTAACAGTGATTTCTCTCTTCACAACCAAAGACACATATTTTATTGCTGAGTGGCAATCACCACAGACCCTGATATTTTTCATAATACGTATAGCGGATCCTGGTGAAGTATTTAGAAGGGCAAAAGCAAGAGCCAACTTCTCACTATGATACTGCAAATTCAATTCCTTCTCCTGTTGATCTACAAAGACATGCACTTGACTTGTATCAGGAACATATCCAATCTCTTTAATTTTCTGATTTAGATTCTCCCACATTTCATAAACCTTATCTTTCTGCGGATGAGAAATGTCATTTGCCGAAAATATATGAACAGAATTCGCAATCTCAACCCAACTACAAGCCGGTTCCTTCTTCAACCCACTATCCTTCATCTCCTTTCTCACTTTTGCAACATCCTTCCACTGACCAGCAGAGGCATAAATATTGGATAGCAGTGTATGAGCTCCTGGATAAAAAGGGTCAAGCTCTAAAACCTTTTGAGCGGCGTAAGCACCCATTTCCGTATTTTTATGCATTTTAGATGCACCAAGCAAAGCTCCCCAGATAGTTGCATTTGGTTCAATCGGCATTTTTTCAATGAAACTCTTAGCCTGATCAAGACGACCAGCTCGACCAAGAAGATCAACAACCGTTGTGTAGTGTGAGAGTTTTGGTTCAAGGCTATACTTCTTCATTAACTCAAAATAATATAAACCCTCGTCCAAAAGTCCAGCATGGCTACAGGCTGTAAGAACAGAAAGGAATGTTATATCATTGGGTTCAATCTCAACCCACAACATCATCTCTTCAAAAAGCTCCACAGCTTCCTTCCCAAATCCATGTTGAGCATACCCTATCAACATGGAATTGCAAGAAACAACATCAACCTTAACCAACCGATCGAAAACCTTTTTCGCATCACAAATATTCCCTGACTTCGCATACATGTGAAGAAGAGTATTTCCCATGTAACCAACCAACTTCTTTCCCGATTTCATCATATGTGCATGAAGCCATTTCCCTTGCTCCAAAGACCCCGTAGTCGAAGAAGAACACAATAAAGCGGAATAAGTAAACTCAGTCGCTCCAAAACCCTCCCTTTGCATCTTCACAAATAAACCCAAAGCCTCCTCTCCTTCACCTTTCCTTGCATAACCAGATATCAAAGCATTCCACGAAACCTCATTTTTACTCTCAAGCTTGTCAAAAACCAATCGTGCTTCCCTCAATTCCCCACACCTCGCATACATATCCACAAGCGAACTCCCCACAAACACATTCTCCTGAAACCCATATTTCCAACAACACCCATGAATCTGCTTCCCATCAACACAACTCCCTAAAAACCCACAACACTTCACCAAACTCGACAACGCAAACTCATTCGGCTTCAACCCATCTCTAACCATCTCAAGAAACAAAACAAGCGCGCTGGTAGCACTACTCGCACACCCATCCTGCGAATACCCAGTAATCATCGAAGTCCACGTCACTACATCTCTCACACGCATTTCATCAAACACCTGGCGTGCAATTTCCAAACTCCCACATTTAGCATACATAAACAAAATTGAATTTTTAATAACTAAATCATTCCTAAACTTAGAATTCATCAAATGGGTATGAACCAATTTTCCTTGTTTGAGTTTGCCTAACATGGTGCATCTTTTTAAGAGTTTGTTGTAAATGGTTCGGTCCGGTTCGAGTGAACCGGTGTTGATGAGGTCTAGAACGTGAAGTCCGGTTGTTGAGTTTGGATTGAGACTTGGACGGAGGAGGTTTGTGTCGTCTATGATATAATGAGAGATGTTCCATTTGGTGGTGTTATTGTCTGGAATGGAGGAATGTGGAGGTGTAGATGGAGCTGCGGATTGATAGAGTGTACGGAAGGTTCTAGAAAGTGCGGAAATTCTTCTGCATTGGATCATTACAAGAAAGGTTTGTTGGAAAATGTAAGGTTGAGTTGAATGATTGTGATGTTGTGTTCTGGTTTTTGTTTCGGCTTTCTTAGTACAATGTTTTTCCTCCACTTCGCAATTTTTATCGTCTCGTATTTTGTTATATTTTCGATGTGTGAGAGTATCGAACCTAGATTATAGATTATAAGATTGAATAGTAAATTTTCAAGTGATTCTAGGGTAATTGGCTATTCATAATAACCAAAACATAATTTAGTCTCCATGTTTTGGCTTTTAGTTCTTCAATCTTATATGTTCTAAGATTTTTTCTTTAGGAAGGTGTATTAGATTAGGATTTTAAAGGACAATTTTTGTTTAAAAAAGTCTTAAGGATTTTAAAAGATTTTGTATGATTTTAATGACTTTCATGATTTTAATGGATTTCAACGGATTTACATCATAAGATTTTAAAAGATTTGAAAAGATTTTATGGATTTTATAAGATTTCAAAAGATTTTATAATTTTTAAGGATTCATTGGAAATAAATGATTATAACACACTCTCTTTTACAATATTCTCAATACATACTCTTTTATTTATTTTATTTTTTTTACGAGAAAGTTAGAGAAATAATTATAACTCTCTCTTTTCACAATATTCTCAATACAGACCCTTATTTATTTTATTATTTTTACGAGAACGTTGGAGAAAGGAGGGAGAGAGAAAGCGGGGGGAGGGAGGGAGAGGGAGAGACAGGGGGAGGCAGAGAGAAGAGAGAGGGATGGGAGAGAGATAAAAGAAAGAGAGAGATAGAGATAGAGAGAGATGAATAGAAGAGAGAGATAAAAATATCTTAAAAGAAAAAACTATCTTAAGAAATCTCATATTTTTATGAGAGACTTTTTCATGCTAAAATTTCACTAGAAAATCCCACAAAATCCAATTTATTAAACGATCTTTAGAAATTTGAATGATTTTAAATACCACGCGACTCTTTTTAAGTGATGAAGAGTCTTGATTGAATACCACATGTGACATGACTTTTTTAAATGACAAAGAGTCTTGGTTGAATATCACAAGACTTTTTTTTAAGTTGCAAAGAGTCTTGATTGAATACCACAAGACTTTTTTATAATAAAAAAGTCTTTTAAAATCCTTTAAAATCTTAATCTAATACACTCTCCTTAGTTTAGTTTTTTGTTTTTGTATAAACTAATATATTTTACACTCAAACTAATTTTTTAAATCATATATGATCGTAATAGACGACAAATTCCTATCTCTCTGAAAAGGTTTAACGCCGCTATATTCTCACAGCTGATTTTGAACTCATAACTTTTTAGTTTTCTCTAGCTTAATTTGAAACTATGACATGTCATTTTTATTAATAACATGGAATTAAATTTAGTGATATGATATTGTTAATTTTAAATCATTATACGTAATTTTACGTCATTAATCAATATGATACGACTTAAAAAATAAACCATTGTAAAAAAAACATCATGAAACCAATGCAATAAGAGAACTATAATCTCCGTATTTAGAAATGAGAAGACTGAAATCATGTGTTATTTAAAATAGGAAGACATGAAGTAGATATGAGTGTTTGGTTGAATGGTAGACAACTTACATATAATTTTTAAACATATACTAAGTCTTGGACTACATATGTTCCTATATTTTTTGAAAACTCAACATATATATGTTCTATATATGGTGAAACATGCATCATAAAACAATCAAACATTTAAAACTTCACATTTTTTTCAAACAATCTAGTAACTAGACTTACACACTTTTAAGTACTAGACTCTTGACCCGTGCTATCGCACGGGTCATACCACATAGAAGTTAATCGTATCAGTCGCAAAATATAAACATATATAGTTAATAGAAGTTTTATAACAATTTAAAAATATGTTCCCTTATAAGACAACAATAGCAACAAAATGAAATGGTAGCATACAAAACAAAAAGGTTTGAACATTAACCATCAAGATACATTACGAAAGACTTCGTGATAAATAACATTTGAGGTCGTATTAGTGTTCTCTCCATCTCCATCAATGATTCAAACCTTGTTTTGAAGTGACTATGGAAATTGCAACGTACAACTAGCCATGCGAGAACACAGGACTCGGCAAATAAATTCCAACATTTTTAAGTGGTTGCCCTTGACTCTTGTTGATTGTCATGGCAAATGAAACAAATATTGGAAATTGTCTTCTTTGAAATTTGAAAGGAATTTTAACATCAGACGATGAAAGAGATAACCTGGGTATGAAAACTTTTTCGTCGATGTTACTTCCAGATATAACCTTTGCTTCAAGTACAAATTTTCCCTTCTCGGTTTCTCTTACACTATCTTTCTCGACTATATGACCAATGACATCTACAACAAAAAAAAACTGCATTATCATTTACATAAACAGAAAAGAAAAAAAAAATCGTATAACTAAAAGGTAGGATTTCATACCAGCAACCACGTCCTCTTCCGGAGAGATCAAAATGTCTTTGAAAGACATGAATTCAAACACGTTCTGAGGCACATTGCTTGCATTCACCTTAGTGAATGTCGCATTTCCCATCATGTTAAGTTTGTACATGTGTGGCAAGAGTTTGTAATTCCCCTCGTTAAATCCTACCATGACATTCTCTAGCTTATATGTTTCTCCTTCTTCAACCATTCTTTGAATCGTTGGCACCAGGTATTTACGAACAGTGGCATGGATTCGTCCTCGCTAAACAAAAATAACATATCATTAACATAAACCAGAATATATGTAATCGTAGTGACAACTTGAATTAGTGTTCGTGGTTATACATGAAATTTATATAATATACCTTCTCATCAACCAATATCATGTTCATGAAGATGATATCGTCTGAATTTTCCTTATCATGGATCAGCCATATATGGGCCACACGTACAATCAACTTCAAATCCTTATTCCCACCTGTCACGGCTGAAATGGGGGTGAAAATGTTTGACATCTTAGCAATTGAAAGAAACAACTATTTTTGCTAAAAGAACAGAATAGTTGTATTCACACAACTAAGTGGTATTTATATAGGTAATTGGTAAGTTGAATTTGAAACTTTTAAATGTGAATGACCATAGTCTTCTTTGGTAATAATTACTATTCGTTGCAGCCATAAAAGCAATTACTGCATAATGCTTTGTAATGCATTATGGCGTTTTCAATTCCAAAAGCTGTCAGTGTCAATCATAAATACCATAGTTGACATTTTGGTGTGGACATTGGTTTACTACTTTACCATCTATTCATGACCTGAATTTTCGATTAGCAATAATGAGCAATAAGTTTCTTTTATTCACAATGAAATATCATTAAGTTTAATTAATATTTGAAATTTGACTTGTAACATGGATGAATGGCAATTTCAAATTCGATTAGCAATTACTACATGTTAATTTTTCTTTTATTCTTCATGAAATATCATTAAGCTACATAAAGCTCATTGCTTTTTTCTTTTATTCGATTAGCATTACTAACCTCTTCTATTTCGTATGAGCAATAAGTTTCTTTTATTCACAATGAAACATCATTAAGTTTCATAAATATTTGAAATTTAACTTGTTAACCATCATGATTATACGGGTCAAGATTTAACACATTCGATTAGCAATAACTACGTGGTAATTTTTCTTTTATTCTTTATGAAATATCATTAAGTTCAATAAATATCATTACTTTTTTCTTCATCAAATGCATAATTGAGATGACTTTGTATATACTAACAATACTCCTATTTTGCACAATTAATGTGACTCAATAAAAAGACATCATTTATATTGGCATGAGTATTATATTGCCAATAATATCATTTAATTCTTTAATCACGTCTGTTTTGATATGATTAAATGCTATTAAAAGTAGAAAAAGAATAATTAAATGATATTATTGGTTAGTTTTCCTGAAATGCATACAAGTTGACTTATGTGTTTACTCGATCATTATTGAAAGCCCATTTTTAGGCATACCAAACGCATCAACATTTATGACATAGAGGGAATTGAAAGTCTGTTTTGATTTAAGGCTGAAATCATGCATCTCTATAGTCTTAAGTTTTAGTTGAACTTTCAAATCTCATGGAAGGTCAAGAGATCTACGGCTGAGATGTAGGGGGTGGTTGACTGAGTTGATTAACATTAATACATGAAAGGTTATGATATCTAGGCTGAGATGAATAGAGTGGTTGACTGAGTTGATTAGCATTAATTACGTATCAGGGAGGAAAAATGAGTATGATTAGCCCCATTTTCAATTGTCATTATGGCGTTTTTGTATGAGAGAGAAAGTGAGGAGTTTGAAAATAGAGTTTGAATCAACGACTGTGATTAAGTGTGTGGTTGGGAGATTAGATTAGCAATAATTACATGATTAGGAGGAAAAAATGCAAGGGATTAGGGCAAACATGCTAGCTCATCAAGTCTAGCTTCTATAATAAAGGATGGAGAATTCGAGATTCAAACTTCGATATTTATATATCAACATCTTTACAACTATTAACTGAGTTGTATTTTTTTGTCAAAAAAATAAATTGAGTTGTACTTACGAGACGACACTTTTTTTTGGTTGAAAAGAGTCAAATTAATACTATGAAGTTATTCAATGCACAAGACGTGACAAAATAACTTCAACAACCAGCAATTGTCATGAAAAAGAAAGAAAAAAAAGACCCACTAAAAAAAGGAAGAACAATAAAAGTTCAAAATGTATGTACCATAACAAAGTTAGTTTGCTAGCATACTTTAATAAAAAAAACCCTAGGACAACGGGTTTGCGGGTTTCCTCACTATTAAAATGTTCAACCTTCACTTTTCTAATTAATGTAGGACTTCTAACTTACATTTGTTACACAAAAGTCATTAAACACCACAATGTAAACATCCGTTTAGTTGGATCCACCAATGATTAAAATCATAATTGAAATATGAGAAATGTTAACGAATGAACCCAGACACTCTTTTAGGGTTAATACTTGGGTGACATTGTGATTGGTGACATTAGTCAACCACAATGTCACAAGTGTTAACGAAAACAAAAAAACCTTATAAAAGATAAAGAAGAAAGTCATTTGTGACATTGTGGTTGATCAATGTCACCAACCACATTGTCACCCAAGTGCCACCCCTCTTTTCAGGATCTTAAATGGTAAATTTTATAAAAAGTTATGTATTCAATGCATTGAAAATTGAAGCATTTGACTTTGCATTGAATTCAACAAATTTTTAACTTTTAAAAAGTCAAATTTATCACTTTTCACCATTTCCAAATACAATATTTCTATTCCACTCTATAACATTTCCTTTTAAAAAATAACTTGTAAATTTAAAATCTTTAAGAAGTACCCCCGAGGTAATGGTTAGTAAAACCTTAAAGTATTTATCTTTTAAATTAAAAATGGTAATATTTTTAGAGCACATTGTAAGTTTTCTAGAATAACCACGTAAATATAATTTCTACTTGTCCAAAATTTACCGAAAATCAAGCACTTGTGATGCTAAAATATAACATAATTTCTCGCTTTCAAAATAGACCATAAACACACTATCCAAATAAGTAACTAAAAAGTTGAGCTTCTTAGAACTTGACTTCTACTTCCACACTTTATCTAACCGAAATAACAAACTCTTTTTAGAGTTGCTTCCATATTCATTTTGCGTATCTTCCATTTCTCTCTTCTAAAATGCACACCTTACTTTCAGAACCTCTAACACTTCCCAAACACCAAGCAAAACCACCCAATTTATCCCTTCTTCACACCCCTCCACTTACTTCCACCACCTACTCCACCATTCTCCAATCTTTCAACTCCCTCACTTTAGGAAAACAGCTTCACTCACACTCAATAAAAACCGGTTTTCACAATCACCACTTTGTTCAAACCAAGTTACTTCAAATGTACTCAATTAACTCCTCTTTTGAAGATGCCTGTCACATGTTCGATAAAATGACTCTTAGAAGCTTGCATTCTTGGACTGCTGTTTTACGTCTTCATCTTAACATGGGGTTGTTTTACAAAGGTTTTTTGCTTTTTGAAGAGTTTTTATGTGATGGGCTGGGAGAAAAATTGGATTTTTTTGTGTTTCCGGTTGTTTTGAATATTTGTTGTGGTCTTGGTGAGTTGGGACTTGGTAGACAAGTTCACGGGATGGTTTTGAAACATGGGTTTGTTAGTAATGTTTATGTGGGGAATGCTTTGATTGATATGTATGGAAAATGTGGGAGTTTAGGTGAGGCTAAGAAAGTTTTGGAAGGAATGCCGCGAAAAGATTGTGTCTCGTGGAATTCTATTATAACTGCGTGTGTTGCTAATGGGATGGTGCATGAGGCGTTGGATTTGTTGGAAAATATGTTGTTGAGTGAGTTGGAACCTAATGTTGTTACTTGGAGTGCGGTAATTGGAGGATTCTCGAGTAGTGGTTATGATGTTGAGTCTGTTGAGTTGCTTACTAGGATGGTGGGAGCAGGGTTGGCGCCCAATGCTCAGACACTGGCTAGTGTTTTACCTGCTTGTGCTAGGATGAAATGGCTTTTCATTGGGAAAGAACTGCATGGCTACATTGTTAGACATGAGTTGTTCTCTAATGGTTTCATTGTAAATGCATTGGTGGACATGTATAGAAGGTGTGGCGATATGAAAAGTGCCTTCGAAATGTTTTCCAAATTTGCAAGGAAATGTGCAGCGTCTTACAATACAATGATAGTTGGTTATTTGGAAAATGGAAATCTCAGAAAGGCAAAGGAATTTTTTGATCAGATGGAACAAGAAGGTGTGGAGAGGGATAGAATATCATGGAATTGTATGATATCAGGATATGTTGATAATCTCATGCTTCATGAAGCTCTCGTGTTGTTCCGAGATTTATTGATGGATGGAATTGAACCTGATTCCTTCACTCTTGGAAGTGTCCTTACTGGATGTGCCGATATGGATTCTATTCGACGAGGGAAAGAGATACATTCCATTGCTATTGTCAAAGGTCTGCAATCCAACAGTTTTGTCGGTGGAGCTTTGGTAGAAATGTATTGTAAATGCAATGACATTATAGCTGCTAAAATGGCATTTGATGAAATAAGTGAAAGAGATACATCAACATGGAATGCACTGATATCTGGCTATGCTCGGTCTAATCAAATTGAAAAGATTGGAGAACTCATTGAAAGAATGAAAAGTGATGGTTTTGAGCCAAATGTGTATACTTGGAATAGCATTTTAGCTGGCCTTGTGGAAAATAAACAATATGATTTAGCAATGCAATTGTTCAACGAAATGCAGGTTTCAAATTTGAGGCCTGACATATACACAGTAGGAATAATGTTAGCAGCATGCTCCAAGTTGGTGACAATCCACCGAGGAAAACAGGTCCATGCATATTCCATGCGAGCAGGGTACGACCCCAATGTTCATATTGGAGCTGCCTTAGTAGACATGTATGCAAAATGTGGGAGTATTAAACACTGCTACCAAGTTTATAACAAGGTCTCAAATCCTAACTTGGTGTGTCACAATGCTATGCTAACTGCTTATGCAATGCATGGACATGGGGAAGAAGGAATCACTATTTTTCGCAGAATGTTGGCTGGTAAAGTTAGACCAGATGATGTAACTTTCCTATCAGTTCTTTCTTCATGTGTTCACGTGGGATCAATTGAGATTGGTTATGAATGCTTTTATTTAATGGAAAAATACAATGTCACACCAACATTAAAACATTATACATGTATGGTCGACCTCTTGAGTCGTGCAGGAAAGCTCAATGAAGCATATCAACTTATCAAAAACATGCCAATGGAAGCTGATTCAGTGACTTGGAGTGCTCTACTTGGAGGTTGTTTTATTCACAAGGAAGTTTCCTTAGGTGAAATTGCAGCAGAAAAGCTTATAGAATTGGAGCCGGGTAACACCGGAAACTATGTTATGTTAGCAAACTTGTATGCTTCTGCGGGAAGATGGCATGATCTTGCTAAAATTAGAGAGTTGATGAATGATAAGGGAATGCAAAAGAGTCCAGGATGCAGTTGGATAGAAGATAGAGATGGGGTTCATGTTTTTCTTGCTAGTGATAAAAGTCACCAAAGAGTAGAAGAGATATATTTTATGCTCGATAATTTGACTAAGTTTATTAGAATAAAAGAACACAAATTATCTATAACATGAGAGAGTAAAGTGTGGTACAATATCAATAGCAGTAGACTTGGTAAGAAAACATGCATGTATATATTTCAGAAGATGAATTTTATACATCAACTACTAAAGAATATACAATACAAAACAGTGACCCATCTAGAAATTGAAACCACGCTGCTAGGCATCATTTTTTTTATAAGCCTGCAAGGCATTGCATAATTTTCTTTTAATTACTTTCTCACTTGGCTTGGCCTGCAAAATATATATGGGATATACACAAAATGTTGAACATATTATCTGAAATTGTATAACTATATCAATGAAGTCTCCCACATTATTGCAGTCTCCTACATTGACAATTTAATAAAATGTCAATCAAATTTGTCCCTTCCTTGATATATTAAAGTTAATGATATGAGATGCATTAGCAATTAAGTGGTCAAAATTCAGATACATTTTTTTTTAGGAGAAAAGTTTAGGGTGAGGGGATGATGCAGTCCAAGACACTTTTCAAAGGTATTAGTGAGACTCAAATCAGGACCTCCAGATTCAAAATTTGTTTTTTTACCATTAGACTAAATCAAATCTATGGAGTTAATCCGAATATATTTGATACTAACAAATTTAATTAGATAGACAAATCTGAGTAATGTTTAATGATTAAGTTTTAAGAATTATATTGAAATATTAATGATGTTAGGTTATGTTAATACTTCTGTCATAAACTTCACAATGAATTAATCAACAAATTAATTTTTTTCTAAACAATTACTCTCTTTAATTTAGTCTATAAAATATAGAAACATAAATCAGTTTTTGAAATATATGAAAAAATCCATCAATTTAGTCGTTAACATCTTAAAGTGAAGATCTCATTTGATCTTTCACAATTTCCTCAATCCAATTTAACCATAAACAAAAATTATATCCATATTAACTATGACATTTTTATGCAGAAGAGATGACATATTGATTTGTCAAAGACTAACTTACTCAAAGAGAAAATTATGAGACCAAATCATAAGAATGAATTTAATTAGTATTGTTTTTAGTCATTTTTGCCCCCTGTGAACTGAACAATAATATATATATATAAACGGAAAAACTGTCGATCTTAACCAAAAAATAACTAGAATGCTTATCTTCTTCTATGCGTAATCAATCAATCATCTAGAACGTGGAACTTTCTTCCATTTCCATTTCACCTCTTTTTGCAGAAAAAACATTGAAATAGCTTGGAACGTGAATGAAGAATATGCGAGAGAAATGATACAAAAGGGCATTACCGTAATTTCAATTTTCTGATCCATGAGATGAGATGAACACATCCTCCTCCCACTTCAACACCGACACAACTGCCATTCTCTCTGTTGCCGCCGGTGCCAAAACCGGCCGCAAGGGTAGATTCTCTCTCATGGCCGCAACGCCACCAAACTCTACTCCGGCGGTCGTCTTCACCGCCCTCGCCGGTGTCGCTATCGTCGCTGTCATTTTCTACAGTAGGTAATCAACTAGATCGATCTATTTTCTGTTTCAATCGATTTATTCTTGTTTTTGTTTTTTTTATAAAATTGAAAATAATGCTATTCATGTTAATGTTAATTAAATTATGAAGATTTGGTTATAGGAAAATGAATCTCTTTATTTGGTGTTGATTGTAAAAATATTGGATTTCAAGTTCCGTACTTGTTTTTTCGGCTCTGGTAATCTGGAATCGGTCTAGAGATAAGTATAGTCTGTGTCAATGATTGTTTCCGGATTTCAAAGGATTCATCTTTAACTGAAGTTCATTAACCACCTGAAGATCTCTCACAGTGTGTAAAGTTTCTAACGGATTAAATGTTAGTAAAAGTGTGCACCTAATCCAATTCATAAGAAGATATATGTACCATTACTATCTTTCCATCAAACTTGGTTAAGAAATACAGTAATGCTCTATGTTATGGAATTGCTGTATCTAGTAGCATTTTAGGGGAAATTATATAGTATTCTGGATTTTGCAAATAACTAAGAAATGCCGAGTTATAGTATTTGGAGAACATAGGTTCCTCCATCTCTTATAAAAAATGACGTAGTAGTAAATAGAGCTGCTAATGTATCATATGCTGAGGTTTGTACTTTTACTTTTTGGGCGATACTGAGAAAACTACACAGCTGACAGCAGCTCCAATTTTAAATCTAGATGGTGCATCTTAGACCCGTGGGGTTAATTTTCATATGAAAACTAGTAAAGACATCATGTAAGATTGCATGGATTTGGGAGAAAAATTACTGGAAACAGAGGTGTAAAATTTTGTCACATCAGCAGAAGACTTTTCTTAAAATAGACAGATAAATAGAAGCAAGTAGCTTTAACACAATAATAACTGCTTCATGATTAAGAAATGGGTTTGTCTAACATGTGCAATATTGCACATGTTAAGATAACTAAAAGTAGCAAGTTTTTATTGAAACCAACAATTATTTAACAAAAAGTTATATATTTAATACAAAATGTTCAAGTTCCAATGGAAAATTACTATTTTAAATTTCTTAACATGTGCAAATTTGCACATGATAGAAAAACCCTTAAGAAATTTAGATAGTTGTGTAAAGCATCTCGCTCAAAAATCAGAAACACTAACAAAATAAAATGTATGAAGTCGATGACAGGACTTTTTCAATGGGGGAAAACGATAGTTGGCTTGAAAAAGTTCCTCTGTTGTGCTAGAGCGCTATTGTTTACTTTTATTAAGTAGCAGTACTTAATTGTTACTCATATTTTAATTGGTCAACTTAAATCCCATGCTCATGCAGGAAAAGAAAACACCCCCTTTCACCTCAGCAATGGAAAAGCTTGTTTACAGAAGATGGTAGGCTCCGTGATGGTGGAACTAAGTTCCTGAAAAGAGTGCGCAATGGAGTGAGTTTACCAATTATTCACCTGTACTTTAAATTTGTGCGTCTTTTGTTTCTTTTTGGATTGAGTGCATTTTAAATATCTGATGCAGGGTGTTCATCCTAGAATAAGGGCTGAAGTTTGGCCATTCCTGCTTGGAGTGTAAGTATGCCATTCTCTCTATTTCATTTTTAGATAGTCTCCACCCTTGCATAATTACAATGAATCTTATCTTAGTTATCTTTAAGTTAATATACAATTATGCATTAGGAAGGGAATGAATTACCTTGTCCTTTCTTTCTATTAGACTGTTAGATTGTGTTTTACTTTTTTCCTTTATTCATTTACTGATTACACTTGTATGACTTAGACAGGTATGACTTTAACAGCACCAAAGATGAAAGAGATGCTGTAAAAACTCAAAATAGGTTAGCATACAAGTTTAATTCCCAGATTATTTATATATCTGTGTATGATAAATATTACAAATCTATATTCATTTTACTTTTCCTCTGTTTCATTTATGTCGAGAGGGAAGGGGGTGTTAACATCTGGTTGATTTTTTGGCCAAATCTTAATACACAGAAAGCAATATGAAGAACTCCGTAGACAATGCACGAAACTCATCAAGCAAAGCAATGAAAACAGTAAGTTAAATGAAATTGGTGAAATCAGCTATGAAGGAGGTGATGGAAGGCTTGCTCAAGATTCTCGTTCTTCTAGTTCTTCTTCTAGTTCTGATGATGCAGCCAGTGCCAGGGAAACTCTGTCTAGTCAGGACAAAACTCCAGAAGCTGAATATTCGTTGGAAGGAGACGATTATGTTAATGTCAACAATGCTGATGCATCTATGCCGGATGCGGATTCTTCCGAAGCTCCTGAAGTAATTCAAACAGTTCATCCTGATGATGTTCAGGAAGATGACAATCCCATGAAAACTACCGAGGATTCCGCCAAAGGTCCTGAAGTAATTCAAACAGCTCCTCATGATGATGTTCAGGAAGACAATAACTCCTTGAGAACTACCAAGGATTCCGCTGAAGGTCCTGAAGTAATTCAAACAGCTCCTTCTGGTGATGTTCAGAAGGATAACAATCCTGTGAAAACTACCAAGGAAGTCTCATCTCCCTTACAAGAAAAGGTTCCACCAAAGCTACCAACTAATGAAGACTTCTCCACCTGGCAACGGATTATCCGACTCGATGCATTACGTGCCAATGCAGAATGGATGGCACACTACCCCTCTCAAGCTTCCATATCAGACAGTATAGCACGTCAGACTGCTGAGGCTGTTGGCTTGGAGGATTATGATCACCTAGAGGCTGGCAGAATCTATCATGCTGCCCGACTAGTTGCTATTCTTGAAGCATATGCACTATATGACTCTGAAATTGGCTACTGCCAAGGTATGAGTGACCTGCTATCTCCTATTGTTAGTATTATATCTGAGGACCACGAGGCTTTTTGGTGTTTTGTTGGATTCATGAAGAAGGCACGGCAAAATTTTAGGCTTGATGAGGTGGGTATAAGGAGGCAACTAGAGTTAGTTGCAAAAATCATCAAGTATAAGGATGGCCATCTATTTAAGCATTTGGAGAAGCTTCAGGCTGAAGATTGCTTTTTTGTTTATAGGATGGTGGTGGTATTGTTTCGGAGGGAACTGACATTTGAACAGACTATTTGCCTTTGGGAAGTAATGTGGGCAGATCAAGCTGCAATAAGGGCAGGTATTGGGTATTCTGCATGGAACAAAGTTCGAAAGCGTGCACCACCAACAGATGATCTGTTGCTTTACGCAATAGCAGCTTCAGTATTGCAGAGGAGGAAATTGATCATTGAAAAGTATAGCAGCATGGATGAGATCATTAGGGAATGCAATAGCATGTCAGGACATCTTGATGTTTTGAAATTGCTAGATGACGCACATAACTTAGTGGTCACCCTTCACGACAAAATAGAGACATGATTCTGATCAATGCAATCAACAAATCTAGTTTATAATTTTTAGTGTACAAAATTTCCATATTTCAGACTAGCAGATTCTCCTCTGCATTTAAAATAAGCACCGGAGTTGCGCTGCCCGGCTTATTGCTTATTACTCCCAAATAGAGAAACTTCCTATTTATTTTCTTTTTTTGAATTTTGATTTCAGACACCAATCTGATGACTCTTTGGAGCACCTTTGCGAAGAGGGGGGGCAGTGGCATGTAACTGTTAGAAAATATTGAGTTATTATCTACAATACAATTAGGGATGTTTTTTCTTTCTTTCTCATATTCTCTAAAACAGGGTATTTTCCAGTTTAGCTCTGCTAATTTACATGGCATTCATTTGTCCTTTTGCATTAGCCATCGCTAGAATGCTTGTTTTTGAAGGGTAGCTGAAGATATTAATTTCTAAAACCTGGTTTAACATTTTGTTTATGTTTTATGACAAGAGCTATGCTATTTGTTAGCAAGGGAATTGTGTACTTCAACACAATAATACAAACATGTCAGTTTTGCAAATAAAAGAGAATCAGTTTTACGTGTGTATTTGGTAGAAATCATGGGTTGAATGGTCAATTAGATGATGTCTTATTTTATTGGCAAAACAACACAATATCCTGTAACTTAATTTAAACTTTCAAACAGGTCATATAATTTTTTTTCATGCCAAGTTAGTCACATATCTTCGAAAATATTTACACACTGACCCAGTCTTTCATTTTTAGTTCACTTCGTTGACAAGGATGAAACAAATTTTTGAAAACCTTTTGAAAATATCATGTTAACTTTGATAATTAGATATTGTAACACTGTATATAATTTTGATATTATATTGATGAGAAGAAGTAATTTAGAATAACACCCATACTAAATTTATCTAGAATATTTAGCATGTGTGTTAAACTTGGCACTGGATACATTAAAACTACAATAATTAAAAATTTCTCTGAACAAATGTACCACTGGCGTGTACATACATAAGTTGCATTGTGTGCAAAGGTACCACTGACGTGTACAAAATACATACCATTGACAAATTTTATACTAGTACAAGACAAGTAAACATAAATCGTCCAGCTTCTTCTGCTTACTACTCCATGCGAACAATCCTGCTTGCGAGCAACTTGTGTTCTGAAATAAAAATAAAAGGGATTGGGGTGACAGAAGACGTTTAAGTGAGTTCCACCTATCCTAGGTTGTAGGCAATATCAGGGAACCTATGATCACCACTTGTCTCTACATATACCTGATTTCAGGATAGATTATTCTGGTATGCATAACTTAGCGATCAAGGGAAAACCGAGATCGCTAATCTGAATACTATCATAGTATCTTGTCATAATCATAATCATATTCATATCATCTTTCATATTTATGTCAGAAGGTCGTATTTATCGTAAATTATTTATTTCTTTATTGTTAACTAAATTAAATAAATATATCATTATTTTATTTATTTAAATCAAAAATAATAATTTATTCTGAGAAAAACCTAGGTTCAACGATTAAAAGTCATAGTGGGTTTATCTTTTGGTTTTTCGGTGGTTGTGTAAATCTCATTACCCCCTTGTTCGCTAGAATTGTTGACATAAATTAATCAAAGTGGGAGCACTGCGTTGTTGAAGACATAGAAATCAATGGCTCTTTCAAATGAGAAGGTTAGAAATTATGTACCTAATGATCTTGTCTTCTCTATTATGTCAAAAGTGCCTCTAAAATCTTTGAACTGATTTAAATGTGTACGAAAATCATGGACCCTCTCATTTGAAAACCCTAATTTCAAGAACATGTTTTACAAAAGAATTATCTCCAATCATTCCTATTACGATGATTCATGTCTCCTCGTAAAGCACACTTTGCCAGATTTCGAAGAGCAACCTTTCAAGAGGATGATCATGATATTAATAAAGTCAAATTAGATTGGCGGTATCCATTTCAAGAGGATGATCATGATATTAATATTCTGGGTTCTGGAATTAATGGTATTGTTTGTCTCTATGTCGATTAATTCAAAAGTTTTACTATGGAACCCATCTATTGAGGAAGTCAAGGTCATTCCTCACGACCTAAGTGTGTCTATACCATCTAATGTAATAGATAGGTATCAACATCATGGATTTGGTTATGATTATGTTAGAGATGACTATAAGGTGATCAGATATGTAGACTTTTATCCGGATATAAATTATTATTTAGATGCTAAGAAGAATGTAGACTTTTACAACCCTTTATGGGAGATATATAGCCTTAAAAGCAACTCATGGAAGAAAATTGATTTGGATATGCCAGCTAATAATTTGAATGCTGAATTTGTTTTGGAGCGAGTGTACACTAATGGGGTGTGCCATTGGTTGGGCCAAAGGAAAACAGATATTGATAAGAATTATTTGGTGTCATTTGATTTGGGTAACGAAGTATTCTTTATGACGTTCATGCCTTCATATATGGATGATAGTATTGATTCTAAATTGGAGGATACTCATTTGATGTTGTTAAATGAATCCATTGCTTTGATATCCAATGATGCAGAAATCAATACTTTTCACATATCTATTCTGGGTGAAATCGGTGGAAAAGAATCATGGACTAAGCTATTCATTATTAGACCATTAATTTGTCTTGGGCTTCCTATTGGAGTAGGAAATAATGGTGATATTTTCTTCGTCAAAGAAGATGAAGAACTTGTCAAGTATGATTTAAGTACAAACACAATTCTAAGGGCTTGGCATTACAGGAGATCCCTTTTATTCTCAGATAGTAATTTATAAGAAAAGTCTTCTTTCAATTGCAGAATGAACAATTAATTACTCTTATTTATTAGGTTTATGATGGTGGTAATAAGGATTTTACTTTTTAGCTTGTATACAAAAGAGTTGTCGATTTTTTTATCAGGAAAGAGATTGTCAATAATTCATATCATAACATTTCTTGTTGTCAATTCTGACTGCTTTGTCTGGCGATGGGATGTGCTTTAAAAGAAAGAAATTTCCTTTTGTATTCTTCCATTGTTGCATCACCTGACAACTTGATGAGCTCACCAGACTACTGTGTTAAATATTAGACAATATTTTAAGGTTTTAGCAAGAAATTTCTAGGGTTTTTTCATTTTGAATCTTGAAGATTACATCTCAAGCACCTGGGAGGATAAGAAGTTGAAATTTCAAGAGTTTGTTGATTCAAGCATTACCCATCATTTTTAATATCTTTTCTTTTCTTGTTGTTATGTCAAATTTCTTGAGTAGCTATATCCTTCAAGTTAAGACAAAGAAAGACCTCCTTAGATCTATTGGTGATTGAACTTTCATGATATTTTTGTAATTGATATGTTTTTAGCTTTTGATTCATATTCTTAATGTTTCTTGTTACTTGGTCAATATTGAATTAATTTTTGGATTATTACATTATTGGAAATAGACTGTGATAATTTGAACTAGAATCACAAGTCATGATACAAATTTGTTATAGGAATATAGAAATGATATCGCGTGTCCACTATAAATTGACGTGCATTAAGGCTTTAATTGATAATTGCTTGCTCACCTTATAAATTAGGAACTTTTGTTATAAAAAAAGAAGGTAAGAGGTTTTGATCCAAGGAATTGGTCTCAACCTATTTTATCAATTTAAACCCATGCGTAGGTAGAGAATTTGAGAACTTATCAGTCACATGGCTGCACAGACTCATGACTCTCATTTTATTGCGAACTCATTTCGTTCATGTATCCCTTTTCCAAAAAGCATGTCTAGAGCTGCTTATTGAACATGTCTTGTGCACCAACGGTCACTCTCTGTCCTTGTGTGTCACTTTGGTCGTTGTCAATGATAAATGTTCCTTCAAATGGCATGAGTTTTTATATGTTTTCAGCATTGAGGTCACATAGTATGATACAGCCAGTGACGGATCCAAAAGTATTAACTTATTGGGGCAAGATTTTATATGATAAATATTTATAGAAATTTTTAAGCAATGCAAAAATGATATAATAATAACATCGTTATTATTGAGCAAAGTACTCAAGATTATAAACATTATCCTATTATATATTAGAAAAATTAAAGACTCGTCAACATCCACAAATTAAATTTCTTCTTTATGTGTCTTTATATTTAAAAAATATGAAAGAAATGATTCAAAATTTCTTCTCAAATATGTTTACACATTTGATTTTATAAAATTTATAAGCGAAAACCTTTTTTATGGTATAAATTTTCATTTAACGGAAAAATCTATTATTTTAAAAAGAGACAATCATTAAAATATAAAAAAATTTAACAAATATAATCGGAGAGTAACGGGGCAATTGCCTCCAATCTTCTATGGTTGGATACAACCGAGCTAAAATACCAATTTAATTATAATGCTAGTAGTGTCTGAGTTGGCCATGATAGCATGGGGGTATGTGAAGGGGGTAAGAAGGGAGACATGAATATTCTCTTTTGAAGTGATGGTTGTTGAGGTATGGAAAACAAGGATTGTTGAGTAAATCCATGAGGCATACGTTCGTAGTATTTACTATTTCGATGTATTATAACTTATAAGGCCATGGCATAGGCAGGAACTCGATTTCCTAAGCTATTGGGATTGCTGAAACTTAATCATGGACATAGAACTATCTTGAGAGGACCCTATGGAAGTGCTTGTTAGATAATAAAGTGATTGGGATTAGGCTATTAGGCCTTTATGATTCTAAGTTAATGATTGTGATGAAAAGGCATATACAATGCAAGATCCTTAAAATGATGGTAACAGATGGATGCATTCTGACCATATTTATGACATGATTGACATTGAATAGAGCTTCAATCACCACGACCACTACATTCACTTGGAGATTCATCAGATCTCATTGAAACAGTTTCTTCAGAAGAATAAGGAGTGTGTTTGTCAATTATTAGTTTTGTTTTTATTTTAAAAATTTAAATTAAAAGTCTACTGAAACAAACCAAATGACATGTTTTTTTATCTTACAGTTCATATGACTTTTAACCTCAAAATCGAACCAAACTGCACCACAAATACCCTTTCCTCCGTATCATATAAAAAAAAAAAACGGTTATGTTAACAAGAAAACCAAAAGTAGTAGGTTTGCTAGGAAGGTCTTGTTAACGATTGCCCCGGGACACTCTTTAAGCATACCAAATTTAGTAATTATTCTTTTAAAAAGTCAACTATTACAATTTCCAATGCATTCAATACACAACTTTTCATTAAAAACTTACGATTTAAAGTGCTTAAAGAGTGTCCCGAAGGCACTCGTTAATATTTCCCTTGCTAGGATTCAACAATATTTTGACTTTTAAAAAGTTAAACTCACCACTTTTCACCATTTTTCAATAAAATAATTCTAATTTTATCCTTCTAATCAATGTCCTCTCCTAACCAATCTTCTAAGGACAATTTTTAGCATTTTCTAAAAAAAGATGTTATCAATCAAAAAATAACAAAGAGATCCTTTCAAAGAAAATATATTTTCGTTTGTGTAAAAAATGTGTATATATATTTATTTTCTATTATTAAAAACTACTTGTTTGTCTAACATGTGCAATAATATTGCACATGTTAAGATAACTAAAAGTAGCAAGTTTTTATTGAAACCAACGATTATTTAACAAAAAGTTATATATTTAATACAAAATATTCAAGTTCCAATGCAAAATTACTATTTTAAATTTCTTAACATACGCAAATTTGCACATGATAGAAAAACCCATAAAATAAAAGAAAATAAAATAAAAACTACATTTTGCTATCATATTTTTGTTATCATACTTTTTTTCATTGTCATATGTGATTTATTATTTATTACTAAGTGACCATTTACAACTTTCTCTCTCCCTCTCCATTCAGATGATCACATTCATTACTCATTTACTACATTTTGTAATTAATTGCAATGTGTAAGCCACACACCAAATACTTTATTTAGCGAAAGAGGTTAGACTCTGACGTGAACCAAGATTTGTTAAGAGAAATGTCGACATTTACCGTAAAGATTACTACATCTACATTTACGGATGGAACCTATGTAAAACAAAACAACCTCATTTCAAGTACATTCTTTCTCTATCATAATAGTACAACACATGAACTATCTATTACAACATTGCACGACATTACAACGCAAAGGTTGTTTCATTTTTTGCAATGTACTTTTCATTTTCTTTTGTTATTATGGCTGACATAAATGTCGGATTGTACTGCAAATGTTACTATGCTCGTGTAAACACACGTTTTAGATTGACATATATATATTTGATTTGATAAGAGTTTCAGAACTTGTTCTTTGGTTGGTTTGTGAGATTCTTATCTCATATCTTCATTCATCACACTCTCTTGTTCATTTTGCAAAGGTACGATGATGTTTTTAATATTTAAGAGGTTTCATATTTCAACAACTTTTTTTTTCTTCTTAACCTACATTTCTTATGCTATTAGAATGTAGAGTTGGTGCATGTTTGGTATTAATGTGGATTAGACGAAATCAAGGTGGCGCCATAATTTTGTTGAAGCTAATGTAGCATTTTCAAAATCGCAGTGACTCCAGATGATTTTGTCAAACTCATTGTGATACCAAACAAGCACTCAATCTTATACAAGAGTTGTGAGAAACTAATTTTAGAGGTGTAGAATTGATTTTAAGTGGAATTGATTGTTAGACTTATAAAAAAGAATTGCAAAGAGAAGTGATAAGTTGCAAATTAGCTATGCTTACCATAATATTTAATCTACTTTTTTGAAGGATTTGATAATTCCAATGGGCAATGTAAGCAATGAAGAGCAAGAACTTAAAGAGATTGAAATTTTGGAGAGAAATGACATAGAAAAGGTTGGAGATGAGTTAGAAGATGCAAGTACAGTAGCACCATGGATGAAGCAGATCACAATTAGAGGACTAATAGCAAGCATTCTTATTGGCATAGTTTATAGTGTGATTGTGATGAAGCTGAATCTCACAACTGGTTTAGTCCCTAATCTCAATGTTTCAGTTGCACTTCTTGGCTTTGTGTTCATTAAACTTTGGACTAAGATTCTTGAGAAAGCAAATATTGTTTCAACACCTTTCACTAGACAGGAGAATACCATAATTCAGACTTGTGCTGTTGCATGCTACAGTGCATCTTTTGGAGGTGAGTTTTTGCAGTTTAAAATGAATTATTTCTTAAAAAGAAGATTGCTTTTAATCCTCCAGTTCCTAGGGGAATGATGCCCTGGTAATCTGGAGTTCAGTCACGAGGTAAGTAAACTATTGTGGATTAGTTAGGGTTTGACCTCGGTTACTCCCGATTAATTAAACCTTCAGTGAAGCTCATTAACCACTTGAGTCAAACCAATTGCTTAGCAATCACTATTTAATTTATATTTTGTATGTATAAATGAAGCTGAAAGTGTATGTATTTATAGTTTTCTAAATTTTACTTGTTTATTTCTAGGTGGTTTTGGATCTTACCTATTGGCTTTAAATAGGAGCACATATGAGCGAGTCGGGGGGGCTAGTACCCCAGGGAATACTCCTGATACCAAGGAGCCTGGAATTGGCTGGATGACTGGTTTTCTCTTTGTTTCTTACTTTGTTGGGCTGACAGCATTAATTCCTTTTCGTAAGGTATTGCTTATGAATGAATCCGGATTTTGTGCAGTCAAATTACTATTATTCTACTGTATGCTATTTAGTGTAAAGTTTTGTCAAATAGTTTTCTATAGCAGTCTAATTTTCACGGTCAAAATTTCCTACAATCACTACATCTCTGCCATATTGGATGAAAGTTAGACTGTTCATACTCTGACTTCACCAAATCAGGTCTAATATAATCACTCAGAATATGAACTGTTTAATATTCATCCAATGACATATATAATGATCGGAGAAAATTTTGACGAAATCATATCAATTTTCCATATGAATTGTTTTCTATGCCTTTTCACTTGATTACTTGAGTACATTTGGTATTCTCGAAGTTTACTAGTTTAAGTAATGTAGAAGTGATGGAGATCTTTATTTTAAGATGAATTAGGTTTAGACTAACTCGAATATTGTTTGCTATGTTATATAACAGATGATGATAATAGACGCTAAATTACCTTATCCAAGTGGAACTGCTACTGGTGTTCTTATTAATGGATTCCATACTCCTAAAGGAAATGTCATGGCCAAGTATGATTATGAAACAAATTATATTTGTGCTATTTGTATTCTATATTTGTTATTTCAAGATGAAAACATATAAAACTAATTTGGCATCTTTCACAGGAAGCAGGTTAAGGGTTTCACGCAATTCTTCTCATTCAGTTTGCTTTGGTCTTTCTTCCAATGGTTCTATGCTGGTGATGGCCAATGCGGATTCGCTCAGTTTCCTACTTTCGGGTTGAAAGCGTGGAAAAACACGTGCGTGCTTTGATTCCATCTCTCTCTTTTTTTAACAAGTAAATAGTATTTTCTCTGTGGCCAGAGTTTGAAGCGGTCCTTTAACTTCAACTGCTTTAATTCTCTTTTTTGTTTTATGAATCTGAACCATGAAACATTTGTCAATTATAATTGAATAGAATGTTTGATATTTTTTTGCAGATTTTACTTTGATTTCAGCATGACATATGTTGGAGCAGGAATGATCTGTTCTCATCTTGTCAATTTATCATTGCTTTTTGGTGCTGTGGTTTCATGGGGCGTTATGTGGCCGTTGATCAGAGTACTAAAAGGAAATTGGTTCCCTGAAAGTTTACCAGAGAGTAGCATGAAGAGTCTTAATGGTTATAAGGTATTTGAATGAACAAAAATTGAAGGACACACTATTAGAAACTACTTTGATTTGAGTTGTGTTTTTTTCATTTTAAGCCTTAACTTTCCTTAATTTTCATGATTCAGGTTTTTATTTCCATTGCATTAATCCTTGGTGATGGATTATACAACTTTATCAAAATTATATATTTTAGTGCCTTAAATTTTCAGGCCTGCATGAAAATGAGGGATCACAATGCAGGTAAATAAATGACCTTTTATCATTTTTTGCAGTTCATGGGTTATGTAATTTTTAAGTTTGACAATTTTATCGGCCATGGCGGATTGTACTGACATACTTTGTGACAACCACCATGACCAATTTATGAAACATGGAAGCGCCATGGTGTTTTTATTGCGTCTTTTTTGCTTTCTGCCATTCGCAATCGATAAACTAAGTTTAGGTTTTAATATATGCTTGCTTGCCTTACTAATTACCACTCTATAAACATATATTCAAATACACAATACTACCATATCAATAGAAGCAGTAATTGATTTATTTCCAATGAAATTGGTATATGAATAGTTGTTCTATGTTAGACCTCATACGGCTAGTTATCTACTTATTTGACAACACTGAATCTAATATAGATATTTTTTCACTACAGCTTCAGTTGCAGATGATAGCCAGAACCAGACTCTTGATGATCTTACACGTGATGAATTCTTTATAAAAGAAAGCATTCCAATATGGTTAGCATGTGCAGGATATGCAGTGCTCACCATAATATCCATCATTGTGATCCCTTTAATGTTCCCACAAGTGAAGTGGTACTTTGTGGTGGTAGCTTATCTCCTAGCACCAATTCTTGGCTTCTGCAATGCTTATGGTGCCGGCTTAACCGACATGAACATGTCCTATAACTATGGAAAAGTAGCACTTTTCATTCTTGCAGCCCTAGGAGGAAAAAGTAATGGTGTTGTTTCTGGACTTGTAGCATGTGGACTAATAAAATCTCTAGCTTCTACTTCATCTGATTTAATGCATGATTTCAGAACTGGTTATTTAACTCTAACTTCACCGAGATCAATGCTTGCGACACAAGCAATTGGTACAGCAATAGGTTGTGTTGTGGCACCACTCACGTTCTTTATTTTCTACAATACATATGATGTTGGAAACCCTAATGGTGAATACAAAGCCCCTTATGCTATCATCTATAGAAACATGGCAATTTTTGGTGTTGAAGGGTTTTCAGCACTACCAAGTCATTGCTTGCAATTCTGTTGTGGGTTTTTTGCATTTGCTTTGTTGGCTAACTTGTTGAGAGATTTGAACCCTAAAAATATAGGGAAGTGGGTCCCACTTCCAATGGCAATGGCTGTACCTTTTGTTGTAGGTGCTTACTTTGCCATTGACATGTGTGTGGGGAGTTTGGTAGTTTTTTTTTGGAGTTGGATGAAAAAAAAGGAGGCAGGTTTGATGATTCCAGCTGTTGCTTCTGGTTTGATTTGTGGAGATGGAATATGGGTTCTTCCTTCATCTCTTCTTGCTTGGTTTAAGATTCATCCACCAATTTGTATGAACTTCTTTGCAAATAATTAGAAGAAGTTCTCTTGCAGATCTTTAGAGGAAATAGGTGTAGTCAAATTTAGTTGTCACTATTTTTTAGTACTTTAGTTCATTAAGATCTTTTCTTTCTTCTTTCTTTTTGAGTAGTTTAAAAAAATCTTAGTCAAAGAAGAATTTAGTTCTTATTTGAGATGACTTGGGGACAATAAGTGCAAAGATGTCGGGGGTTGGATAGCTCAACTGGTTTGAGTTGAGGGATTAAAGAAGTTGAGGAGTTCAAGGTCCAGAATTCAAGTCTTGCAAGAAGAAAAATACTAACATACTGACATTTTGTCATTCAAGAAAAAAGTGCAAAGATGTTTTGACGGTCGGCATCGAATTAGTGTAAATAGTTGTTTTCTCAATTTTATTGATTTTGTTTTACAGAAGCAATTATGTTGATGTTAGAAACAATAAAAACTATTCCTATACCATATATCCTTTGAACTTTTCAGCATATGGGTTTATGGCACATGTTAGGGCAATATTAAATACAGGCCTCTTCAAATGTGGAATTTTTCTCTCGTTTCAGCACACGGCCAACAGCAAAATTAAGAATATCTGACATCTACAATTCTTCACAATATTGTAGTGAATTTACATTATTCACTCTCTAAAGGTTCGAAAGTTTGACATTATCTGGAACTACATGGAGACATGGTTTAAAACCTTAATTTTCCTCTAGTTACAAGTGATAATTGTGGCAACATGGTTTAAAAATCATAAGACATGAAATATGACACCAAGAAACAATAGGGAAAACAAAATATTGATAGAAGTCACATGTCAAAAGCTTTAAGGCACTAGATTGCCCTTTTTCTTCTAAACTCTTTCTAGTTTAAGTCGTGTATGTAGATACTATGCAGGTAGACTTTCCATTTTGACGATCTTCTAAACCGTCACATGTGGGATTTGGTGGCGGCCCTTCTGATATGTCTATAGTGTCTAATTTCAGGGGTTATATTGCTGCTAGGCTTTTAACTAATGATGATGTAAGTATAATTATCTTGGTCAAATTCAAGTGTTTTTAAAATAATGATTATATCTATGTGCAACTTTGTCTGAGCGGTGGCAAGAGGAGACCAATAGCTTCTATCTGTCTATTGGGGATATAACTATCATATTGGATGATGTGCCATGTCTTCTACACATCCCGATACATGACAAGTTGATGAATCATATGGCAAAAATCTTCCAAGACCAAGGTGTTGAACTCATGGTTGAGTTGTTTAAGATTCTGTGGTTGAGGAGTGCGAGATTAAATGTTATATATCATATTAAAAAAATCTTAATAGATCATATAAAATAGATTAAGATTTATTATAATTCATCGCATATTTAAAAAAAATTATATCGTATCAAAAATATTTCGCTTTTTGTCTTTCGCAGAAATTTCTTTGATCTTTGGTCTTTATCTTGAATGGGTATATTATTACCAAATTACCCTTTATGTATATATACATTAAATGTTAACTTTTCAAATTTCAAGATGAATTGATAGTATTAATAAGAGGTATATTTGAAAGAGAAATAATAAATACATCTAGAAATTTATAAATAATCTTATATTTATAGACAACCAAATTTTTGTAAACGATCTTATAATTATGCGAGATATAGCCTAAATATGTGAAATGAAGAAGAGGTATATCGTCTTTTACTATTGTATTTTATTAGAGTTAAATACATAGTTCTAATTCCACACATCATAGTTCAACTGATAAAAATGTTAAAATTGTTGAGACAGACGACCGAGGTTTGACCCCTGACACCTCCATTTATGTGTGTGTGAGTTTACAATAGTTTTATCATTTTATCTATCTACCCAAAGAAAATTACAAAATTTCATCAGAGTTTCTTAAAAAA